>Ga0105053_10007692_pt1 | contig 14312 bp, 7 predicted proteins | sample BON01_FD_78093 | JGI IMG/M metagenome (GOLD analysis project Ga0105053, IMG submission 78093) | Freshwater microbial communities from Lake Bonney liftoff mats and glacier meltwater in Antarctica - BON-01 | ecosystem: Environmental > Aquatic > Freshwater > Ice > Glacier meltwater | place: Lake...
AGGGGGCACTGTCTTCGACTTACTGCCCGACTTACGCTGCAGTTCCAACACCATCGCCTTCAGTTTCTCGATCGACGCGGTCTGTGCTGAATTCTGCTTTCGGAGTAGAGTGAGTTCGGCAACATCTATCGCGACCTTTTTATCGACGTTCTTACCCGTCTCTTTCGCGTCGCTGGGGTCGAGAGGCGCTACAGGGCTAGGCAGTTCAGTGTAATCGCCGAAAATTTTGTCAAGGCATATAGTGTGTGCGTTGGATCTATAGTGGACGAGACTCTGTTGGTGTGCGGTGAATGCATTTTTGGGTTCTACAAACGAGAGGAACAAGAACGGAAAATTGTCAGTCCATTCCGACAGGTTCTTGCATATACCCTGTATATCGTGCAGAGGAGTGACGGTTGTCAACTCTGCGCTCTTGGTAAACAGATGAGCCATGCTGTCCTTCAGGTAGTTGCACAGTTGCCTTCGATCAGTCGCTTCTCCTTCCATCATTGTCTTCATTTCGTCGGCGTCTTTGAAGAAAGTTTCAGCGAATTTGTAAAGAACAGACTCCGGATCACGCATCTCGCGCGCATAATATGTGCATAGAACTTTGGCCCGATTCCAGTCGGTTGCAGTGTGTTGGCCGTGCATCGCTGCATAGCAACTGTCTTGCATTTGTGATTTTTCTACGGCAGTCGAGTTCCGTGGGGGCCCTTGGCCCGTGTAGAGGTAGTAGAACGTGGCGATGGTGCTGTTGAAACAAAACAGGTAGCCTAGAACGAGCCATCGGATGATGTCTTTCTCTAAGTCGCGGTTAAATTCCAATTCCTGCTGCATAAATATCTCCAGTACCATCAAAATGATTGTGAATCCTGTCAAATCGGAGTTGTGGAACACGTGTGAAGTGTCTGGATTCAAATTATCACCTAGAATTAACTTCATCTCTTCGCGACCCGAGGAGCTCTGTGTATGAGACGACACTGTATGATTTTTTTCTAACGACCGCTCTGTATTCAAATACTTCGTGTATATTCCAGCCGCAATATTCAAACAAAACCGAGTATTGCGGGGGACCTTGCCTTCTGCATCCAATTCGATAAACTCTGCTGACTTGATGTCTACGGCAGGAAACTCGGATGTTTGGCATTTATGTTTCACTTCGTTTTCGTGATATTTTCGACACATACCAAGTAACGACTCTCGTGCCAAATCAGTGAGCAGGTGAAGGCCACACGACAGCCATACTAATAATGCGTTGTCGTTCCTTATTTTGTCGTCAAAGTTATGTGCACCATGTAACATAGTCGAAGAATGAGTGCCAGAGACATTGGTCCAGAATGAGTCTGACCCAAACCCTTGTGCACACCCCGGGTATAAAACCCGCATCGCATGTGTGGACAGAGACAAAACGTGTTGGACCGCAGTGCACTTGGCGGAGGCTACTTCCTTCAGTACGACCCGCCACGTGTCTGGAACGTTCTTGCTGGGCCTCGGGGGGTTGCCCGTAGCGGCATTCAGATTATCCGTGGCACGTAAGAATGTAGTCCGAATGTGCATTGCGTCGTTCAACGACGAGAAGAACTGTGTCCATCCATGCCAATTTATCATTTCCTCGATAACTTGCAAGTCGTCAGGGTGTATCATGTCCTCCAAGTCTTGGAGTTTGTCACCCTCTTTATCTCCGTATGCGTCTGATTCACAGCCGGACGCATCATCATCACTGTACTTCACTTCATTATCTGCCTGTGTCTCAGTGAGGTCGTGTCTGAGTAACAATCTGTTATCGTCATCAATCAATTTTTCATCTTCCGGGACCATTTTTTTTGATATGTCATCCTCTACAATTTCACTCTTGCTTTCCTCCGACGAAGACGTATCTTCTTCCACATATGCATTTCCATTTATGAAATCTGCAAGCGTCGCATTTTTTTGTTTTGTGGAAAACGTGATACGTTCGGCACTGCAACAGGTTTCTGGATTGAATTCGAGGTCTTCCTCGGGCATGTCGTCTAAACTTGTCAGGTGCGACCGTGCATGCGCCAAGCATTCTCCAATGACACTTTCAAGGATCGTGGTAATATCCACATCCGACAAAAAAACGCATGACGCGTCCGCAACGCTGTTGAGTGTCATGTTATGCACTATGTTGGCATACACGTTTTGGGTGAACATATCGATCGGAAAATCGTCACACATCCACGGACTGTGGAACTCCTTGAGAAACGAGAGCACACATTCCCTGAAGCGCGCCATATCTGAGTGTAAACCCTCCACCACGTCTCGAGATATCAGAGAGTGCAGACACGTGGACAACGCCATTTTGGCATTATCTGTCTTGAATTTGCTTTTCAAGGTTTTAAACACCTGATTAATGAGAATTTCGCTATTCAGAGGATTATCCAGAGACCCGTCAACAGGCATATCGGCGGTCCAAGTACGTTTGGCGGTGCCATGTGATGGCATCTCCAGATTGCATGAAGTACATATGTGCGCGTCAGCAGGTCGCGGTACGAAGTACATGTCGTTGAGCCGCACATAGTCATTCGCGGTGATGTCGTGAAGGGCCTCATACCCTAATAGACCCTTAAACTCTTTGGCAGCGAACATTAGGCTTTTGTTCAAATCGAATATCTCGAGTGTGATATCACGGGTGGCAGGATCCAGAGTTTCCTTCGTCTTTGGATTGTACGACGATCTAATATGTAGACCTAAGACTTGCTCCGCTGTGAGAATGGCGACTTCTGGCGAGAGAGGCGACATCTTCTCTACCAGCGCTGCGATGAGTGCTTCGTGTGTTACCACAGCGCCCTCCTGCGGTCTGTCTGAACCCCAAAAAATCCACCTCGCGGCAGTATGTGGCCAGGGGGGGGTCATGGACCGTGTACCACATGTCCCACACACCCTGCTGTTTGGCAAGCAACTCGGGCAGAATTCGCCGCGGTTGTGCGCTGCCTGCACCTCATCTGGATGCTCTTTATACGCGGTACATTTTCCCGCACCGCAAAACACGATTGCAGATCTGTCTATCTCTGGGGACAGTTCACCGTCTGCCCACCCGGCTAGCCCCTGCATGTCACCAGACGCGGCCCATGCACCACTGGCTGATTTTGACGTGGGCGTCTTTCGGCGATCCTTAAATACAAGTTACGCGTCGCCTGCGTTGTATATTTTCTGGAACTTGCGGCGGTCCCTGTCGTCGAATATGTTCCATTCGCAGAGGGTCTTGAGATCCTCGACGGACGTGACCCGGAGACACTGGGCGCCGATGAGATCGAACTTCACGGTGGCCCGGTCCACCTTGAAGCACCGCGCGTACGCCGCCTGCGCGAGCACGCACAGGAACTTGCGCACGGTCTGGAGGTGCAGGTACTGGTCGAAGTCCTGGTGCTCCTGCTTGTCGACGCGCTCGGACGAGATGCTCGGGAGCCGGGTCAGGTGGAAGAAGGCGTAGACCGACTCTATAAAGTGGCGGGACGCTTGGTCGAATTCCCCGTTGGACTGGATGATGCTCAGCTCGACCGCCTGCATGTTGGGCGGCAGCACGTGCACGACCGCGCCCTTGTTGTGCTGGCTCCCGGCGAACTCCTCGTGCACCCACTCGAGCTTGGCCTCGTTGGTGTTCTTGAGCTCCTTGTTGTGCCGGTTCTTCATGCGCAGCACGCCGGAGTGGCCCATGAGGGCGTGCTCCCCCGAGAGCGTGTACCTGCGCACGTCGTCCAGCAGCTGGATGCCCGAGGTGGTCTGGTCCGAGAGGTTGACGGTCTCGGTGATCACAATGTGCTTCTCGAAGTTCCAGGTGTAGGTTTTGTGCATCGTCTGCTGCATGTCCTGCAGGTTGGAGAAGCAGTCGAGGATGGCGTCCATCGGCGACATGATGCGGTGCGTGCCGGTCTGGTTGAGCATGGGCGGAACAAAGTTGACGATGTGCACGTCCGACTCGCGCAGGCTGCTGCCGTGCAGCTTGACCGTGTACCTGCATATGGCGCCGTCGCTGGCATGCTCGCAGGTCTCCACGGCCCACGTGAACATGCCGAGCGGCACGACAAAGGGCACGGCGACCTGCTCGACGACCCTGACGTAGTAGGGCACGAACCCGCACGCGTAGACAATCTCCACGCTGTCGCGCAGAAAAGACTGGTAGGCCGCGTCGAGGCGGTCGCGCAGCGCGGGCTTGATGCTCGCGCCCTTCTCTGTGATCTGGAAGCCGTGGCCCAGGCACGCGTTGCAGGTCCGCAGGATGCACGACCGCACGTCGGGGTTGCACCGCACCATGTACAGCAGCTGCTCCATTCTCTCGGGGCCGGCCGGGCTTGCTCGCAGCATTTGCAGGGCGTCGTGCATTGTTTATATACGGCCGCGCCGTATTTAATGGAATCGCGCCGGCGGCCAATGACGGGGGAGTTCGACGTGTGTCTGCACGGGAAGCGCCTCAACATCGGCGGGGCTGCCAGGGACCCGGCCGGGGCGCACGGGCCGGAGTCCGCCGCGCTCAAGCGCGAAACGCGCGAGCTGACACGCTACCGGCCGTGCACTGCGCGCGCGCTGGTGTACACCAGCGTGCTCACCCTGTGCGTGGTCACCAACGCGCTGGATTTCGCCGTCAGTCCGGTGTACTCTGCCGGTGCGCTCAGCCTCGCCCTGGTCCTCGCGTCGCCCGGGGTGATGTGTTACTACGCGTGGGCGGAGCCGCAGGGGCACTCGAAGACGGTCCTCGCGCACATGCTCGCGCTGCACTCGCTCGCGCTCGTTGGCCTGCTGTCGCCGCCGGACTGGCGCCTCACCACGACCAACCCCGTCGTCACACAGGCGGCCATCTTCGCGGTGGTGCTCCACGCGCTCACGCTGCGCGTCGGGGGCGCGCCGCAGGCGAGCGCATGCACGCAGATGGCGCACTGGGCGGCGTACAGCAGTTTATTCGCAACGTCGCTGGTGCTCAGAGGCGTCGGGGGGCTCGACGCGGGCGTGAGGCTGTCGGACAGTGTGTTTGTGGTCGTCTCACTCGTCTACTACGATTACTCGCTGAATGTAGCCAAGTAGGCGCTGCACCCTCTCGTCCGTGCTCGTGTCGTACGCGCTGGTGCTGCTGCTGATTTTGTCGTTGGCGACCTTGAGGTAGTTGTTCATCTGCGACATGCCGCGCTGCTCGATCTGTTGCTCGAACTGGTCGCCCGAGATGTTGCTCTGGTGCAGCAGGTGCTGCAGCTCTTTCGGCAGTTTCATGCTACGGACGGGCGCTCGCACGGACGCACCCGCGTGTTTTGTCTTGAAAAAAGACTCGCACTTTCAGAGTATAATAGTTTAATAAATAGACATAATACTAGTCTTGTTAGAGCGCAGCCGCCTGTGCGGCGTTGACCGGGGTGTTCTCATTAATTGCTTCAACCACAGTGAGACGATTGTTTAATAGGTCCATGACTCTGCATATTCTGCTCTGTTCATGTAGTGTATCAGTATAATTGTCGTCTGTCCTCGATTCTTGTGCCACTGCATCACGTTTCAACGATTCAATTTCAATATTGATGCCGAATCGCGAGGATATGGCAGTCACATCATACATTTGCACAATCGACCGAAGTGTGGTGACTTTAGTGGACAGGTCGTTGACCTTTTCAACACAATCAGACACGTTTTTACATTCTCTATCTCGATCAGTTTGACTGGCAAAGCTGTGCTTTGCAAGGGTTTGAATATCTCTCGACATATGCGTATTTTTTTCGAGATGCCTAGGAAAGGTACGAAGCGTGAAATTTTCAAGTTCCCTCGATACCCTCAATATCTCTGCATGGTCACTCTTTATCTTTGCATCCATGCACACAATATGATGTGCCATCCGGGATATTTTACAAAACAAGATACACGTGAACAATGTGATTATACATAGGATCACCCACACTGCCCACATTTCAAGTACGACAGGCATAAACGTGACAATGAGTCTGAGAGTCTTTAATACCAAATCAAAACGTTTTCTTCGGCAAGTAGACGCAGAATGCCATCGAGCTCTCCACGACCACGACGGTGTCGGGCCCGAACTTCTTGGCAAACTCGAGCCGGGCCTGCTCCTCGAGGCGGTAGTGGCGGTCCGTCATCGCGTCCCGCTGCATCGGGAGACACGGCGTGCGGCACAGCACGCGGGCACAGGCCCCCTGGTTCTTGACCGGGAGCGTGTACTTCATCTCCGACATCCGGAAGCCCGACTTCTCGGCCCAGCGGATCTGCGACTTCCACGGCGGCATGAGCGGGGTGGCGGCACTGACGATCATGCGGATGAAGTCGAGCTCGGAGTACGTCTTGCCGTTGAGGATGACCGTCGGCACGAGGTGTCCTTTCACCAGCAGGTGCGTCGCGCCGCTCTGCGGGTCCCCGATGTGCGAGGTCACCGCAGTGGGCCGGCAGTGCGGGCCCTGCTTCGTGAAGACGAAAGCAGGTCCGGTGGAGATGAGCGAGGCGTAGAAGCTCGACGGGTCGCGCAGAATGGGCGCGGCGTACGTGACCGAGGCGGTCTCGCACCCGAACTGCTTGTTGACGCCGTTCGAGACCAGGTTCGAGATGATGCTCCGGGCGGTGGTCAGCGGCATCTCCGTGTTCCACGGCCGCAGCTTCTTGTCCAGCGCCACGTTGTTGCACTTGGCCCGGAAGACGCACGTGTAGTTGTCAGCGATGACGTCGACCGGGTTGGTGGACTCGTGCGCCGTGACCTCCTCGTTGAGCAGCCGCACGGTCACGAGGTCGCCTGTGCGTGCCCCCCTGCCGGCCGGCCCGACGTCTGGTGCCCCCGCCTGCAGGGCCTGCACGTTCGCGGCGTCTGTGAGGTTGAAGAGGCACGCGTGTCCGCCCACCTTGTCGCCGCTGGCGGCCGCAAGCAGGTTGTTGTAGTTGTTGCGCACGTCGTCGGAGAGGTTGGGGGAGCGGTATGCGGCGGTGCCGTCCTGCATGTGGGCGCCCGCCGCGAAGCACATGACGGAGGTGGTCTTGAAGGCGCCCTCCGCGTAGGCGGAGTGCAGGCCGGCCAGGATCCGCTCGGCGACGGGGATGTAGGCCGCTGTGCTGCTCGGATAGAGCTTGGTGTTGATGATGTTGCCCGGCCACTGCTGCAGCCGTGGCTTGTCAACGTACTTGAAGACGTTGCACCCGAAGGACAGGATCTGGCAGCCGTCCTCGCAGTCGTACTTGCCGACCTGGTTGCTGCGTGCGATCATGAGCTCGGTGTAGCGCGTCTCGTAGTCGCGTTCGATGGCCGCGTACTTAGTGGCGAGGGCCGCGCGGTCGGGCCCGCTGTCGCCTTTCGCCACGCGCTTGTCGCTCTGCATGCGTGCCGTGAGGCGCGCCAGCTCGGCCTCGACCACGCGCTCGGTGTGCATCGCACACGTCAGGGGCTCCTTGCCGAAGGAGTTCTGCTTCTCGCCAATCCCGGTGATGCAGGGCGCCACCGCCAGCCGGCTGCCCCCGGCGATGACGTCAAAGCCCGAGATGCTCGCGTCGGACGTGTAGAGGAACTGCGCCTCGTTGCGGCGCTGCAGCCCGTGGATGTACTGCGCTACCATGCCTGCCCGGCCCTCGGGGGTGGCTGCGCAGGCGCTGATCTGGCGCTCGATGAGCCCGACGTCGGCAATGTCCGTGCCGTGCTGGGCACAGTGTGAGCTGACCATGTGCAGCGCGGCGGAGACCACGTGCGGCATGTGGCTCTCGGCGTTATGGCGTATCATCTCGTGCATGATGGCGTCCCACTGCGCGATGTCCACCCGGTCGTCCGCGGGCTCTGCGTCGTTGAAGACGGTCGCGTCGATCCTGGCCCCTGCCTGCAGGAGCTTGGCTGGGGTCTTGTCGGCTGGAGACAGTCTCGAGTTCATGCCCATGAAGGATCCCAAGGGGACCTTGACGTACAGCCCGCGAGCGTCGTCCACGGGACACCCCAGCTCGGCGACCACTTGCATGTGCGCCTGCTCGCGCTTGCTCGAGCACCCCCGCAGCGTGTCGAGGATGGCGTTGATGGGCACGTGCACCGCGTCGACCTGCTTCACGAGGGCCCAGTTGCGGGCCTGGAACTCCTCGGGCATCGCGTCCGTCGGCGCGCAGAGGGCGTACACGTCCTGCACCGACGGGATCGAGATGCGGTACACCATCTGCCACCCGCCGTCCTCGGGCGACTGCGTGGTGAGGTGCAGCGGCTTGTACCGCGCGCACTCGACCCCGCTGTCCGAGCGGCACGCCAGCATCTCGCAGATGCCGACGAAGACGTTGGAGAATATCACGCTCTGGAACTGCTCGGGCTTGGTGGTGCAGTCTGTCTGCACCTGCTCCGGCACCTGCGTCATGGGCCGCATGCCGTTCATGCACACCCCCAGACGGATGTTGGGACCCTGCTTCAGCAGGGTCTCGTCGGAGATCTCTATGTTCATTTTGGGGAATCTGAAGACCCCGTCCTTGTCCTGCGTCTGCGACATTTTCGGGTTCAGCGGCTTGTCCAGGAAACAGTGCGCGCAGAACACCTCAGTGTCGCTGCCGCCGAGCTCTGTCTCCACGCCGTTGATGTTGATGTGCACCCGCAGGTCGAAGGCCGGTATCGTCAGCCTCGCCTGCGCCTGCGGCGTATGGCGGGGGGGGCGCTGCGGGGCCGCAAAATCGAGCGCTCGCGTGCTCGACATTGCCTGTGCACATGCGCTGCCTATATATGCTTCATTCACTCTCAAGTTCTGCCCTCTTGCGAGTGCGCCTGCGCGCGCCGTCGTCGTCGACGTCGGAAACGCTACACGTGGCACGGGACACTGTCACCACGCCCCGCTCGTAACGCATCTTGATGTCCTCTGGCATGTACGTCTCGAACTCGGGCCCGTCGGGTGCCCAAGGCAAGTTCATGGCACGCTTGCAGGACCGCATGAAACTCGCAAAAGAGTGTGTCGCGAGAGAGTTGCAGCACACGCAGGCGTCAGTGTTGTAGACGCCGCGCAGGCACTGCACCAGACGCGCGCAGTCGCTGTCGCCCGCCATCAGCACCCGCGCGACGACCTGGTAGGCGTACACGTGCATTCGCAGGAGACACGCGCGTGTTATCAATGAAAGTCTTGCAGGGAGTCGAACCCCGCGTGTCAATGACACCCTCCGAGAAGACCAGACGTACCTGAGCGGCGTCTGAGCAGACCCGTGTCGGTGCGGCCGGAGGCGTTGGTCCGAGCCGCGTCGATCCCCACCCGTGGCGCAGGCGTGTCCCCGAGTCCTGCGGTTGGTGTGTGCTAGTGTGCTACCAGGCGTGTCTCTTGGAACTGACTACATTTTCGATACATTGTTCAGTGAGTCCTATGTCGTCAATACACACGGATGATATACCACGGGACAGCATATATGTATCATAGCACTCCATTGTATCCAGCGTTGTAGTACGTGTTTCGTGCGGTTCCGGTGTTGTATCGTCAGAATGCCAGTGTGGTGTTGGTGTCTGTGTGCGTGTTGATGGTCTTGTATATATAGTGCCAGTGTCTCGAATATGTAGTGTCACGGTGTCTCATATATGCAGTGTGTTAGTGTCTCATCCATTTCATGTCACGACAAGGGTCAGTGCCTCAGGACTGATGGGCCTTATATACAGCGACAAAAGAATTTTTACAGAACCCGTTTATTCACGCTCGCAATAACTGACGTCGCATTCCATCACAGACAGTCTGTAGATTCGGTTGATCATGTACGTGTTGGTGTTCTGTGAGTCGTAGGCGCCGACAAAAAGCTTGACCCTGTGCACGATCTCGCATCCACGGTACGCCAGCGCCTCGGGGAACTGGAACGCATGCTCGACCATCGCGATTGCGGGCAGGTCCGGCGCCACCGCGACATAGATGTTCGTCTCCAGCGTGAGTGACGCGAGCAGCGTTTCTATGCTGGCGTGGTGGTCGGGCAGCAGCACCAGCACGAACGGGTGCGGGCCGCTCATCAGGACCTTCCATTCGTCGTAGGTTGTGACGTAGTGCACGGCACGGGTCTCGGCCATTGGGCGGCAGACGCGTGTCCTCATATACCAGCACGTCCAGATTCTCACAAACCAGACTGCGAGTGCAGACCCAGCATCGCGTTGCACATGCACGCGGAAAACGACAGGGCGCCCTCCTCCGGGTCGGTGATGGCGCCGTACCCACAGGACAGGCAAGGGACGTTGGCGCCCCCCGGCGCGTATGTGCCGATAGAGCAGATGGCACACCCCGACGTCTCGTCGGCGTTGTTGTCGACGTCACCATGCCCGGGCACGCACAGACAGGCTGCCACTACAGTGTTGCCAGTGTCTACCGTGTTCTTGTTGGCAGGGCACGACTGGCATTCCGGCTTCTGGCTGCCGAGGACGCCGCCCGCCGAGTATGTTCCCTCGACACATATAGTGCACACGCTGCCGACGCCTCCGAACCCGGGATGGCACAGACACGTGCTCTCGGAGTCGCGCGGCAGTTCCGACAACTCGTTCTGTGTGCACGCCTGGCACTCTGTCTGGCCGGTGGCGTCGGCATAGAAGCCGCTCGGACACGGCGTGCACAGCGAGTCCACGTCCGCGTTGAACTCCCCGACGCCGCACTCGGCGCACGTCTGCGTGTCCGGGTGCCACTCGAAGCCCGCGCGGCACTTGCAGGCCGTCACGGCCACGGAGACCTCGGTGTAGGTGTCCGAGTTTGGCGGGCACTGCTCGCACGAGGTCGCCCCGCGCTCGGGCTGGAATAATCTGGGCCCGCACCGGGTGCACGTGCTGGCGGTGCGCTCGCCCCGGAAGTACCCCGGCTCGCACTGGTGGCACACGTTGTCGTGTCTGTACCAGCCCAGGCTGCACGCGCAGTCGTCCGCGCTGACGCCCCAGAGGTGCGCGGCGTCGGCCGAGTTGATGACCAGCCCACTGTGCAGGTCGGGGTCGAGCGTGTTGCCGACAGAGTAGAGGTGGCATCGGGCGCACGTCTGGAACGACGCCGTGAAGTAGTCCCCCGTGTCGCACAGGCAACAGTCCTCCGCCGAGAACCCCGTCTTGTGCTCGTACTGCGGGCACTGGCTACAGCCCGCTGCCGTCGAGAACCGGTGGAACCCACCCATGCAGCGGCAGTCGTCGACTGAGGCCATGAGGCTCAAGACGCTGATGCTGGCGGCGGCCTGACCCGAGTTGAGCGGGCACGGCACGCAGTGGTTGATGGCCGTGACCGCCACCGAGCTGTCCCCGTACCTGTTCAGCAGCAGATCCGTGTTCGTCCCGCATAGCGTGCACGCATGGAAACCCACCAGGTCCTTGAACGAGCCCGTGGGACACGGCACGCACGCACTGACAGCCGCGTCCAGCGAGAGGCCCATCTCGCACGTGCACTCGTCCACGTGCGCGCTGGCGATCCCGGAGGTCGCCGTCGCCCCGGGGATCGGCGACTCCGTGCCGCACGACTTGCAGTGCAGGCTGGCGGGAGCGTCTGAGAAGTAGCCCTCCAGACACGCCGTGCACACCTGGTTGCCCACGCTCGACTTGGCATACCCCGCGTCGCACGGCGCGCACTCCTGCCCGCTCGCGGCCTGGAACCCCGGCTTGCACTTGCACGAGTCGATGGAGACGCTCCCCTCGAGCGCGTGTGTCCGCGTGACATGGCACGACTTGCACGAGGACGCCTGCGACTCGTCCTGGAACGTGGCGGCGCCGCACATGACGCAGCTCGGGGCCGCGTTCCCCTCCTCCGACACGGCCGCCTTGAAGTGTCCCGGAGTGCAGGGCTCGCACTCGTCCGGGGGGGCCTCGCAGCCGCCGATGCAGTCGGCGCCCCACACCTTGCGGTGACAGAGCGTCTCGTCGCAGTAGCACTGCGACTGGCTTGCGGCCGCAGGTCCCGAGGACGCGTCCTGGCCGCACGACACGCACGCGCCGTCAGCCTCGTACGTGTCTGGCCCGCAGGGAACACAGTGGTCGGGGTCGCCACGCACGTATCCCGGGGCGCACTGGCACAGCGAGACGTCGTACAGTGCGTCCGTCGTCCCCGTCTCGGACGGGATGGCGGAGTGGGCGGGACACGCCCGACACCCCTGGTCCGCCGCCTCGTAGTACATCCCATCGATACACAGCACGCACTCGCCACCGTCCATGACGCGGGGAGGCCAACAGAGACACTCGGAGTGGTCGAGCGACGGGTCCGAGTACGGCGTGCAGTCCTCGCAGAGCGTGGTACTGGTGCGCCTCTTTCTGGCTTCGCACGAGACGCAGTGATCATTCATGTTGCTGTCGCGGTATGTGCCCGTCGCACACTCTTCGCACACGAGGCCGTTCCTGGCAAAGCCGAGCTCACAGACACACATGGAGTTATCGTGTTTGGGAATTTCGCCGTCATAACACGCGATGATGTGGTCACTCAGCAAGCACCGGGTGCTGTCGTCGCATGGGAAACATCTCACGACAGGACTTTCTTCTGTCAACATTATCCCGACAACGCAGATGCAGTTGGAGGGCTTCGTCTTGCCCTCTCCGTTTGTGATTGAATGCTCCCGACAAGGCCGCACGTCAAAGTCGCCGGGTGGGTCTGGGGGACAGTAGAAGTTCAGCGGACACTCCTTGCACATGTCGCCGTAGAAGAGTCGGAAGAACCCGTCCATGCAGACACAGTCGGTCTCTTCGTGTTTGGCGGTGCCCCGCGTGTGCGCGTGCGTGTCGTAGTCCGTACACAGGTGCCGGGATTCCGAGTGACAGTACGAGCCGACCGGGCACACCGTGCACGAAGGCCCTGTCCTGTAGTACCCGTTCCGACACACGCAGCTGCTCACACCCACGCTGCTCGCGGGGGACTGCATGTGCGCGGGGCATGCTGTCTGTGTGTTGTGCGAGCAATCCCTGTCCGCAGGACACTCCTGGCACTCGTACCCTGCAGTGCACGACGTCTCGGCGCCCTGCAACCCGACACAGAACAGACAATCCAGACACACGCAGTTCTGGTTGAAGTTGCTAGAGTCGGCAGCACACGTTTCGATGGCATCCCCCCCCCCGGTACACACCACGTCGGCAGCGCACAGTTCGCACGTGTTGTCAGACCACACCCGGAACAGCGCGTCACAGAGACACGAATCCTCCTCATGCTGTCTCGGAGCCGAGGACGAGTTGGCCGGACAATGGTACATATTTTCGAGATAGCAGAAGGTGTCCTCCGGACATATATCACATGCCCAGGCGTTGTCGTAGTATCCGTCGTCGCATACACACGCGCTCTCGCTGGCACGCCCGGGCAACCCCATGGTCGACGAGTGCAGCTTGCAGTCCGTCACGAACTCTCCGCCGCTGCAGTACGAGTTGACTCGGGAGAGCTGGCAGGTCGCGGAGGCTGGGTCCAGGACGTATCCCGGGATGCACACACAGTCTGCCCGCCGGCCAGTTTGAGCGGGGGAGGTCGAGTACACGGGACACACAATGGACGAGGTCTGCGACTCGCAGTAGTACCCAGCGTTGTACGCCTGGCACTCTTCCCCCGACCGCAGGAAGCCGAGACTGCACTCGCACGACGAGACGCCGTAGGCGCCTGCCACACTCCCGGAATTGGCGATGCAATCCAGACACAGATCAGACGTGAAGGGCTGTGTGTCCTCGGGGTAGTAGTAGCCGGCCTGGCACTGCGAGCACTGCTGGCCTGGGCTCGACGAGAAGGAGCCTTGGGGGCACAGGATGCACGTGTCGGCCGTGCGGGAGAACCCGGCGTTGCAGATACACGCGTCGCGAGAGGTCCTGGTGGGGTCTGAGGGCAGCTGTTCGCTGTGTGTCGGGCACGCCTGGCATTGCTGAGACGACACTCCTGTCTCGAAGAAACCACGGTCACAGGCCACACAGACGGTGTTGTCCGTGTCTGGCTTGTACATGCCCGATGGGCATCCAACACACGTGCTGCTCGGGGTGTCGAACCCAAAGCCAGCATTGCATTTGCAATCCAACGCTGCGGTGGATGTGGCGCCCGACTGGCTATTCGCTCTGCAGGGCGCACACAGCGTGAGGCTCGCTGCGTATGTGTTCACGGGACAGTCCACACAGAACCACAGCGCCATGTCCCGGACGACAGTGCTCTTGCCCTGGATTGTGAAGGCCCCTGCGCTGTGCTTGTTGACATCGAAGCCAATTTTTCCAGCGGGACAGCTCGAACACGCTTCATCGAGGTTGCTCGGCTTGAATTTGCCGACTGGGCATGCGGCACACGTCTGACTGCTTGTGATCTCGAACCCGGGAATGCACGCACAGTCGCTGCTGGCGCTGGAGCCCGGCGTCGACCATTCATACAGCCCACAGCGAGCGCACATGATGCCAGAGCTGTTCGCGGCAGAGAACGTCCCAGCCGCACACGCGACACAGTCGAGAGCTGCCAACGTGC
>Ga0105053_10007701_pt1 | contig 14306 bp, 9 predicted proteins | sample BON01_FD_78093 | JGI IMG/M metagenome (GOLD analysis project Ga0105053, IMG submission 78093) | Freshwater microbial communities from Lake Bonney liftoff mats and glacier meltwater in Antarctica - BON-01 | ecosystem: Environmental > Aquatic > Freshwater > Ice > Glacier meltwater | place: Lake...
CAATTGGCATCTTCGCCCGCGATTGCAGTTTTCACGAGCGGCGAGTTGGCAATTGAAAGTCCGACCTTGCGGGCGCTTTCGTCCGACATCGCACCGGTGACGCGTACTTCGATGAACTTCTGTGCGCCTTCACCGTCACGAACCACCAGATGAGCCAGCTGGCGGCAGATATCGTGCAATGCGGCGGCAAAGGCATCGGTCCCGGCATCGTCGAAGGAGGTCAGCGGCGCATTGCCCGCCTTGCCCGTCGCGAAGGCCAGCACTGTGTCGCTGGTGGACGTGTCGCTGTCGACGGTGATGCAGGAGAATGTTTCTGAATTGCTAGAGCTCAGCAACTGTTGCAGGAATTCCGGCGCAATCGCGGCATCGGTAAAGATATAGCCCAGCATTGTCGCCATATCGGGCGCGATCATCCCGCTGCCCTTAATGATCGCGGCCAGTTCCACGCGTTTTCCGCCGACCATGGCGGATGCAGCCGCACCTTTTGCGAAAGTATCAGTGGTGGCGATGGTGTTTGCGGCATCTTCCCAGCTGCATGGCTGGGTTTCGAGCACGGCGGCGATTCCAGCGCGCGCCTTGTCCTTGGGTAAAGGCACGCCGATTACGCCGGTGGAGGAGACGAACACTTCGGCAGGTTCGCAGCCAAGGTGGGCGGAAACCTGCGCCATAATCTGCTCGACTGCCTCGCGCCCGCGGTGGCCGGTAAAGGCATTGGCATTGCCGGCATTGACCACCAAAGCGCGCGCATTGCCGATCGTGACCTGCTCGCGGCCCATTTCAACCTCGGTCGAAGGGCAGGCGCTGCGGGTAAACACGCCCGCTACGCTCGTTCCCTCCGCCAATTCGACATAGGTCAGATCGGCCCGGTCCCAATCCTTGTACCGCGCCCGCGCAATGCGCAGCGTGACGCCGCCGATTTCCGGCATATCAGGGAAGGGCAGGGCGAGGGGTGAGCGGGTGAGGTCCATGAGGTAGCGCATATCTTTGTGTGGGCCCTGCGACAATGGCTGAAAGCGCCTTTACGGACTTCACAAAACGAAGCATTCTATCGCCATGCGAAATTCAATCCTTTTTCCAGCCATCTGTTTTGTCATGGCAGCGCCCGCTCTGGCAATTGATCCGCCTCAATATCCTTTGGAGCAGGCCGACGTATTTGATGACCCCGCAACTGATCCAAAGCCAGAAGGCAACCCGGGAGAGTGGTTCACCCCGATGGATTATCCGTCGGCCGCATTACGAGAGGAGTTAGAAGGGGCCGTAGGGTTTCGGTTGATCGTGGACCAAAATGGGAAACCATCGAATTGCCTGATTACCTCAAGCAGCGGGTATGGCCTGTTGGACGATGGTGCTTGCAATTCCTTGATGAAGCGAGGGAAATTCACGCCCGCGACTGACAAAGGCGGGCGTCCGGTTGTGGGGGCATGGAACAGTAGTGTGCGCTGGCAAATACCTCAAAACAAAATCATTTCGATCCCTCCTGCGGAGTTTTGGACCGTGACATATGTTGTGGAAGAGGATGGCCGAGTATCGAGCTGCAAAATGGAAAAAGCGGAAGGGCAGGCGGAGTTTTACGATTTCTGCGGGCAGCTTCCGAGTTTCTATCCTGGTACCGATGAGTCTGGAGAACCCGTCCGAAAAAAGATCAGAGTCCTTCACAGGGTCGTCCATGAGGATGTCCAACAATAATCGGCAATGGATGGACTAATTAACCTTGTGGCCCTATCTAGGCCCGTAATGTTACGCCGTCTTCTCACTTGCCTTGCGCTCATCACAGGCCTTGCGGCTGCGGGTGCGCCCGCCAATGCGGCGGTGATGGATGCGTTGAGCCAGCAGGTTAGCGCCACCAGCGCGCCATGTCAGCCTAGCAAGGCAACGCAGTGTGAATGCATTGCCCAGCCTATTTCTGGCCCTGCCAAGGGTGATCCGGTAAAGTCTTGCGGAGCGCGCAAGCCTGTCTTGATCTTTATTCCCACGATCTATTTCGGGGCCGACCGCGCTTACGAATAGCGCCGGGCATTTTCGAAATTCCAGCTTTGTGGCCGGGCGAGCGCTCATAATGCGCTAGCGGCCAATTTCCCTCGACATATCAGGCCCGACAGGACCCATTTTCCATGATCAATACACTCGTCAAATCCATGTTTGGCTCGTCAAACGACCGCTATGTGAAATCCATCGGTAAAATCGTCAATCAAGTGAATGCTCTGGAGGAGCAGATTCAGGCTCTGACTGACGAAGAATTGCAGGCCCAGACCGAGAAATTCCGCGCGCAATTGGCCGAAGGCAAGACGCTGGTCGATATTACGCCAGAAGCCTTTGCGACGGTGCGCGAAGCATCGATCCGGGTTTTGGGGATGCGCCACTTTGACGTTCAGGTGATCGGCGGCGTGGTGCTGCACCGCGGCGAAATCGCCGAAATGCGCACCGGTGAAGGTAAAACGCTGGTGGCAACGCTTGCCACCTATCTCAACGCTATCAAGGGTAAGGGCGTCCACGTTGTGACGGTCAATGATTACCTCGCGCGCCGCGATGCTGAATGGATGGGCCAGCTATACACCTGGCTGGGTCTGACAGTTGGCGTGATCGTGCCAAATCTGGGCGAATTTGAACGGCGCGAGGCCTATGCAGCCGACATTACTTACGGCACAAACAATGAATTCGGCTTCGATTATCTGCGCGATAATATGAAGCAGGAACGCGGGCAGATGGTGCAGCGCCCGTTTAACTTCGCAATCGTCGATGAAGTTGATTCGATCCTGATCGATGAAGCACGGACGCCGCTGATCATCTCTGGCCCGACCGAGGATAAGACTGAGCTCTACGTCCAGATCGACGCTATTGTGAAGCAGATCGAACCCGATTTTTACGAGGCGGATGAGAAAACCAAGAATATTTCCTGGACCGAAGATGGCACGGAAAAAGTCGAGCAGATGCTGGCCGATGCAGGCCTGCTGGAAACTGACAATCTATACGATGTTGAAAATACCCAGGTCGTTCACCACCTGACTGCCGCACTCCGTGCGAACATCATGTTCAAGCGCGATACGGATTACATCATCAAGGATGACAAGGTTGTCATCATCGATGAATTTACAGGCCGGATGATGGATGGTCGCCGTTGGTCTAACGGTCTGCATCAGGCGGTTGAGGCCAAGGAAGGCATGAAGATCGAGCCTGAAAACCAGACCATGGCTTCGATCACTTTCCAGAATTATTTCCGCATGTATCCCAAACTGGCCGGCATGACCGGCACCGCCGCAACCGAAGCGGGCGAGTTCTGGGAAATCTACAAGATGAATGTGGTCACGATCCCGACCAACGTAGACGTTCTGCGGATCGATGAAGAAGACCAGTTCTTCAAGAATACCGACGACAAGTTCAAGGCGATTGCCAAGGCGATTGCGGAACAATCTGGTATTGGCCAACCCGTTCTGGTGGGTACGGTTTCGATTGAAAAATCAGAATTGCTGTCGAAATTCCTCGATGATGAAAAAGTTGAACACTCGGTCCTCAATGCCCGGTTCCATGAAAGTGAAGCGCGGATTGTGGCGCAGGCCGGCCGGCTTGGCGCGGTGACCATCGCAACAAATATGGCGGGCCGGGGCACCGATATTCAGCTGGGCGGTAATGTTGAATTCCGCGAAGAAGACGAGCTTGCCGGGATGCCGGAAGGGCCGGAACGTGATGCAGCATTGGCCGCGATCAAGGCCGAAGTTAGGGCTGAGCGCGCAAAGGTTCTGGAGGCGGGCGGCCTGTTCGTACTCGGCACCGAACGGCATGAAAGCCGCCGGATCGATAATCAGCTGCGCGGCCGTTCAGGCCGACAAGGTGATCCCGGATTATCACGGTTCTACCTATGCCTTGAAGATGATCTGCTGCGCATTTTTGGTCCGGATACCCTGTTCAGCCGGATGATGAATTCCAACCTGGAAGACGGCGAGGCGATTGGCTCCAAATGGCTGAGCAAGGCCATCGAAACCGCGCAGAAAAAGGTTGAAGCCCGCAATTACGACATTCGCAAGCAAGTCGTCGAATATGATGATGTGATGAATGATCAGCGCAAGGTCATCTATGAACAGCGCGCGGAAATCATGGATAGCGAAGCGGTCGATGATGTGGTCATCGATATGCGGCATGACACAGTCAACAATCTGGTCACAGCCGCTTGTCCTCCCGGTTCCTATCCCGAACAATGGGATATGGAAGGACTGAAGGAAAGCACGCTCAAAGTGCTCGGCATCGAACCGCCATTCGATAAATGGCTGGAAGAAGATCAGGTCGAGCCTGAAATAATCGAAGAACGCATTCTGGCCGAAGTAAACGGGATCATGGAGCAAAAGATTGCTGCCAGCGAACCGGGTATCTGGCGCCGGGTAGAAAAAAGCATCCTGCTCGAACGGCTCGATTATCACTGGAAAGAACACCTCGCCACGCTCGACGCATTGCGTCAGGTGGTGGGCCTGCGCGCCCATGCGCAAAAACAACCGATCAATGAATATAAGCAGGAAGCCTTCGGCCTGTTCGAACAGATGCTGGGGACGCTGCGCGAGGACATCACCAGCATTCTGCTGAAGAGCCAGCTACGCATGGCACCGCCCCCGCAAGAAGCGTTGCCTGATCTGCCAGATTTCCTGACCGGTCATGTCGATCCGTTGACTGGCCTCGACAATTCGGATGATAATGATGGCTCGGTAGGCCGCGAAGCCATGTTCGGATCATTTGCAGGTTCGCCCCGGGCGGCGTTTGGCCCCGGCGGATCGAATAAGGATAACCCTTACGCAGGCATGGATATCAGCCGCAACGCGCAATGCCCGTGTGGTTCCGGCAACAAATACAAGCATTGCCACGGGCCCCCCGCCTGATCGCGGTTTAGCTGCCGAGGTTTGGACCGGCACATCCAAACATACCAAAAGCGAAGGGCCCGGTCAGCGAATAGCTGATCGGGCCCTTTGGCATTCGTCGCCAGCCATTGCAGGCCAAGAAAATGATGGCTCCCCGAGTTGGATTCGAACCAACGACCAAGTGATTAACAGTCACCTACTCTACCGCTGAGCTATCGGGGAACATCAATTCAGTCCGGTCTTACGGACAGGAGTGCGCCTATATGCAGGCAGCTTTCGTTTGGCAAGACTGTCTGTCGAAAAAGGTGCCGGAAGCGCTCGACCGGTCAAACCAAGAATTGTTCCGCAACGATCCGCTCATCGAGCGAGTGGCCGGGATCGAACAACAGGGTCAATTCCGCCTCGCGCGCAATCTGCAGGGAAACTTGCGCGATGTTGCGCAGTTCTTTCTGGTCCGCCACCGCCGATACCGGTCGTTTGTCCGCATCTAAGACGCGAAATGTGATCCGGCTGCGGTCAGGCAGGATCGCTCCGCGCCAGCGCCGGGGACGAAAGGCGGAAATCGGGGTTAGGGCCAGCAGTTGCGAATCGAGCGGCAGAATCGGGCCGTTGGCAGAGAGGTTGTAGGCGGTCGACCCAGCAGGAGTGGCCACCAGAACGCCGTCGCAGACCAGTTCCTTGATGCGGACCCTATCCTCCACGATCACCTCCATTTTGGCGGTCTGGCGTGTCTCACGCAGCAATGATACTTCGTTAATGGCGCAGAATGTATGCTGTTTACCGTCCTGTGTTGTCGCCTCCATCCGTAGGGGCGAAATCGCAATCGAGCGGGCTTTGTTGATCCGGCTGAGGATCTTGGATGTGCTGCGCTGCTTGTTCATCAGGAACCCGACGGTCCCCAGATTGATGCCATAGGCGGGAATTACCCGTTTATCGTCAAGCATCTGGTGCAATATTTGCAGCATGAATCCGTCGCCGCCCAGCACGACCACCGCCTCTGCCTGATCCAGCGGCACCCAATCGTGGGCCACGCGCAGTTCTGCTTCGGCTTCCTGTGCCCGATCAGTATCGGAGGCCATCAGAGCCAATCGGCTGAAATTGTGATTAGTGGCCAAAACGCCGCTCCCCTCGAGCTATGCAATGTATCGGGTTGGCCATTTGGCCGACGCTTCATCTATCGCAGTCCTATGGAGCGCTGTGTCATTTGGCAACGCCTGTGCCATTTAGTAACAGAGGCCATAAACTCCGGGTGTTCAAATCATTTCCCGCTAAGGCACAAAGATGCCAAACATATCCAGCATGATCCAGTCTAATCCCCAAGCCGGCCTCATAGTCGAGCAGCGAGACCCTCTGACCGGGCTGGCCGGAACATCGGCCGCCCGGATGAAGCTGGTGCAGTGGCAGGAACAGGCGCAGGGCCGAACCGCACCGGTGCATGTCATGCTGTTGGCGCTTGGACGGTTTGACACGGTCAACCTCGCTTATGGGGAAGCCGCTGGCGACGGGGCGTTGGTCACCGTGGCGCAGCGAATCGCGCATTTTTCCGAAGATGAATTCGAAGATGGCGACTGGATTGCGGCACGAATCGGCGGCGGCAAATTCCTGCTCGCAGTGCGCGAAGCGTGTAGCCGTGAACGCTGGCAATGGCTGGGCGAAGCGCTGGCCGATGCGGTTGCCCATCCAATTGCGGGGCTAGACGATGCCGGAACCCTGCGTCTGTGGCCCAGGGTGGCGTTGATGCGGTCGATGCCGGGCGAGGGGCCGCAAATGATTTTTGACCGTCTTGGCGAGACGCTGGAGCGGGCGCACCGCAGCCATGGGCAACGGGTCCTATGGGCTGATGGTGACCACACACCGCGCGGGCGACCAAATGCGCAATTGGAAGCTGATTTGCTCGCCGCGCTGGACCGGGACGAGATCGAGATGGTCTATCAGCCGCAATACAGCCTGCCGGATGACCGGCTGATCGGGGCAGAGGCGCTGGCCAGGTGGCAGCACCCCCAACTGGGCCGAATTGGCGCAAGTGCGCTGTTCGCGATTGCCGAGCGGGCGGACCATGTTGCGCCCCTGTCACGCCATATTGCCGAGCGCGCGCTACGGGATGCAGCGGCTTGGCCGGGCGATCTCCGGCTGTCGCTCAATGTCACGCCAGCCGATCTCGCAGCGGCCAGTTTCGCCAGCGAATTGCAGGCGATTATCAATGCGTCCGGCTTCGCGGCGGAGCAATTGACGCTGGAAATTACCGAACATGTGCTGCTGGCCGAACTTGAACGATCAGCCGCCATGTTGGGTGAATTGCGGGCCGGCGGAGTAAAAATTGCGCTTGACGATTTCGGGGCAGGTTTCTGCAATTTCCGGTATCTCCAGATATTGCCGCTCGATTATTTGAAGCTCGACCGGGCGATGGTCGAAGGTATTGCCGATGCGCCCAAGGATATGGCGGTTTTCCGCGCTATCGTTGCCATGGCCAAGGCGCTGTCGCTCAAGGTCATTGCCGAGGGGATCGAAACTCAGAACCAGCGCGATATAGTCGCGAGCGAAGGCTGCGAGTTCTATCAGGGGTTCCTGCGGTCGGTGCCGATGGGAGCCGAAGAATTCGCCCGATTGGTAGACCAATCCAACTAACGGTTTAGCGTCTCGCCGCTTTCCTGGCGATATTGCTAAGCCCCTTGGTCAGTTGCAACAATCCATTAAGGCGCGCGATCGGATCACTCCACGCTCGGTTGATCACCAGCTTCATGTCCGGACGCAATTTGGCAATTCCTGCCAAACGGTCGACATAGGCGATCAGTCCCGGGCCATCGGGGAAGTCGTTTTCGTGGAAAGAAACCAGCGTGCCGCGGGCGCCCACGTCGATTTTGGAAATATTGGCAATGATTGCCTGATGCTTGATCTCGATCAGTTGAAGCAAATTGCTGGTGGATTGCGGCAACGCGCCGAAACGGTCGATCATTTCTGCTGCCATCGCCTCGATTTCGGCCTTGTCCGCAGCATTGTTGAGGCGGCGATACAGCGCCATCCGCACCGTCAGATCGGGAACGTAGTCTTCCGGTATCATGATCGGTGCATCGACGGTAATCTGCGGGCTGAGCTTGCTGGTATCGCGCTCCAATCCGCTGTCGCCTGCCTTCACCGCCATAATGGCGTCCTCCAGCATTGATTGATACAATTCGAAGCCAACCTCGCGAATATGGCCGGATTGTTCGTCACCCAACAGATTTCCCGCGCCGCGAATATCGAGATCGTGGCTGGCCAGTTGGAAGCCCGCACCTAAACTATCAAGATCGCCCAGCACCTTCAGGCGTTTTTCGGCAACTTCGGACAGCGCCTGATCGCGCGGATGTGTCAGATAGGCATAGGCGCGCAATTTCGACCTCCCAACGCGGCCCCGCAATTGGTACAATTGGGCAAGGCCAAAGCGGTCCGCGCGGTGGATGATGATGGTGTTGGCAGTGGGAATATCCAGCCCGCTCTCGACGATGGTAGTCGACAGCAAAACTTCATATTTCCGGTCGTAAAACGCGCCCATCCGCGCTTCGACTTCGGTCGGTGACATCTGGCCGTGCGCGCTGATCGCCTTGATTTCGGGCACATGTTCGTGGAGCCATTCTTCCACGCTGGCCATGTCGGCAATGCGCGGCACCACGATGAAGCTCTGACCGCCGCGGTGATGTTCGCGCAGCAAAGCTTCACGCATCACCATATCGTCCCATTCCATCACATAGGTGCGCACCGCGAGGCGGTCGACCGGCGGCGTTTGGATGGTGGAAAGTTCGCGTAGGCCCGCCATCGCCATTTGCAGTGTGCGCGGGATCGGTGTGGCGGTCAGCGTCAACACATGGACATCGGCGCGTAGCTGTTTCAGTTTTTCTTTGTCCGTGACGCCGAAACGCTGTTCCTCGTCGACGATGACCAGGCCCAGATTGTTGAACTGGGTCGATTTCGACAGGATGGCGTGGGTTCCGATCACGACATCCATTGTCCCGTCCGTCAACTTGCCACGGGTTTCCTTGGCTTCTTTTGGCGGAACGAGGCGTGACAAGCGGCCGACATTCAAAGGAAAGCCAGCGAAACGTTCGCTAAAATTGGTATAGTGTTGGCGCGCCAACAAGGTTGTGGGCGCAACCACCGCCACTTGCTGCCCGTTCATGGCTGCAACGAAGGCTGCGCGCAATGCGACCTCTGTTTTGCCGAAGCCCACATCGCCGCACACCAGCCGGTCCATCGGACGCCCGCTTTCCAGATCGCCCAGAACGTCGGAAATGGCGCGGTCCTGATCGTCTGTTTCTTCCCACGGGAAACGGTCGACAAATTGGTTGAACGAAGTGCCCTCAACGCTCAGCACTGGCGCCTTGCGTAACGCCCGGGCAGCGGCAGTTTTCATCAATTCGCCAGCGATTTCGCGGATGCGTTCCTTGAGGCGGGAACTGCGGCGTTGCCATGCCTCGCCGCCGAGACGATCAAGCTGGACAAAATCTTCTGACGAGCCGTAACGCGACAGGACTTCCAGGTTCTCAACCGGGATATACAGCTTGTCGCCCCCGGCATATTCCAGCTTCACGCAATCATGCTGGCTCTTGCCTGCGGCGATCGGTTCCAGCCCGAGATAGCGTCCGATGCCGTGGTCACTATGGACCACCAGATCGCCGGCACTGAGCGCGGATAATTCGGCCAGAAAAGCGTCGGCATCCTTGCGCTTCTTCTTGCGGCGGACCAGCCGATCACCAAGAAAATCCTGCTCGGTCAGCAGCTCCATCTGGTCATTGGCGAAACCGCTTTCCAGCGGCAGGACCATTGCCACGGGTTTACCCTTGGCAGACAGTCCGAGCGCTTCCTGCCAGCTATCGGCGAGCAGTGTCTCGGTTCCCGCCTCTGACAGGATTGACGCAATTCGGGCGCGGCTGCCGGTGGAATAGGTCGCCAGCAGCGGGCGTTTGCCGTTCTTGCCCAGCGCCTGAAGATGCTGCGCAGCGGCGCTGTAGATATTGTCGCCCCGCGCCCGTTCAGGGGTGAAATCGCGGGCGGATGTAAAGCCGAAATCGATTACCGTGTCGCTCGCCGGTTCGGCAAATATGCCGGTTTTGTGAACCGGCCACTGTTTGAGGATACCTTCGTATTCCGCGCGGGTAAGATAGAGCGCATCTTCGTCAATCGGGCGGTAGCTGCCTGCCTTCTGGCCTGCCGCATCCTGCCGGGATTGGTGGTAGTCGGTGATATCGGACAACCGCTCGTCACCCGCGGGAATGGCGCTGTTATCGATGACGATCTGATCATCTGCGGAAAGGTGATCGAACAGCGTCGCCAGCTTTTCCTCAAACAATGGCAGCCAATGTTCCATCCCGGCCTGCCGCCGTCCTTCGCTAACCGCCTGATACAGCGGATCGCCGGTTGCAGCCGCGCCGAACATCTCGCGGTAACGGCCGCGGAACCGTTTGATCCTATCTTCGTCCAGCAAGGCCTCGCTGGCGGGTAGCAGCAAATGCTCGCCCAGAATTCCGGTGCTCATTTGGGTGCTGGGATCGAACAGGCGCAGGCTTTCCAGCTCGTCGCCGAAGAAATCGAGCCGCAGACCTTGTTCCAGACCAGACGGGAAGATGTCGAAAATCGACCCGCGCACAGCAAATTCACCTGCGTCGATCACAGTGTCGGTACGGGAATAGCCCTGACGCTGGAGCAGGTGGGACAGGCTGTCATGGCCAATCTCCGTCCCCGGCTTGAACAGCCGAACGGATTCGCGAATGCGGAATGGGGTCAGTACGCGCTGCAGCACGGCATTGACCGTGGTCACCAGCAGTTGCGACCCGCGCTTGTTCGATTGCAGGCTGTGGAGCGCGGACAGCCGTTTTGCGCTGACGGACAGGGCAGGGCTGGCGCGGTCATAGGGAAGGCAGTCCCATGCCGGAAATTCGATAACTTCCAGTTCCGGCGCGAAGAAATGCGCGGTTTCAGATACCGCCCGCATTGCTGCATCATCGGCTGCGATGAACACCGCGCGGCCCTTTGACGCACGCGCCAGATCGGCGAGCACGAGCGGCTGCGCGCCGCGGGCGACGGAGGACAGGGTCAACGAAGTGTTCGCACTCAGGATGCGGGAAAGGTCGGGCATTTCGGGCTCAATAGGTGGGGCAGGTTCAAATCAAGGGAGCGGATATTCCCGTCAGCGGGGTATTTCTACATAATCGAGCCGCATCATCAGTTCCATTTGCGGGCCAGCCATGTGGGCGGGCACATCCTGTGTTTTCAGCGCCCATGCCATGATATCGACGTCATCCTCGTCCAGCAGGGTTTCGAACCAGGCCAGCTCTGCCTCGGTCCAATTGGCGTGATACCGGTCGAAGAAACCACCGATCATATAGTCAGCCTCCCGCGTGCCGCGGTGCCAGCCACGGAATTTGGCACGGGAGATTCGCATGGAGAAATCTTCTGCGTGATTCATGAAACGGGGCACCATTCTATTCGAAGGGCGCCCCGTCTGGTCGATCAGGCAGTTCTGATCAAGGGTGTGTGTGCGAATAATAGCTGTTGCTGCGGGTCACAAGTTTGCTGGACTTCTCGTTGAGAGCTTTGACAGCCTCCTCTGAGCCTTCTTGCGCGAGCAGCGCTTTGCGAAATGCAACTCCCAAACGGGGATTGTGGCTATCCATAGCTGCCATGCCATCAGGCATTTCCAGAAGCATCATGATATCCCACGGGCCAGCCGTGATCCAATGAACTTCTGGTGCAGGCAGGCCAGCAGCGGCGCGCGCAGGCAAATAATGTTTTTCCATTGTTTCCATCCATTCTTCATCGGCGCCAGGCGCCAAATCAAGGAAACGGATTTCGTAGGTTGTCCGCTGTTCTTCCGGCTCTTCTTGCGCGAGCGCCGGAACAGTGACGAATGCCAGTGCAGCCAATGCGGCACCGGATTTTAGAAGCTTGATCATGTTTTTCCCCCAAAGGTGGTTGTGGACATGCGACCCAAGCTATCAGGGCTATTATGCCCACTGCAGTCTTTTTTGAAACGCAGCCGGTAAACCCCTGCATGGGTTAGACATCATCGACAGACTGTTAGCAAGGTCAGGAGGTGGCTTCGCAGAAGAGAAAATCCGGATTACAGTGAACGCGATGCGCCCCGATATCCTCAATCCTCTGTTCGTCGAGACTGAAGCACTCGAAGGCGTCGGGCCGAAATTGAAGAAGCCACTCGAAAAACTCGGGTTGTCTCGGTTGCGTGATATCATCTTTCACCTGCCTGAACGTTTTGTTACCCGCCGCGCGATTGCCGATCTTGATGCCGGCAGCGAGGGGGAGCAGATCATCATTGCGCTAACCCCGATCGAACATCGCAGCCCCCACGGGCGCGGCCCCTACCGGGTGTTGGCGCAGGATGAGGTGGGCAATATTTGCACGCTGACCTATTTCGGCCGCGCATCCTACACCGCCAAGAAATTGCTACCGGTGGGGGAGAAGCGCTGGGTGGCCGGGCGGTTCGACCGCTATGGTGACATGCTCCAGATCGTCCATCCCGACCATGTGGTGGCCGATGGCGGCGATACTTTGGCGCGATTGAGCGAGCCGGTTTACCGCCTGTCAGAAGGGCTGACGCAGCCCAAGGTCGCCGGATTGGTGGAACAGGCCTTGGCGCGATTGCCGGACATGCCCGAGTGGATCGAGCCGACGCAGATTGCCAAGGAAGGTTGGCCTGCTTGGGCTGATGCCTTGCGCGCCGCGCATAAGAGCGAGGACGCAGGCCCGCGCGACCGGCTTGCCTATGACGAATTGCTCGCCAACAGCCTGGCATTGATGCTGGTGCGGGCTGACAATCGTGCGCGCAGGGGGCAGCCGCTCAAGGGTGACGGTTCTTACCGCGTCAAACTCCAATTGCCGTTTCCCCTCACTGGTGCGCAAACCCGCTCTATCGCCGAGATCGAAAGCGATTTGCAGCAGGTGGCCCCGATGCTGCGATTGCTACAGGGCGATGTCGGTGCGGGCAAAACGGTGGTTGCGCTGGAGGCGATGCTGATCGCGGTGGAGGCGGGGGCGCAGGCAGCGATGCTCGCCCCGACAGAAATCCTTGCGCGCCAGCATTACGAAACTCTGCGCAGCATGGCCGCACCCACCGGAGCGCAGGTCGCGCTGCTGACCGGACGGGATAAGGGCAAAGCGCGCGAATCGATCCTGATGGGGCTGATGGATGGCAGCATCCAGATGGTCGTCGGAACCCATGCGATTTTTCAGGATACGGTGAATTACAAGAACCTCGGCATGGTCGTGATCGACGAGCAGCACCGTTTCGGGGTCGCTCAGCGGTTAATGCTGGCGAGCAAGGGCAAACGCACGCCGCACACTCTGGCGATGACCGCCACTCCGATCCCGCGCACGCTCACGCTGGCACAGTATGGCGAGATGGACGTTAGCCGCCTCGATGAGATGCCGCCCGGCAGGCAGGCAATCGATACGCGGGTGGTGGCGCAGGAACGGCTTGCCGATGTGGTCGAGGCAGTGGGCCGGCATATCGCTTCGGGCCAGCAGGCCTATTGGGTGTGCCCGATGGTGCGCGACAATGAAGTGGACGATATTGCCGCAGCAGAGGCGCGCTTTGCAACCATGCACGAACGTTTTGGCGATGATGTTGTGCTGGTCCACGGCCAGCTGAAGCCGGAACTGAAAGACGCCGCAATGGAACGGTTCGCCAGCGGTGCAGCGAAATTGCTGGTGGCGACTACTGTGATCGAAGTCGGTGTTGATGTGCCGGCCTCAACCTTGATGGTAATCGAGCAGGCCGAGCGGTTTGGCCTTGCCCAATTGCACCAATTGCGCGGCCGTGTCGGGCGCGGTTCGGAGAAGTCTGTTTGTCTGTTGCTGCGCGGTTCGTCCATGTCTGAAACGGCGCGCGAACGGCTTGCGCTGATGCGCGAAACACAGGACGGGTTCTTGCTGGCGGAGGAAGATTTGCGGCTGCGCGGCGGCGGTGAATTACTCGGAACCCGGCAATCAGGCGATACGCCGTTTCGTGTGGCGACGCTGGAGCAGATTACCAAGCTGTTGCCGCTCGCCCATGATGATGCGCGTCTGTTGATGGAACGCGACGGCGGGCTGGACGGATCACGCGGTGAAGCGGCGCGGATGCTGCTGTATTTGTTCGAGCGCGACTGGGGTGTGCAGATGTTGCGCGGGGGCTAGTTCCGGCCTGACAGCAACTTTGCCACCAGTGCTTCCGCAGCGGCGCTGACATCAGTCCAAGTTACCTCAAAGTGCTCCTGATCGCCGTAATAGGGATCAGCCACAGCTTGTCCTTCGCTGCCCTCCCGAACGTCCATCAACAGTGCTATTTCAGCAGTGGTATTGCCCGGTGTGCGCTGCTCAATATCCGCTAGATTTGAACTGTCGAGCGCAAATATTTGCGTGAAGCGCGTGTAGTCTTGCGTAGCAATCTGACGGGCCTGATAGCCCGATATATCGACACCGTAACGCGCGGCCGTGACGATA
>Ga0105053_10007702_pt1 | contig 14303 bp, 1 predicted proteins | sample BON01_FD_78093 | JGI IMG/M metagenome (GOLD analysis project Ga0105053, IMG submission 78093) | Freshwater microbial communities from Lake Bonney liftoff mats and glacier meltwater in Antarctica - BON-01 | ecosystem: Environmental > Aquatic > Freshwater > Ice > Glacier meltwater | place: Lake...
AACTCGTGCCAGAAGGCGAGACTGAAGAGCGTGGCAACCAGGTTGATGCGAAAGTGGATCCATGGTGCAGTGCGCTCGGCGTTTATGACATGGGCTGCCAATGCTTTCGAGTTTAGCCAGGCGTGTGGGATCCTGGCGCAAACGACTACGAGGATCAAAAATGTTTGTCTGTACAAAGTCTGGGCATCTTGGTTGGATTTTTCTTTTGATTGTTGGCAGCAGCGGGTTGTTCTTGAACGTCTCACAAAGACGAACATTGTTGCATCACTTTGCAAGGTATTTGTAATCTGGGAGGAGAGTGTCTTGGAGCAAAAATGTCTTCAGCAATCTTTTCTCGACCAGATAGCCTCGCGCATGCATTTGTATGCAGAAGCACGCACGCTATGGCGTTGGGTTGAACGGGCTGGTGTATTGTACAGGCTACCGGTTGCTGCTACACGAGTAGTACAAAAGTGGTCGCATTTAGCCTTTTCAATGGACGCCTGGAAAGAACGGGTGCATGGACTCTGTCACCAGCCAGCCGCACATAACAAAGTGGTCTCGTGCCTTAAAATAATAGCTGTTTCCCGGATGTTTTTCAAGTGGCGCACATATTGCTGTGTACAGCGTACGCTACATGGTGTGAATGCCTGGGTACTGAAGAAGTTTCGTTGTCAGAAGTCCGCTTCTGTAATGCAGACATGGAAAGGCATGTTGGTGGAGCTGATGCAACAGCGAGTCCTACTTGCCAGGTTAGCCATGTGCTCAAGAAATCTGACAGTGTTCGCAGCATTTGCACATTGGCAAGAGATATCTTTGCAAGAAAAGATGAGACGCAATTTGATGGGCAAGTTGGCTCGTCGTATCCATTATATAATCTCGACATCTACGTTGACTATCTGGATTGACGCATTGCATGAACGTCAACGGCTTAAGATGGTTGCACGTGTAGTTATGAATAGATTGACACGTCACAGTGCATGTATGGCACTTGTCAATTGGCAGGATTACCATGTCTGCAAGTCGAAGAACAAAGGTCTGCTTATGAAGATTACAAAGTGTTTGATGCATCGAGCGCTCATTACATTGATTGTGACCTGGAGACAGTTCCTTGCTGCCGCACAGGAGCGCAAGACGTTAAAAGAGCAAATCAAGAGGCAACGTTTCATCTGGAGTCAAAAAATAGTTCAAAAGACCTTCTATGTGCTGCGAGACGTGCCGTTGAAAAGTCTGCAAGATAGGAGTCTTATACTTGCGCGTTTGCGGCTCAGATTGAAAACTCGAAGTATTTTACATTTCACTTTGCACACCTGGTACCTTATCTGCAGAATTGACCAGCTACGTTTGAGGAACAAGCTCAACTTCAGGAATCGCTTATTGCGTCGCCTGCTCCATATTACACTTGTTCATTGGAGCCGGGTTGCAACAGAAAACAGTTTGGCGATTTCTTACACCGGTGACGCACTACAGTTGGCCTACATCAAGCTGCACGAAGCAAGGGAGGTTTGGTCAAATGCAACCTGCGAAATGGACGAACTAGTTGAGACAGTTGCTATTGCAGAAGACCAACAGTCACGCATGCAAATTCAGATTTCGAAGTGTATCACACGCATCATTCGTGTTTACTGTCTTTACTCACTAAGACATGTCTTTGACCGATGGCTCTATTCCGTATCGATTAAGGTTCAACGTGACCCCTACTGCAAAAGCACAGGAATGATGCTCCGCTGGCACACGCGGAGACAAATGGCCATATTCGGGCACTTCAGTCGGCAAGTTGAGATCCAAAGACGCGTCCGATTGTTGCACGGTGATACTGCAGCGCGTTTCACAGGCATGATGCTCCACTGGCACATCCGAAGACAGATGGCAGCGTTTGTGAACTTCAGACGGCAAATTGAGTTTCGAAAACGGGCCAGGTTGCTGCACAGCGATACTGCAGCGCGCAAGCACGTGCAACAACTGTTTTTGTGCACACAGATATGGAAGGATTTCGCAATTCGTCAAAGACGGGCCAGATTGTTGCACGGTGATACTGCGGCGCACATTCACGAGCAACACCTCTTCTGGTGTACACACACATGGAAGGAGTTTACACTTCGACATGGTTTTCATCGGCGCATACAAGAAATTGCCAACAGGAAGGATCAACAAATTGGCAGTTTTGATCGGCTGTTGTCTGCGCAGGATTGTGTAACATTGATGAAAAATACGTTGATGCAGTGGAACTCAACCCTGACTTCAACTGCAGTTCATCGTTACGATGTACTGACGTCAAAAATCATTTTACGGGGACTGCAGTCAAAATTATTTGAAACTTGGTACCACAATGTTAAGCACATAGAAGACTTGGCTGTTCTTGAGATCCGACTTGAATGCTGTATCGATGCAAAGCGATTTCGAAGTATACGAGAAGTCTTCGTCAAATGGATTCGTTTCACCAGCTATACTGCCCAGCAACAGGAAATGCAGAAACGAGCTTACCAGGACCTCGAAGAGCAGAAAACGCAAGGTAGCATGCAAGAGACGATGCTTGCGATTCGAAATAGGGAGCTGACCGATGTGACCCAGACGCAGCAGTATGTTCATCAACAGCTGGAAAGATCGTTAGAGACTTGCACACAATTGCGATCGCAGCACATTTTAAAACAACGTGCTCGGATGAGACGGGTGCAGGATCAAAGATGTTTAGTATGGGCGTATGATGTGTGGTGCTGTCTTGAGCAGTTTCATACTTTAGAATATGCCTGTGGTGTAATTTTAAATGTCACTGCGCCTGAACCTACGCTTGGCCCTGAGCGGGTGGCCATTGCATTTTCGGTAAACATCGAGGAAGCATACACTGACCATCTTGACAACGAAATGTCATTCATCCAGCAGTTGAAGATTGACATTGAATGTGCTGTAAACGCCCCGAGAGGTTGTGTTCAAGTGCTCTATCGACACATTGGAAGTTCGACGCTAAAAATGATCTTTTCGCGGAAAGACATTGACACTGGGTTTGAATATTGCAACAGTTATGTTGGGGCCAATCCTGCAGAGAAACTCAAACAATGTGTCGAAGATTCCGCATCGTCAATCCACTCAATGCCAGCAGCACGGCTGATTGCATCAGTCGAAATCCACGGCGAGGTATCGTATGGTGTTGCCAAGGAAGTTTCGCGTGGAATGCGTGCGTTTGAAGAATCACGTACAAAAATGAAGCAGACCCAACAGATGTTGCACGAGCGTTCTCGTGCGCTTCAAACTGATCGTGATCAACTCGGCACCATTGTTCAACGCACAAATGCACGGTGTCTGGTTCTGGCAAGCCAGATACTCACCCAATTACAATTGCGCCACCTTAGAAAAGCATTCCACTTTTTTATTTCGTGTACTGTAGTCGCTCGGCACTTCAATATCTTGTGCACCCACACGTCGGAGCAACAGCGCCAGAGGTTCTTATGCACAAGTTTCCAACGACTGAAAATCTGGAAACGAGCACGCCAAGTCTTGCAGAATTCACTGCTTCGAATGTCTCTTAAAAGAACCTTTGATACAGTGGCAGCGTTCTTCGGCAAATGGCAAACGACTGTGAGTATGACAGCGGTGGAAGCTAATCAGCCGGTTGTGGTTGCAATGAAATTTGATCTAGATTACGACGAGATCATTGAAGATGGCCTTAAAAGACAAGCGTTCGATGAGCAGCTAACAAATGACATGAGCATCTCACTTGGAGTGCCTGCCAGTACTTTTTTTGTGCTTGCATACCACAAAGGCAGCATCATTGTGCAGGTCGCCTTTACACCCGAGCCTCCTGGAGATCTCAATGCCGATCGATCGTTGAAAAGATCTCCAACGCAACTTGCGCAGGAGATGCTCTCTCAAGTCTGCTCCCGTGAGAGTGTGTTCAGAAGGCTTGGTACTGGAAGTTCGGTACAAAGTGCGACTGTACAATGCGTAGTATCGGCAGACTTGATGCAAGGTTTGATTGAGGCTCAGACAGTCGCTGGGGCGCAAAGCAGCAGACGCAGAATCCTCGAAGAAGTCTCAAAGCAGAACGTTGAGGAGCTGATTACGCGCAACTCATGTGAAGATTCTATGGGCATTTTCCTCGACGGATTGCATTATTCATTTGCAGCGGTGGAACTTTTACTTTCAACAATTGAAGTTCTTGTGCGCACAAAACAAATCTGCGGAGCATCACTGAGCACGCTTACCAAACCTATGATGAAGGCTAAGGCCGATCTCGTAGACTTAAAAAGATATGAAACTCCTTCTGAGCAAGTGGCTCGAGCATTGCAACATGTATACGAACAACACGAGTTACGACCATCATCAGGGGTTGTTGAGCTCGGGAGCGTGCAGCGCACCAACAGATTTGAAAAGACGCAAATAGCGCTTGAGAAAGCGCAGATGACATATGCACTTGCTGAGGCGACGACTGAAAAAGCCGAAGCTGATTTGCTTGAGATCAGGGTGGGCCACCACCGTGTCCTGAATCAAGGATTAGAGGATGCACGCGTGATAGCTGATGCGTTGGTCAAGACAGATGATGCCAATGATGACGCTGTAACTAATGTTAAGCAGGTAACGTTGGTTGCAAAAGCCTTGCAAGCAGTACAACAAGAGTGCGCAATGTACAAACTCGAAAATAAGGGGATGAAGAAGGCATGTCAAGAGAATAGTGCTCAAGTCTTGCAATTGAGAGTCAGCATATCTCAACTCACAGAGGGCAATTCACAACGAGGGTCGTTTTTAGATCGCAGTGTCCGAGAGATTCGAGCCCAAATGCTGCAGTCTGACCAGCCAATGGTGGTTCAAGATGCAGTGCTTTGTGCAGAATTGTCTTTTCCACACCTTGAGCTTGCAGAAGCGCGCAGTAAGAGAGAGACGCTGGATGCCGCATACTCGGATGAGATAGACGCTCTCTCTTCTGGTCTGCCGGATGCCATTGCGTTGGCGCGCTCCTTTGAAGTGCAATCACAAGAAAACGAGGTCTGTAGCAAAGCCTGTTGTATCGCGGTTGAAGTTGTAGAAGGGACGCTTCAGCATGAAAGATATGTTCTGTCTGAGCATACCGAAGCCTTGTCTGCAGAATTAGATGCAACGCACCAATGTTGTGTGCAGGGCACGTGCGAGGCTCAAGACTTGCGCACTGCCCTCCAAAACGCTCGCTTCCAACGCACTCAGCAGGTTTCTGCTTTGCAGGTGCAACTTGCAGAGGCACAGGCTAAGCTACGCGGCTTCGAGACCAACCTCTCTGAACAGATTCAGTCGATGAGTCAAGATCTGGCAGATGCCATTGCTATGGCACGTAACCGAGCTAACGCGTCGCAGGAACAAGCGGCTTTAGCGTTTGCTACGGCCTTAGAAACTGTTGAGGGCACTATGCACAATCAAACGATTCTTCTATCCGCACAGACGGAAGCCACAGCAGGCGAGTTAGAAGCTGGCACACGCCAGCCTGAAAGTCTGCGAAGAGCCCTCACTACTGTCCGGAAAGAGCGTAACCAGCAAGTGTCTGAGCCGGGGCTCGAACTTGAAGAGGCCCAAGACCAAATCAAATGCTTGGAAACTAGATACTCGGATCAGGTGCATGCTTTGAATTCAGGTTTGGAAGAAGCTATTTGTATCGCCCATAGAAAATATGCTGAAGTACAGGAGAAGATGGCAATAAAAGAAGCGTTTGTTTTAGCTGCTGAAGCTGTTCACAGAACCCTGCAGCGCCAGCAGTCATTCATCTCGGCAGAAAAAGATGTTTTGTCCGCAGAAGTAGTTGCGGGAACGCGACACGCTGAGAACTTGCAACGTGCTCTCATTCAAGTTGCTACAGAACGCAATCAGAAAGTTTCTACCTTGCAGGTGGATCTTGAGGAGTCTAACAGTACCATACGACGAATGGAAGAGTGCGAGGCTGAGAATGAGGGTTACGTGGCTGATCAGGAGAGCCAACTGTTACGTCTGTCGGCAGAGAACGATGCACTATCAGAAAACGTAGGGGTGCGCACACGGGACATATCGGCACTGGAGTATGCGCTTGACGTGGCCAACACTAAGATACAAGAATTTGAAATGCAGTACAACGCAAAGATGCACACTTTGAGCACAGATCTCGAAGACGCGGTGGATGCTATATTACCCACCCGTACTTGCAAAGAGGAATCACACGAGAAAATGACTCAGGTGTCGCATGCTGTCTTGCAGCTCCAGCTTGGCGAAGCTCGAGAAGCGTGTCAGCAGATGCACCGACGAGAGACCCAATATAGAAAGCAAGTTCTCGCGTTGAGTGCAGGTCTAGAAAATGCGTTGATGCTGAAACACACCGACCAATATGAATTGCAATTTAAAAGCCAAACACAGGAGGTGGTGGCATCTTCTGTTCTGCAGCAAGAGCTTGAGGAAGCGCACTATACTATTCACCAACTCGAGATCAAGTGCAGCGACCAGGTTCTGAAGCTCAGTGCAGGCCTCGAAAATTTAATCGATCTGTCTCGCACGCGTGATGAGGAATTGCGAGAGAAAATCGCAGAAAAGGACGCGTGTTTGGTGGACATACAATCGCGGACAAGAATCCGAGAAGAAGCTGTGCAGGGCCATCTGTCTTGTCTATCCGCAGAGAAAGACGCGCTCTCGGAACAAGTGGCTGTAGGCTTGCGTGACGTAAATACCTTGAAGATTGCTCTGCATCGAGTTACTACGGCACAGGATCAGCAGAGGTCGGTAATGCAGGGCGAACTTGAGAAGGCGCACGATACCATCCGCCAACTCGAGATCAAGTGCAGGGCACAAGTTCTAAAGCTCAGTGCAGGCCTCGAAAATGCTATTGCGCTGACTTGCACACGCGAGGTGGAGTCGCGAGAGAAAATCGCCGCCAAGGAGGCGGACTTGAAGGAATCGCGCGAGAAAATTGCCGAGCATCAGGCACATGTAGATGCTGCAGCAGAAGTTCTCGAAATATTCACGCAGCGCCAAATAGCACTTGTGACCTCAGAGAAAGATGTTCTATTGGACCAAGTGGCTACAGGCCTGAAACTCGCTGAAGTTTTGAAGGTTGGTCTGCAGCAGGTCACCACCGACCGGGATCAGCAGGTTTCGGCAATGAAGGGTGAGCTAGAGAAGGCATACAACAGCATTCGGCAACTCGAGATCAAGTGCAGCAGCCAGGTTCTGAAGCTCAGTGCAGAACTTGAAATCACAATTGATCTGTCTCGCACGCGTGATGAGGAATTGCGAGAGAAAATCGTAGAAAAGGAAGCGTGTTTGGTGAACATGCAATTGCTGGCAACCATCCGAGAAGCAGGTGTGCAGGGCCATCTGTCTTGTCTATCTGCAGAGAAAGACGCGCTCTCGGAACAAGTGGCTGTAGGCCTTCGACGCGTGGAAGATTCGAAGATTGCTCTGCACCAAGTTAATATGGCACGGGATGAGCAGGTGTCGGCACTGCAACTTGAGCTCGGCACCAAGATCCGCGAACTAGAATCCACGTACAAAGGGCACATGCGTATTCTAATAGCAAAAGATTCTGACCAAGAGTCCTCTCTGCATCACCGACTTTCACTCATGTGTGCGGAAAAAAATTCTTTAATGGCACAATTGGACGCGGGTAAAAAGCACGCCGACCATCTGCAAAATGCTCTGAATCAACTTACTGACGAGACGAATCAGAATTTGTCGGCATTACGATCTAAACTTGTCGAGGCAAACACCAAGGTTGGTGAGCTGGAGACCAATCATAGTAGAGCGATTTGCGCTCTCAATGTAGACCTCGAGAACATCATATCAGAACACACTCGCGCTAGGGAAGAAGAATCAAATGCGAATGAGACGGAGAAGAGTGCATTTGTGCTGGCAGTCAGAGCTGTTAAAAGTCTGCAGCTTGAAAAGGGGATCTTATCTGCACAAAAGGATTCGCTATCTGCAGTAATGGTTGCAGGAACACGTGAGGTGGATGATCTGCACAAAGAATTATTGCGAGTCAGCTCAGAACGCAATCAATTTGTCGCCCAACTTGAGATTATGTCACGAGATGTTCTTGTGCAAAGAGCTGAAGCTAGCAGGGTCGACACAGAACTTTCTGTAGCGCTCCTTGATCTGCAGGCTGCACAGTCGCAATCAACTGTGTTGGACCACAAAGTTGCTGACATGGCAGTTCAAGTTGATGAATTGCACGAGCAGTTGGCAGCAGTAAAACAGGTCGCGCGAGAAGAGACTGTTGTGGTGGATACACTGAGACGGAATTTGGAATTCGTGCAAAAGGAAATCGAGGTTGCTCGGCAAGATGTGTTGGGCAAGGGCAATGCGCTGGTTGCCGAGGGCTGTAAGGTGCGTGACTTGCACGTCAAGCTACACGCACTAACGATGGACCTGGATGCTGCACGCGTGGAGTCACAGCTCTCGCTTCAGGAGCTTTGTGCAATGGTAGATTGTATAGCTGAGAAGGACAAGCAGTTGAGTGCTGGGCAACGCATGCAGGCAGTCTTCCACTCTGAAATGGATGTGCTCCGAAAAAATCTTGTTTTGATGCAGGCTGAAAAGACCACCATCATGAATGAACTGAGCATCTGTTCAATATATTCAAGAGAGCTCCAAATAAAAGTCCAGGATCTGAAGGACACTGAGGAGTCGCAGGTGGCTGAAACCCGGAACCTGCAAGACACGTTGCAGGTGAAAATGTCGCTATTGCAGTTTGATCTGGATGCAGCGCACATGGGCGAGGCTGACGTGGCAGTGCGCGTGGCACATGCAGATGCGCGAAACGTGGAGCTATACCGCGAACTCGACGCAACGCGCAAAACTTCTCAGATGTTTCACTCAGAGCTTGAGTGCACGCGTGCGCAGGTCAAGCACGGTCATGAGCGCATGGCGCTGTTGCAACACGGCATGGAGGTGCAGAGGATAGAGGCTGCGCGTGCGTGTTCCGAGCTTGAAATGTTGGCACATTCAATGGTCGAAGGTGAGATGAAAGTAACAGTCAATCAAAAGTTGTTGGAGGAATCTTGGAGGAGGCATATGGGCTGTGAAATGGAGGCCTTGAATACAGGTCTTTCTGACGCTCTTTCTCTCGCAAAGTCAAGATCGAATGAGTCACAACACCTGCAGCTTAATAACCAAATCATGCTGCAGCAGAATGTGGGCTTGTGTACAGAGGTGGAAGATGCTGCACAACGAATCCGCGGTCATGTCAGTGAATTGCTGACACTCAGGCTCCACAGTGAAACTCTTTCGAATAAAATTTTTACCCTCGAGGCAGATCTCACAGTGAGTGTGCAAGAACGCAACGATGTGGAGACGCAAGCGACAGCGCTCAGGAGGAGCCTCCAAGATGCTTCAGTGAAGTCAACCGAAATGGCAGAGAAACTCTTGTCTGCGCAGTACACAACCCGGCAGCTCCATTATGAGAAGGAGACACTAGCGGCAGATCTGGCAATCACGGAGACTACGTTAGCTGGAGTGCGTCAGGGTCTGCAACTTACTGCAGACTCTTCCGCCGAAAATGCTGCCAAACTCTTGGAACAGCAGAGACAATCGCGGCAGTTAGCGCAAGACGTAGTGGGGCTGCAAGACGCTCTGCAGACTAGCTCTCTCGTGTGTGCTGAGCTGCATAAAACTTTGGGCGAAATGCGTTTAGAGAAGAACAACCTCGTGCATCACGTTACGAGACAGCGAGCTGAGGCTCACAACATCGAGCTCGAAATCGTAGACTTGCAAACGGGACTCTACTTAGATCTCCAAGGTCTTGAGCGAGAAAAAGAGGCAAGTTCACAAAGAGTACTTCAAATGCAGACACGACTAACCCAGTGCTTGGAGCACGTGGCGCAGGAGAAAATACAGGTGGCACGAGACTTGCTGTCCCGTGATGAGCATATTGTACATCTATCAACAGAGCTCAGTGATGTTCGGGAAAGTCTAGGCGTGTGTCAGCAAGAAGTGGAGAAGAACCTGCGTTTATTGTTGACGCAGCAGCTACAGACGGAGAGTGATGCGAAGAAAGCACAGGATATGGATTCTGAATTTGAATTGTTGAGTGAAGGATTGGCAGATGCACTTGTTGTTGCTCGGTCGAGTTCTGACGAGACACATGAGCTCATGCGTCAGCGACAAACATTGCTCCTTGAAAAGACCTTGTTGGAGGCGAAACTAGAGGAATCTAAGCAGTTGGCTGCCAAGGCTCAGATAGAGGTCTCTATGCAGGTGGCCGATTTGGCGCGAGATGTCACCGAGTATCAAAGGCGGTTGGATGAGGCACGTGTTGAGGAGGCCGCAGTGCGGCGTGGAAATGAAAAACTGCAAGAAGAAAACGAAGCCTTGAAGGCTTCGTTGCATGCCATGGCATGCGAGATTGACGTGCACACACAGCAGGCGAGCACAGCCCAGAAATGTGCCACCGATTTGGTGCGGGATCTCGATGTGTACCAAGAGCGCCTTCAGTCAGCCAGAGCCGAGTCTCATCTCGTTCGCACCGAGAACGACGATTTGTTGATTCATGTTAAAGAACAGATGGAAGAGTTCCAACATCGTGAGTCGGTGCTACAGACGGATATTCATCGTCTGCAACAGGATCTCAACGAATATGTAACCGCAGAGGAAGAACTGAAGAAGTTTGTGGCCCAGCAGACTATGGAAGCAGCTGCTGCAGAAACTGAGAGTTTACAGGTGCAAGCTGAAAAAGAGAATATGTTGGCAGACGTCAAGACACAAATGGAGCACTGCCTGCAACGTGAGGCCACTCTGCACAACGACATTGATGGTCTGAGGCAAGCGCTGAACGAACATGGGGCACATGTGGAGGTCTTGCAGAGAGAAGTGACCCAGAAAGATGCCGACGCAAGGTCTGCCTGGCAGTCTGTCTTGACGCTGCAGCGGGACGTGCGGGATCTGCGAGCGCGCACAGACTCGCTTGTGCGTGAAAAACATAGCAAGGATCACGAGATTGACAACATCAAAAAGGAGCGCAATTTCCTCGCATGTGAGCTTGGGGTGAGTGTGCGAGGTGACACTGTCACTTCAATTGGTTCCAATCCCTTTTCCGACATCGGTGATGAAAACGCACAACCACCAAACACATCATGGATGATGACAGGATCACGAATTGAAATCTTGTCCGCACAAGTCGCCAGACGTAAGGCCGCTGAGACGATGCAGCGCCAAAAATACGTGGAGATGCAGACACAGGTGTCGGGCCTCCTTGAAACCCTCCAAGACTCGCAGAAAGATGTGCGTTCGGCCAGGGCCGAGATTTCGACAATGGTGATCGACAAGGATTATCTGCAAGCACAAATTGCAAGCGCGCAGGAACAGGCAGAAACGCGTGTTGCAGTCCTCGACGCTCAGTTGCAGGTGATGCAAACTCAGAAAGATCACATGCACGTCATGCTGAGAGAGCAGAGGAACGAGCTTGCCGATACGCTCGCTGCACACCAAGACTTTTTTGCGCTGCAACCATCAATTGAATTTCTCGAGGGTGCAATGAAGGAAGCATTGCGTGTTGTGCACGACTGGCAACGGGAGGTAGAGAGAGTGCGGCAGAGTGATCGGATGTCAGTCCTCAAAGCGTCTCAGGCAAGCATCCACTGCCAGTTGTTGAAAGGGGATTTCTTAAAACTACAGGCGAGGTACAATACCATGGAGGCTATGTATGAAGAATCGCAGGTGCAGCTAGAGATGCTGAATGCCGGTGTCAAAGTGATTTCTGAGAATCATGCTGAAATGGAGCAGGCTTTACACTCAGAGGTATCGAGCGGAAACTTGGCGTATGCAGAGATGCGTGAGACACTCGTTCGCAAGGAAATGGAAACGATTCACTCAAGTCAAGTCGCAGTGCTGCAAACACGTGCGCTGGCCAAATGGAGAGCACAAGTTCGCCACATAAAGGTCTGCCGCGGCGTGGCCGTGCGTCGGGCGCAGAGCAAAAAGCTCCAGGCAGGCGCATTTGTATGGCGAAGCTGGAAGATGTTTTATCTGCAGCGCCGCAAAATGATAGACCGTCATGACTACTGGAAGGAGAAAGGGGCCCTTGCTGAAATTCTGAGACGGCAGGATGGGCAGCGGTTTGTTCGCACTTGTTTCGCGCGCTTCGCACAGTTGTGTAGGCGTCAGAAGCTGCTCATCGAGGTGAAATACGTCCGTCAGCGCAAAGTCTTGCGCCACCACACCCATCGCTGGCGCGCGCAGTTGGCGTGCCGGAAAGGCTTAGGTTTCGTGCCACGACCTGCCCGTCTTTTGCAATTTCAAAGCTTGCAAAATGTTGAATTGCAAATGGCTATGATGGTGGGCAAGCATCTAAACCAATGCCTTCTTGACGTCAGTCGCGCTCGGCGCATGCAGCTGCTTGCTACTGTTGTTGAGTCATGGAACGTTCTGAATAAGACGAGCCGTGTTGAACACGCCGTGACGCACCGAGTTGTCGAGCGGGCACATTGGAATCAAGGTAGACGCTGCATGGAAAGGTCCCTTGTCCATTGGAGGAAACTGGGCACAGCACCTGTAACAGCTGCAACATGTGCAACCACCAATGCCAGTGTGTGTGTGTGGCCACGCTTCGCCACGCGCATGCTGGGCCAACATGACACTAGCACACAGCTTGTTGACGTGATGCACGCGCACCGACGCTGCACACGTTTGCAACACGCCTTGGCCGCACGTGCCGCAAGATACGGCAACCACTCGCTCGTGTCAGACGCGTTCTTGGCATGGGCACTAGTGCAAAGGCTAGTGTGCATGAATTGCAGAGAGCGGAGCAGAATGCCAGTCATCTCACGACGAAAGCCAAGGTATCACAGCTCGAATCAGTGGGCGCAGCACTTCAGGCTGATCTTCTTCAACGCCAGCACCTGTTGGACTCTTGGACCAAGTGTCATGACCTGTCACGCAGAAACGTCACTCGTCATTCTAATGAGACGCTGGTCTTGAATTGCTTCGTGGCCGTGCGTTGTCTCGTACGCTGGCGTAGGAGGTACAGCACGCTTGTAGATCGAATGTGTGACGCGCATTGTGAGCACTTGCTAACTGATTTGCTACAGCAGTGGGTTCGGTTCACAGTGGCATCGCAGCTCCAGACGTCGAAAGAGCACCTCGATCTAGAGCGATGCAGTGTCAACACGCTAGCACAATGGCATGCCACAGCACGCTCCGAGCAAGACTCGTCCCGAGTCTCTCTGATGCAATTACTCAATGACATGACGGTATCTCTATCTCATCTCAGCACTGAGTATCAAGACCAAGTCAGAGAGCTGCACACGCACGTAGACGCAGAATTGAGAGGGGTAGACACTAATATGACGTGTCTGTTGGACTCTCGCAAAACTTTGCTCGAAACATGGCTCGCCAGGCGCCATGTACGTCTTGTCAAGGCGGGTCGTTTTGATTCGTGGGCTCACACGTCTAACAAACGTGGGGCTCTGAAGCGGAGGGCGGTAGAGCGCCGCCTCTTTGATGCCTGGCGACAGGTGAGATTTTCTGAGTGTCAGGCTTTCTGTCTTTTTGTATGTGGTCAATTGTGTGAATCCGTGCATATGTGCTACTGGAGTACATGTTTATTTTGACTGACATCTCGTGCTTCTGGAACAGCGTGCAGGAACAAAGCGGCGCATTGAGCTAGGGGTAGAGTTGCAAGCCTTGCACACCAAGTCGGACAAGCTACACTCTTCATTTTCTGGCCACAATGACGTGGCATCCCAAGATCCTCCAGCCCAACTTGCTCTCTCCGTTCACCAGGTCTGTGAGCGAGCCGTGCGTGCGCGTGCGCACCTTTGCGTGCATGCATGCATGTGTGCGTGCGCACACCTCCGGGTGTGTACGTGTGCGTATGAGCTGGCCTGCGTGACAAGCATATGCGCCTGGAAATTGAATGTCTAGAATGCCCGAAACTGAAGTCATGTTTACGACAGCGCGGGCTGGTGGAGTTGCTGCTGCAAGCATCTCATCTCCAAACCCTTGCCCCTGAGCAAACACTGCTTCTGCAACACGCACAAGAGGGCGGCAGTCATCGCTCTCGATCTCACTCCGTCGCCAGCGGAGGATCACACGTCAAAAGGCAGGGGGGGGAGAGAGAAATGCGACCCCGCGAGAGAGAGAGAGAAAGTGCAGGCGAGAGAGAGGGATAGGGCGAGAGAGAGGGATATGGCGAGAGAGAGGGATATGTGAGTCATGGTGGAACATGCAAAGTAGGAGGAGGAGACGGTATGGAGAGTGCCTTTGAAGTCTTTGCCAATTCAGCTATGGGACGACTCGAGCAACTTGGACAGAGCTTGAATGAGTGAGTTCGTCTCCTGTTTATTGCAGGACCAGGGGGGGGGGGGGGGGGGCCAGGAGAGACAGGAGAAAGTAAAAACACGAAAGGTTGT
>Ga0105053_10007705_pt1:2500-14299 | contig 14299 bp, 7 predicted proteins | sample BON01_FD_78093 | JGI IMG/M metagenome (GOLD analysis project Ga0105053, IMG submission 78093) | Freshwater microbial communities from Lake Bonney liftoff mats and glacier meltwater in Antarctica - BON-01 | ecosystem: Environmental > Aquatic > Freshwater > Ice > Glacier meltwater...
CTATTTCATGACCCCCATTCTGTGTTGCACTACCACCTCGCGACTGCGCTTGAATTGTGGCTCGTAAAAATGTGTTTGTGTACGCAAAAGCAAGCCAGGCAAGACAAGTTTTTTGGCCTTGTCTTGTCTAGCCTACTACTGGGAAGTCTCCAGTTGCTCTGTCAAGTCTCTTCTTCCGACTATCTCCTGGCTCACTTTTTGTCTTTTTGCAGGTGTTTGGACTTGGTATGAAAGGAAACGGGGCAGCATTTGGCGATTATGCGCTAACCATCCTAGGCAAGAGTTTTGGCACCACAGACCAAATGGGGAAGGCCCGTGTTGGAACGAGTTGTCTTGCGAACACATGGGTGTCGGACAGCACAGTACTCTGTAAGGCGGCTGGTGGTCTTGGTAACCAAATTCCTGTTGTCTTTACCGTGGCAGAAAATATATCTCCAGTCAGGCCATCGACGGCTACAAAGGCCTTCTCATACGATGTTGCTCAGGTCTTTTCGTGGGTCTTTTTTGAGGTGGGCCCTCTGTACCCCTACAATCAACCTGCAGCTACTGGCGGAAGCAGTATTTCGGTACGGGGTATCAACTTTGGCACAGCGGATTTCTCGATTCGATCTCGCATTGGAAATACTGCCACTCAGGGCTGTAGATGGATTTCGGACAGTGTGATAACTGTCAAGGTTGCAGCTGGTGTTGGTGCAGAGCTCACACACGTCTTATTTACACCCTCGGGTACAGGGACCGTCTCAAAATTCTTCGCTTACGGCAAGCCAGTCATCACGGGTCGTGCTTTGGGTACAACATTGGCTCCCTTGACTTCCCCATTCAATGGTCCCACTGCTGGCAACACACAAACCTCATTCACTGGTTTCAATTTCGGTAGAGTCGACTACACTGGCAAGGCGAGCCTGGGGGGAACTGCTATCAACCGAGTGCTCACAAACTGGGTTTCAGATAGTCAAGTCTCAATTCGGACGCCTCCTGGTGGCTGCGCAGCTGCTGGTGTTTCGTTTACAGTAGGTGGTCAGGTCGACACACACACAAAGGCCTTTACTTTCGATGCACCAGAAATCTTTGCCTCCCCTCATGCCGCTGTCAATGTATCAGCAATTAACAGTCCTGTCACAGGTGGGAAAACCGTTTCAATTTTGGGAATCAACTTTGGAACTTATAGGTTCTCTGGCAAAGGCAAATATGGCGATACGAGTGGAGAGGCATCGAAGTGGGTGTCAGACAGTACTACTTCCTTCAAGTCACCAGCAGGAGTCTCCAGTAGTCTAACTGCAGTATTTTCTGTATGCCAGCGCGCTGGCGAGGTGAAACTTCAGTTGTCTTACGATGCGCCCGCTGTGACGGACCAAACGCCATCCAATGGTCGAACAGATGGTGGTTCTCAAATCACATTGTTCGGCATGAATTTTGGAACTGCTGACTACACCTCTCGTGCATCTCTTGGCACACACACCAACAAGACTCTTGTATATCTGGATGGAGCTGGTGGGCTGTCGCCGTATAACATATCCGGTGGTACAATTTGTGAAGGAAGCAAGTGGCTCTCAGATACTTCAGCAGCATGCAAAGTGGCTGCCGGTGCTGGTGTGGAATACGGAGTTTCGTTCACCGTCGGTGTCAATGTTGGTACGCAACAAAGTGGTCATTTTTACTCATATGATAAGCCAACCATGACTGGCGTGTCTCCCTCAAATGGCCCTGCATATGGAGGAGAAAATGTGACCTTGTCCTATGGTGGCAAACTGACAACTTATTCTGTCACCATGCTTGGCCGCGATTTTGGAAAGGCCGACTACAGCCCAAAAGCACGCCTTGGCGACACCGACTGTATGGCTGCTAGCTGGCTATCGCACAGCTCCATTGTATGCAAAATTCCAGGTGGTGCATGCAGAGATGTGTCCATCTCTGTCACGTTGCAGGGCCGTGACAATGGAACGCAATATGGAGTGACTACTAAGGTCTTCTCATACGACGCCCCTTCGCTATCGAATATTGGCAACAACACGGGGCCCACGTCGGGAGGGTCAGATTTTCGTATTAATGGGAAAAACTTTGGACCTAATGCTCCCGGCTACAGCGTTGAATATCGCATCGGCAGTACGCAAATGAACCAGACTACTTGGATTTCCGACACTTATATCACGGGCAAGATACCAGCTGGTGTGTGCAAAAAGCTTACCCTCGGTGTCCTTGTTTGTGATCAAGAGGGAACTCTTTCACAAGTCTTCTCCTACTTTTCTCCGAACTTGACTGGTGCATCTGGCGGTGAAACCAACTTGATGACTTTCAAGGGTGAGAGGACTGGCGCTGCATTGGATCCTGCTCCTTCGATCCCGATTCTGGTGCAAACAGGTGGATCCACAGTGTCTGTTACTGGTGCCTACTTCGGCACCGCCGACTACACAGGAAACGTGCGATTTGGGGGCACCTCTGGTTTCTCAACAAACTGGACAAGCGACACGGCAGTCGAAGCAACAAGCCCGCCTGGCGTTTGCTCTGGCCAAAGTATAGTATACACAGTCTGCGATCAGCCTGGCACACTGGAGGGTGCATTCTGTTATGACAATCCGTTCGTAACATCTGGGACTATCAGGTGGCCAAACAGGCCAACGACTGGAGGTTCAACTATTTCGATGCTTGGCATCAACTTCGGGACTGCCCACTACTCTCCTGCTGGCCGACTGTACTGGACCGAACTTGAATCTGAATGGACTTCTGCGGACCCAGCTGGACTAAAAAATTATTCTGGAACGGGATGTATGGCATCGAATTGGATTTCATTTTCTTCTGTTTCGTGCAAGATTCCTGCAGGCATTTACCCCGACCAAATCGTACGCTTTACTGTATGTGCCGAAGCGGGCTCAAGCAACAACGTGACTACCTTCAGCTACGACGAACCCACCATTTTAAGCGTCAAGTCAGGCAACTCTCCTGCAACTGGCAAAGCTTCTCTGACGGTCAGTGGCATTAATTTTGGTACAGCAGACTATTCAGGAAAAATGTTTGTTGGTCCTCCCACGTCTGGATTTACCGCAGCCAACGCTAGCCACACAGCTTTCATGATTTCGACATGGATTTCAGATACTTCCATTCTGGCTCAAACTCCGGCTGGTTTAGGCACGGAACTAGGGTTGATTTTATTCCACAATGTCACTGGCCGGCCGGCTGGCACTCTGGACTCACTCTTTTCGTACGACGGCCCAACGCTATCAAGCGTGGCTCTTGCCAACGGGCCAACGAGTGGTGCTCTTAATATCACGATTACTGGTGTCAACTATGGCACAGAAGATTACTTTTCCTTGCAGAGCATTCTAGGCATGTTGAGGTCAGGCGGGACTGCTTCTCATTCAACCTACTGGATCTCTGACTCGCAAATGCTGGGCTTGTTATCTCCTGGAATCTGCCCACATCGTCCGCTGGTCGTTTCTGTCTTGACTCAAGTTGGTACTGCAAGTGCCATTTTTTCGTACGACCAGCCTTTGTTCTACTGGAATACGGCGACCAGTATGTTCAGTGGGCCGCTGGTAGACAACGGTGATGGAGCAAGCTATTCGCCTAATGCTCCAACTGCAAGCACCCAGAATGTCAACATTAGCGGCAACAACTTTGGTGCCAATGACTACACCGTGAAAACAAGAATTGGAAAGACCAGTGTTCAAATGATGAAATGGCTTTCAGAAACTGCAGTTGTGGGCATGGTGGCACCAGGCGTTTGTCATTCGCTCAACGTGAGCATGATTGTGTGCGATCAAGTCGGCACGGGAAGCCAAGTTTTTACGTACAACAACCCAGTCCTTGTAATGAATGGAACTAACGCTGCCACGACAGGGAAGCAAGCTTTGACACTGAATGGGGTGAACTTTGGAAGCCACGACTACTCAGTTTCTGGCGGAATCGGATTCTCAGAGGGAGAAACAACAATGTGGATTAGCGATACTACGGTCCACGTGCAAGTTGCTGCAGGTATTCGCGGAATGCTGGTCATGGTTGCCACTGCTTGCGAGCAGGTTGGTACCCAAAAAAATACGTATTCTTATTTCACCTACAACTCTCCGGCTGTGAGTTCGATGAACGGCAATGCACCTTCCACTGGTGGCACTACCATCTCGGTTGCAGGCGCCAACTTCGGGACAGCAGGATACACTGGTACCGCAAGACTCGGCACCAGCCTTGACAACTCTACCGTCTTCGGCGCAACGAGAAGTGAAGCAACGGATTGGGTTTCGGACACGGCTGTCAAAACGAAAACACCAGCTGGTGTTGCACATCTTCTTGGTGTCACGTTTACGGTGGGTCGTCTGATGGGAACCTCTTCCGGGCACTTCACGTATGATGTGCCTAAACCCAGTGCAATTTCTTTTTCCAATCGAGCAACATCGGGCACAGCCTCTGTTACGATTTTCGGCGCCAACTTTGGGAGTGCAGGATATTCTCCTCATGCACACATTGGGTTCACAGCTGTCATGGCCAACAATTGGATCTCGACTTCTGCTATTCTAGTCAAGGTGCCGGCAGGAGTGTGCAGTGGATTGAGTGTTGTCGTGACAGTTGGTGACACTGTTTTCGATGCTGGTGCATACAAGGGGGGGCCAATAATCGACCACGTGGCCTATGGCACTGCAGTTGCACTCTTCTCTTACGATGCTCCTGCGGTGATGGGAACGATTGGCACTCCTTCTGCAGCATCCACAGGTGGATCCTCTGTTACTGTGCAGGCAGCAAACATGGGAACCCGCGATGTATCGATGAAAGCCAGAGTCGGCCATACTGCGTCTGAAGCCATGAAGTGGACCTCGGATACGGAAATGACGCTCAAAATTGCTGAAGGTTGTGGCATAATGAAAGATGTGGTTGTGACTGTTTGTGGCCATCGAGGTAGCGGTACGAGGATAGTATCTTACAACCCTCCTATGGTAAGCAGCGTGAGTACTCCGAATGCTCCCACTACGGGAGGTTCCACATTTACGATGACTGGCACACACTTTCATAGCAACATCATGTCTGGAAAAGCTTCTGTCGGATTATCTTCGGCAGCCAAAACCATGTGGCTGTCCCATTCCTCAGTAACTGCTTCGCCAATTGCTGGAGTGTGCACTACTTCGATTTCGTTTACTGTATGTGACCAGGTCGGCACTCTAACTTCAGTCTTTACATTCGACCAGCCTTCGCTCAAAACGTTCGCTGGCACGAATGCTCCCAAATTAGGAGGATCATCGACCACAACCTATGGAGCCAACTTTGCAATCTTTGATTTGTCTGGGGCGAGTAGGATAGGTGGCACGGCGGCCCAGTCCACTCTTTGGAAATCCAATACTGCTGTCGTTTTAAAGTCCGCTCAGGGCTATGATGGCTCATTGAGGATTGTCTTCACTGCATGTGGTGCGATGGGCACGACTACAGCGTCGTTTACGTTTGATTTGCCGGTGATCATCAAAGGAACTCCCGTCCACGGCCCAGCAGCAGGAGGTACGATTACAATGCATGGTCAAGACTTTGGCATAGCTGATTATTCAGGTAAGGCAAGATTCAATGGAACTGTCTGTGAGACTACAGTTTGGACTTCGAACTCTGTCGTCTCGTGCAAGTACCCTGCCGGTACCGGAGGATATGTTTTCACAGTCTTTTCAATGGCAGTAAAGAAAGCAACCTTGACCCATGTTTTTACATTCGACGACCCTTCAATCACGTCCCTGCAGGGGACCAATAGTGTGGCAACTGGCGGCATGACACTCTCTATGTATGGGGAAAACTTTGGCACAAACGATTACACTGTCATTACCAAGGTCGGTGCAACTGCGTGTGCCAGGACCATCTGGGTCTCAGACTCATACGTGGGCTGCAGAACTTCTGGTGGAGTTTGCAAGGACCGTGATATTTCAGTGCAGGTTGGTGGAAACACAGGTTCTTTCTCGAAAGGATTTTCATACGATAAACCTTCCATTAAGTCAGTAGACGTCAAGCATGGGCCTGGAACAGGCGGCAACACTGTTTCAGTTTCAGGTATGAACTTTGGCACGTCTCTATACTCTGCGGTGGTAAGTGTGGTTGGTGACTATGTAATCAAGGCTGAATTGTCTAGATGGGTCTCAGACACAATGCTCATGGTCAAGATGCCCATGGGAGGTGGCGTGAATTTGGACGTGACAGCAGTGATTTGCGAATTGCGAGCCACTTTGACAAAGGCCTACTCGTATGATGCCCCGACAATTTCTGCATTCAAATCTGTCGAAAGAATTTGGCCTTTAAAAGAATCTCGGGGCAACGGCCCGCAGGGTGTGGGGTCAACCCTGACTGTCTTGGGACAGAATTTAGGAGCAATTGATTTGACACTGAAGAGCAAGATTGGAGGCACTAGCACTATCACTTCTCACTGGATCTCAGATTCTTCCATGTCTATGCAAACTGCGCCGGGTATGGGCAACAGTGAGTTTGTAAACGTGTACTTAGAGGACACAACAGGCATTGTGTACATGGCGACACTTACTGAGGCTTTCAGCTTCGATTCACCGGTCATTACTGCAATCACTCCCCATTCCGTCGTATCAGGGAGCACAATTACGGTGAGGGGATCTGGTATGGGTGTTTATGACGCTTCTCCAACCTTCAAAGTTGGAGGAACTGCTTGTGAAGCTGCTGTTTGGGTTTCTGTGTCGCAGGTGCTTTGCAAAACCCCCGGAGGTGTTGGGGGTCTCCATGATGTGGAGGGAGAATTTGCTGAGTATGTTTTCAGCAAGTCTGGGGTGTTCACCTACTCATTTCCTGTGGTCACGGCCACAGTATTGCCGAACGGACCGCAGACGGGTGGTACCATGGTCACAGTTTTAGGCGCTGGCTTCGGTACATGGGACACTTCTCCGACAGCAAAAGCTGGGGACACGGCGTGTGTTTCGTCGACCTGGTACTCAGCGTCGTCCATCAATTGCCTCCTTCATCCAGGCACTGGTGTCACAGACGTCGTCGTGGAGGAGACTTCGACCGGCCAAACCTTTTCAGGGAGGAAGACGCAGGCCTTCCAGTATGATGGCCCACGTGCAACTGCCGTCACTCCAGCTACTACTCCTCAATTAGGTGGCGCGACTCTGACGATCACGGGCTCAAATTTTGGCACTTTCAATCATCCCAATCCCACCAAGGCCCTGAAGTCGAAGGTAGGGGACACCGATTGCCGTTCCACAACTTGGATCTCGGCTTCATCAGCCACGTGCGTGACACCGGCTAGCCTCTGTACTCAGTCGCTTACCCTTGACCTCGCAGGAACCGCAAATTCGATGCTCAATGCTATCGTTTACGATGGTTTCTGTGTCAAGTCAATTTCGCCGCTCAACGGCCCAACAGCTGGAGGCTCTGCTGTTGCTGTGGTTGGTGATGCGCTTGGCACTGCTGCTGCACCTCCTTCTGTCTCGTTCGGTTTGGTCAGTGCACAAGTATCGTGGATCTCTGCGACAGCCTTGAGCGTTACCCTACCAGCGTCGGTGAATACATTTGGAGGAACAGATATATCTATCCAGGGTGCTGGTGTCACCACTGGACCTCAAGTGCTGTCAGGAATTTTCTCGTACGATGCAGCCACTATCACGGACTTGAAACCCTCGAGGGGTGAACTCGTAGGAGGTAATCGCGTCACGGTCACGGGCACCAACTTCGGAGGAGCTGCCTCTGCCTTCACTTTTTTGATTGGTGGACAGAACTGTACGGGTCTGATGTATGTCTCAGACACCAGATGCACATGTTCTGCTCCTGCCTCTCCAAAATACACCACAGTGTCTGTCAGATACGTGCATGCCGGTGTTACAATGATGTCGGTTCAGCAGCTTACCACCTACCCCGATTACTTCTTCGACAAGACGAGTGCGTATGAATACAAAGTCTACACGGGTCCTGCCACTCTCTTTACTACTAAGGAAACAGTTGCACCTGGAAAAACGGTCATGCTTCAGGTAGACGGTGGTGGCGTGAGCGTACCTGCTGGCGCTTTTGGCGAATCCACCGTTGAATTGACACTCTCGATAATTACAGCATTTGAGGGTGCCGAGCCAGCTGGAAATGACAAATTCGCCTCTTCGCTGCTGTCTTTCAAAACCGAGGATGAAAACGGCAATTATTTGGCGCCTAGCTTGCCCATTCCCATGACAATTCCAGTTTTGGATCTTTTTAGTAGGCGCAACATGCAGCAAATATCTCATTTAATGGCGGGGAGTAGCCACACTCAAAATGTGGAATCAATGCGAACAACGGCTGCAATGTTGCGAAATCTCACAGCGGCTGGGCCGCCGTCTCAACGACGAAAATTGTTGGCAACTACTGATTCCGTGCGGACATCATGGCTTGACAAGTGCACTGGCTTCTGGAAGCCCATTTGCGAAACAAAATATAATTTCAACATACTGTCCGTTGAAGGGGACATCCCAGCATCTGTATTTGCAGAGCCGTGCTTCAATCCCGTTACAGGGTGCACAACTGCAATTCTGGCTGCGCAACAATGCGAAGGCGCAGGAGGAACCTTCACGGCAATGGCCTTCGATAAGGACCCATGCCCAGACGACTCGGGCTCATCCAATAGCAATAACGTTGCCCTCATCATCGGCTGCGTCTTGGGAGGTCTCGGGATTGCAATATTGATTGGTGCTTATGTATTGCGCATGAGAAAATTGGCGGACAGTGATGGAGACTCGTCCTATGAATCCTCAAAATACTCAGACGATGAGGAGATCGGCAGTGAGTACGGCAGTCTATACATGTCGCAAGCCTCACCTTCTGGTAGTTTTCAATCGTCGCCTCGAATGATTATGCCTGGCTCCTATGTCAACCCAGGCATGGGCCAGGTGGCACCGCCTAGCTCATACAACCATGGCACGATAGGTTCGTATGTTGCCCCGCAAACACCCTACGGCCAGTATAGCACATCTGCGGGACCTATGGTGCAGCACGGTGGCCAGAATGGATCCTACGACAACGTGGGTGGAATGGGGAGCATACACATGGGAATGGGTGACATGGCATTGCCACCGCCGGTTTTTGCTCAGGGGATGGGCGGCGGTGCCATGGCCGTTGGATTGCCGCAGGGCTATTATCCTCGGCCGATGGGGGGGTCTCCAGGTTACCAGCAGCCGCAGGATGCACGATACCAGTTTGGAGAAAGAGAGCTCTGAACAAAATCTTCACTAATCAAATTAATTCAGAGAATTGGCGGCTCAGACTTGGAATCCTCCAGCCACAGATCTCCCCCTTCCTCCCCCCCTCACTCTGAAACGCCGCAATCCACGTATTTGTGCAGCAAGATACGTCCAAGCTCCAGATCGTAGCTTGGAGGCGAAAGCAGGGGGACAAGGAAACATCGTAGTCGACATCAGTGCTTGCCTTGGTAAGGTGCCGGCAAAGTGCAGAGCTAGAATACCAGCGGGGAATGTGCTCTCGGCACGTGCTTATTTTGGGTGTCAGGTGGAAATGCTGCTGGAAGAATATACAAGGGGGGAAATCAACGGGCTCCCTTGTAATGGCCGTCTGCAGATCGACGAGTATTGCTGTCACTAGCACTTTATTTTTAAATAAATCTATATTAATGAAAAGAAAGAGTGGTGTCCCAAAAATCGTAGAAATCAGCTGGTAGAATTTTAACGCTTGGATTGGATCTGTTTTTTAGTTATTTTTAGAAGCTGGGCTAGCTTGGAAATGTGCAGTTCTTTTAGGATCTAGGCGTGCAGCGGCATGGGCGCGAGCCTTGAGCGCGCGGCGGCGAGGTGCAACCTTCCTTGTCATATCCCAGAGGGAGGGGGGTTTCCCCCTGAAGGGAAGACATTTGGCCCGAATATACAATGTGAAGAATAGTGTAAGCTGCATATGTTAGATCTACTATACATTGGCCAACCTCCAGTTTCTGTCTTCATGGATTGTGACCTACCCGCTGGCACGCTGCAGCTACCGTGCAACCTTGCCGCCGCGCGCCCAGCCCCAAGCTGCCGTGCGCCACTCGTGTTACCCATGCCGGCACACTAGGAAAAATATCGCACCGGTGCGATATTCTTCAAGTCCAAAAAAATCTCATCACTTGAAAACAAATCGCACTGATGAGCATGTCATTGGGACGTTTTGTATTTCAAGTTGGCGCGATACTGTAAGTTGTCTGAGACGGTGCGATATTATGATGTATTTTTTTCAATCTTTTATTGTTCAGAGTCACGGTCGGCGCCATATTGTAAGTCTTTGTGGCGGTGTGATGTTAAGATATTTTTTTTTCAATTTTTGATTGTGTGGAGTCGGTGCGATTTGTTGAGTCGCTACGATATGTTGAATTTTTGAAGTTTGTGTGCGTGTTGAAGTTGGAGCGATACCTCGAAGTCACGATAGTGAGGGGGGGTCTTGATTGATCCAGACCAATTATTCTGATTGTCGATTTCTAAAAGCAGGACCCCTCTCCTCCAAGTCTTGTTTTAGTACCAATAAATCACTCACTAACTCAGGCTGCGAAATGGTCCGTTTACTATGGGGTGGCTACGATTAGTAGGCTCCTTAAAATATTAGGTCTTGTTTTCAAAAGAACCCTATAAAAGAGACTATATTCTGCAAAAGAGACCAATAATTTTAAGGAGCCTACTAATCGTAGCCACCCCATAACTGCGAAATTAAGTCAACCCCTATCTAAATGGGCAAATCTTAAAACAAGACCCCATCTCATCAGTGTACTTGGAGGTGTTTTGATTTGTGTGAGTGACGGTCAGATTTTTGAAGAAGGTGCGATTGTTTTGATTTTTAGAAGTTTTGATTATTAAGTTGATGCGGTACCCTAAATTTTGAAGGTCGGTGCGCTTGTTGAAATCGGGGCGATGCTTTGATTTGTTGAGGCGACGTTGGTGACGTGGTTGCTAAAACGACTGAGAACTCAGATCTAGCCAGCTAGTCTGTAAAAACATCTAAAAAACCTTGTATTTGAAGGCAATTCTTTTGTTCCGGCCTCAACAAAATGGTCTCATTTGTGACCAGATCTCGTTCGTGTGTGTTGCTAAATTGACGCGCGGCGGCAGATCTTGTTCGTGGGCGATGTAACGCTTTAAATAAGAGCTCTATATGTCATGTGTCCTACGTACATATCCACTGATGTCTTGTCTCTTCCGCATCACATTCACGTGAACACATTTAAATGTGTAAATGCATAACGTGTTACACATGTGAATACATGTGGATTTGCTGAAGCATTTGAATGCAGTATCAGCGTCATATATTTTCATTTGGTTCTAGCTCAGTTGTTGAAAGTTGTGCGATGTCTTTAATGTCTTGAGTCGGTGCAATATTTTGATGGTTTAAGTCGGTGCGATATTGTGATTCATGTCGCCAGTTTTGAATTTTGAATTTGTGTAGATCGGTATGATTTTTTCAGATCTTGCAATTTTTTTGGGAATGGTGGGTTGTCTTGAATATTATTCTCAAGTTGCCCAAATTTCAATCTTTGTCAAATTGCACAAAAAATTATGGGTATTTCAGGTCGTTTTCTGAGTTCCTTTGTAGTTGCAGAAAACAGCTAGCAAGGTTTAACATGCTTGGCTGTTTTTAGAAACCAAATGGTTAGATGTGAAATTTTCAGTCGATTGAGAAGAATCATGCTGGCTAGGGTAGCCATGTTGTGGACCTTCACTTGTTCAAAACGAGGACAGCTAGGGAAAACGCGGAAGGTACAAAAATCTATCACCTGAATCTTACAAATTTTCATCATCTGCCGATAAACTCGGAAATTCGTGTCATCTAAATTGAAATTAAGCCTACAAATTTCTATTGAAATAATTTGAATAGACATTTCTACAT
>Ga0105053_10007707_pt1 | contig 14292 bp, 11 predicted proteins | sample BON01_FD_78093 | JGI IMG/M metagenome (GOLD analysis project Ga0105053, IMG submission 78093) | Freshwater microbial communities from Lake Bonney liftoff mats and glacier meltwater in Antarctica - BON-01 | ecosystem: Environmental > Aquatic > Freshwater > Ice > Glacier meltwater | place: Lake...
AGGTAAGTCTTGCCGGGAACCATCGGTTCTTCGGACATCCAGACCAGCATCGCTTCGACGGCATCGGCTGTCGCGGGCACGTTGCCGGGCTTGACAATCATATCGCCGCGACTGGCATCCACTTCGTCTTCGAACGTCAGAGTAATGGCCAGAGGCGCGAAGGCTTCGTCTATGTTGCCATCGAAAGTGACAATTTCTTTGACATGCGTTGTCTTCTTGCTGGGCATGATCATCACTTCATCGCCCTTGCGGATGATGCCGGAAGCGATGGTGCCGCAGAAGCCGCGGAAGTCCAGATTCGGTCGGTTGACCCACTGGACGGGCATGCGGAAGTCCTGCAGATTTCTGTCGGACCCGATATAGACAGATTCCAGCCGGTTCATCAACGTGCCACCGGTGTACCACGGCATGTTTTCACTGCGATCCACGACGTTGTCGCCATTCAGAGCTGACAGCGGAATGAAGTGCAGGTCGGGCAGATCAAGGCGTTGAGAAAACGTGCTGTAGTCGGCACAGATCTGGTCGTAAATTGCTTCATCAAAATTGACCAGGTCCATTTTGTTGATGGCAATGATCACGTGACGAATGCCCAGCAAAGACACGATAAAGCTGTGCCGTTTGGTTTGAGTCATCACGCCATGCCGGGCGTCAATCAGGATGATAGCAAGGTCCGCACAGCTGGCTCCAGTGGCCATGTTGCGAGTGTATTGTTCGTGGCCGGGCGTGTCCGCGATGATGAACTTGCGTTTGGCCGTGCTGAAGTAACGATAGGCCACGTCGATGGTGATGCCCTGTTCGCGTTCTTCCTTCAGTCCGTCTGTCGCCAACGACGGGTCGAACTTTCCGCCGACGGCCCCTTGAGTCTTCGAATCAGATTCGATCTTGGCGATTTCATCTTCGTACAGCATCTTCGAATCGAACAGCAGGCGTCCGATCAGCGTGCTTTTGCCATCATCGACGCTGCCACACGTGATGAATCGCAACAACTGCTTTTGTTCGTGTTGCTTTAGATATGCTTCGATGTCGGTGGAGATCAGCTCGGATTTGTGCGACATGGATCTTGTAGTTTGTAAATGGTGAGTGGTAGGGGCCGGTGTTCGGTTGAGTCCACGATTGCCGAGGAATGTGTTTAGGCAGAATACACGAGAAGAAATTTGCTGGATCGCATAGAAACAGTCCCGAAGAGTACGTCAGGCTTTCCAGCCTGACCCGAAGAGCATGTCAGCCTGGAAAGGCGGACGTACTTTGTGTCAGGACTGTTCGTTAGAAGTATCCGCGTTCCTTTTTCTTCTGCATGCCTGAGCCTCCTTCGTCCTTGTCGATGACGCGGCCCTGGCGTTCGCTGGTTCTGGTGAGCAGCATTTCCTGAATGATTTCCGGAAGCGTGGTTGCTTCGGATTCCACAGCGCCGGTCAGCGGGTAGCAGCCGAGTGTTCGGAATCGCACCATCTTTTCCATGGGCACTTCGCCGGGAAGAAGTTTCAAACGATCGTCGTCCAGCATGATCAGCACACCATCGCGTTCCACGACTTTGCGTTTGGCGGCTCGATACAAGGGAACGATCGGAATGTTTTCCAGATGGATGTATTGCCAGACGTCCAGCTCTGTCCAGTTGCTGAGCGGAAAGACGCGGATGCTTTCGCCCTTGTTGACTCGAGTGTTGTAGATATTCCACAATTCGGGGCGTTGGTTTTTAGGGTCCCAGCGATGTTTCTTGTCGCGGAATGAAAACACGCGTTCTTTGGCGCGGCTTTTTTCTTCGTCACGACGAGCGCCACCGAACGCCGCATCAAAGCCGTACTTGTCTAAAGCGGCTTTCAGCGAATCGGTTTTCATTACCTCGGTGTGCTTTTCACTGTTGTCAAAAGGATCAATGTTAAGCTTCAGGCCTTCTTCGTTGATATTAACGAGAAGCTCCAGCCCCAATTCCTCGCGGATGAAATGATCACGGAAGCGGATCATTTCTTTGAACTTCCACGTCGTATCGACGTGGAGCATGGGGAACGGAGGCTTGGCTGGATAAAATGCCTTCAGGGCCAACTGCAGCATGACCGCCGAGTCTTTGCCGATGGAGTACAGCATCACGGGATTTTTAAATTCCGCAACAACCTCGCGGATGATGTGAATGCTTTCGGCTTCGAGTTGTTTCAGGTGTGTTAAGTTGTAATCGCTCATGGTCTTTCCGGAGCCGACGTTCTGTTGGTAAAGTTATGGCGAGTATGAGTCCGACACGGACATTTGCTGAGTTCCGCACCGATGCATTGGCTCAATGGCACTTGCTTTTCCAAAGTAGACCTCACTCTCCGAGTGAGGCAGTCCGCAAAACGCGGCTCTTACATTCGTCACGCGAAGAGTGACGGCTACTTTAGATGCAAAGGAAGTGCCATGGGGCCGTTGGCCATCGATCCGGCTGGTGTCATTGTTTTTATCGAGGGGTTGAACACAACATATTTCAGGTGAGTTCTCAATGAATTATGGCAGGAAGATGAGTTGCCATCTACATCACTTTTCGGGTTAAAAATGGTCAATTCAGAATGATTGTGGGTAGAGGCGAAGTGCATCGCAGTTAAAAAAATGAACGTTTTGAAGTTTTTTCGGTTTCGGAAGCCAATGACGCAGCGTTTGATGGACACGATATCACTGTATTGAAAACACTGGAACGCAAGTCTACGATCGACGTGGGATTTCTGGCTAAACTCATTACCTATGCACTCGCCATGCTGCCACTCTCTGCGAGAGTGAAGACTTGAATCAGGAACCGGAGTGCTCGAAATGAAAATACGATCATTGTGCAGCGTGTTGTCGTGGCACTCGTGGCTCACGGCGACGACTTTGCTTCGTTCCGTGGTCCCGATGGTTTGGGAGTCACCGCCAATCAGGCGATTCCTGAAGCATGGTCGGATACGGAAAATCTGGCATGGAAGGTGACGGTTCCCGGATCGGGCTGGTCGCAGCCGATCGTTGTCGGGGATCGTATTTTCGTCACCGCGGCCGTGGCCGAAAAAGACCTTCGTCCCAAGAATTTGTCCGATGGCGTGAAGACGCCGCAAAGCATGGGAGTCACGCTGTTCTCGAAGGCGCCCGATGTGACCATCGAGTGGCAGGTGTTGTGTTTGAATGCTGCCGACGGGAACGTACTCTGGAGCAAAGTCGTGCATTCCGGCAAGCCCAGGTTTCCTGTGCATCCTTCGAACACGTTTGCGACGGAATCACCAGTAGCAGACGCCAAGGGTGTGGCATGTTGTCGAAAGCAACATTCTCAAATGCTACGACGCCAACACAGGCAACATGCTGTATCAAAATCGACTGTCGAAGCTGACCATGGTCACGGCGAGTCCTCTGATCGTCGGCGACAAACTTCTGCTCATCGATGAACAGGGACACGGTTGCCTTGTCGCTGTGGGGCCGGAGTTTCAAGTTGTGGGTGCGGGCGAATTTGAAGACACCTTCTGGGCAACACCGGCAGTCGCGAACGACGCCATCTACTTTCGCGGCGTCCATTCGTTGTATTGCGTTCGAAAGGCAAAACAATAGGTTCAGCTCCGTTGCTCTGCGACTACGGTTCGGTTATTGCGAATCCATACAAATGATCATCGCCATGTTGAATCGGAAGTGAGTCGTCAGTGAACAGTAGAAATCGAATCATTGGTCTCATCGTTTCGATCGCCATTTGTTTGGGAGCAGCAGGATTCGGCGCGATCGCAACGACGCCGGAAATTGACGGTTGGTATAAGACGATTGCAAAGCCGTCATGGAATCCTCCGGCGGCCGTCTTCGGTCCGGTTTGGACGACTCTGTTTATCATGATGGGAGTTGCCGTCTGGCTTGTCTGGCAGAAGTCAGGCTTCAGAACGGCAAAGCTGGCGATGGCGATGTTTGCAGTGCAGCTTGTGTTGAACGTGGCGTGGAGCTGGATTTTCTTCCGACTGCATGAGCCAGGTTGGGCGTTTGTGGAGATCGTGATCCTGTGGCTCGCCATCGCCGCAACGATCGCATTATTTCTGAAGCATCGCAAACTTGCGGGCCTGCTGTTGTTGCCCTATCTGGCGTGGGTATCATTCGCCAGCGTGCTGAATTTCACCCTGTGGCGATTGAATGTCTGATCAGTTCATCGCCCAGGATTTCCAAAACACTGCTTGTTAATGTATCGGTCAGCGTGCCATCGAAATCCCAAAGCACTGTACGGCACTTCATCCCAGAATACCTCGAACCAGTTCACCGTGAACATCGGTCAGACGATAGTGCCGTCCCTGAAACTTGAATGTGAGTTTTGTATGATCGATCCCCAGCAGATGCAGAATTGTGGCGTTCAGGTCATGCACATGCACAGGATCACGAGTAATGTTGTAACTGAAGTCATCCGTTTCGCCGATGGTTGTCCCCGATTTAATGCCCGCACCTGCCAGCCAGATTGAGTAGCAGCGCGGATGATGGTCGCGACCATAATCTTCGGGAGTCAATTTCCCCTGACAATAAACGGTTCGGCCAAACTCGCCGCCCCAGACAACAAGCGTGTCTTCCAGAAGACCGCGTTGTTTCAAATCCTGTACCAGAGCAGCAGTGGGCTGGTCCGTCATGCGGCACTGGATCGCGATGTTCTTCGGAAGCAGGACATGCTGGTCCCATCCTCGATGAAACAACTGCACGAAACGAACACCTCGTTCGCACAACCGCCGAGCCAGCAGGCAGTTCCAGGCAAAGGTGCCTGGCGTCCGGGCGTCTTCGCCGTACAGATCAAACGTTGAAGCAGATTCGCCCGAAAGGTCTGTCAGTTCCGGGACCGACGTCTGCATCCGATACGCCATTTCATACTGCGAGATGCGAGTTGCGATTTCGGGATCACCGGTTTCCTGGAACTTCAGTTCATTCATTGCAGACAAGTCATCCAGCACGCTTCGACGCAAATTCCCGCTAATCCCTGGCGGGTTGGAAAGATACAGAACCGGATCGCCCTGCGACCGAAATTTGACGCCCGCGTATCGAGTCGGAAGGAAGCCACTGCCCCAAAGACGATCATAAAGCGGCTGATCCAGGCTCCCCGAGATCATCGCAACAAATGCGGGCAGATCGGCGTTCTCACTTCCCAGCCCGTACGAAAGCCATGCCCCCAGACTTGGACGCCCTGCCAGTTGCGCGCCGGTCTGCATGAACGTGATCGCTGGGTCGTGATTGATCGCCTCCGTGTGCATCGATTTGATAAAACACAGATCATCAGCGATCTTCGATGTATGCGGCAACAACTCGCTCATCCACGCGCCGCTGTTGCCATGCTGAGCGAATTTAAACTTTGAAGGCGCAATTGGAAAGCTGGCCTGGCTGCTGGTCATCCCCGTCAGGCGTTGTCCCTGGCGGACGGAATCAGGCAGCTCCGTGCCGCTGATCGCGGCCAATCCTGGTTTGTGATCGAAAAGATCGATCTGCGATGGCGCACCGGACTGAAACAGAGAGATAATGCGTTTGGCTCGAACAGGAATGTTGGGAAAACCAGAAACCCCGGCACCTGTCGCTCCGTCCTCAGCATACGCGGTCGGTGATTGGTGATTCAATGACGCCAGAGCTGCAAGACCAATAGCCTGCGCGCCGCGCCCCAAAAAATGCCTGCGAGTTTCCGTAAACAAGAAATTGTGGGTTGTGGTCATAACTATTCCTTATTCACCACCTCATCAAGATTCAAAATCAAACTTGTCACCGTTGTGAATGCGGCCAGTTCGGCGATGTCGAGAGTTTCATTGACCGGAAACTCACCCATTCGAACCAATTCGCTGGCGGCGGCAGGATTGCTGCGGAAGACTTCCAGACTTTTCTGAAAGCGACGTTCCAGAACGCCCAATTCTTCGGGCCGAGGAGTTCTCGCTGTGGCCATCAGAAAAGCGTGTTGGAGTCGATCTTTCGGAGGATCGTTTATTTCTGCCATTACGCGCTGTGCGAAAACTCGCGCGGCTTCCACGAACGTGATGTCGTTCATCAGAGCCAGCGCCTGAAGTGGCGTGTTGGTCCGTGCCCGCTGAACCGTACACGCTTCACGGCTGGTGGCATCGAGCGTTACCATTGTGGGAGGCGCAACTGTTCGTTTCCAGTATGTGTACAGACTGCGACGATAAAGATCTTCGCCGTGTGCCTGCGTGTATTCCGTATCCGATGCAATTTCCTGCCAAAGACCTTCCGGCTGATACGGCTTAACCGATGGGCCGCCAATTCGATTCGTCAGCAGGCCGCTGATGAAAAGCGCCTGATCGCGGATGGTTTCTGCCGGAAGACGTGTTCGTGTTCCGCGGGCCAGCAGTCGGTTCTCTGGATCGCGTTGCAGCAATTCTTCAGTGACATTTGACGATTGACGATACGTGGCACTCGTGACGATGAGTTTCTGCAGGGCTTTGATGTCCCAGCCGAGTCTGACGAATTCGGTCGCCAGCCAGTCCAGAAGCTGCGGATGACTGGGACTTTCGCCCTGAGCGCCGAAGTCTTCACTGGTACTGACAAGTCCCTGGGCGAAATACCGTTGCCAGAATCGATTGACGGCGACTCGGGCCGTGAGTGGATGATCGGGGCTGACCAGCCAACGAGCCAGAGCAAGCCGGTTCTTCGGAGCATCCACAGGCAGCGACGGAAAGACAGGCGGCACTCCCGGTTCAACTTTGTCTCCGGGATGATCGTACTGTCCTCGAACCAGGACATGAGTTTCTCGCGGCTTCTCCAATTCCTGCATGACCATCACCGTGGGGAGATTGTCGTACAGGTCACGCCGGTGACGGCGGAGGTCTGCAAGACAACCTTCCGCGTCCTTGATCGTGGCCGGCGCATCGTTGTCGAGAAAATATCGTTTCAGCTTAGCGTGCTGTGCATTGGTGCGAGAATCCGCAGGCAGCGACAGAATTTCTGTTACGGATTGAGGAACCGCAAGCATTTGAACTTCCGCCGAAGTCAGGTCTCGCGCAAAAATCCGAACGTCATCCAGAGAACCTGTGAACGGATGCTGTCCACCGCCGATTCGGAGTGGTTCCTTTGGCAGCGCAAATGTCTGGTTGAGCTGATCGAGTTTCACGTCCAACGCAAACGGCTCACCATTCACGTAAACGCGAATTCCTTCAGCGAGACGTGTCGCATCGCAGGTCAGAGTCAGATGACACCATTGCCGTAATGGAAGTAAGGCAAGGCTTTCTACTCGAATGGCATCATCAAGCCAACGTTTGATAAGGTTCACCTGCACATGACCATTCAGCAATTCGACGTAATATCCCTCACCGTGTTCCTCTGGCGTCATCCGCGAAATGACTGTCCCATTATCATCCGTCGCATAAATCCACAGGGCGATGGAAAACTTGTCAAGGTAGCCAAAGCCAGCCGTATCGCCAGCGTTCAGGAACGATCTGCCATTCATTTCGATCGCTTGTCCGAAGTGGCCATGTGCATAGGTGGCCGGTCCGGCGTCGAACGAAGCGTCAAGGTTTCGCACGGCATCGGTCAAACTGCCATCAAAAGCAAAATGATGAACAAGTCCATCGGAAACGGTCCAGTCAATCGGCTCCGCAGGCGCAAAACGGGACTCCCAGGTCCGCTGAGCGTCCTGCAATTCGGTCCGCAAGTTCTGCCACCGCTTCGAGGCCGTCTCGATCTTTTGATCGAGCATCGCCAGTTCCGACTGTTGTTCTGGCAAAGGAGCTTTGATGAGGGGCGGGGAGTTGCCGACTTTGACAGCGCGGCCCTGTTCGGGGATGTTGTTGAAGTACGCAAAAACCTGATAAAAGTCCTTTTGCCGGATGGGATCATACTTGTGATCGTGACAACGGGCGCAGCCCATTGTGAGACCCAGCCAGACCGTAAAGGTGGTGTCAACTCGATCAACAACATATTCAACCTGGTATTCCTCGGGGATAATTCCGCCTTCTGCGTTACCTCGATGATTGCGGTTAAACGCTGTGGCGATACGCTGATCGAGTGTTGGAGATTCCAGCAGGTCTCCGGCAATTTGTTCGATCGTAAACTGATCAAACGTCATGTTGCTGTTGAACGCATTGATCACCCAGTCTCTCCAGCGCCACATCGATCGTGGACCATCGGTCTGATAACCGCTGGTATCTGCATAGCGTGCGGCGTCGAGCCATCGCACAGCCATGTGCTCACCATAATGCGAAGATGCCAGAAGTCGATCAACAACGGTTTCGTAGGCGTCGGATGACGAATCCTTAAGAAAGGCTTCAATGTCTTCGGGCGTCGGTGGCAGACCAGTCAGGTCCAGTGAAACTCGACGGATCAGTGTACGGCGACTTGCTTCGGCGGATGGTTGCAGTCCTTCCTGTTCGAGTCGAGCCAATACAAAGTCATCAATCGGATTACGTCGCCAGTTGTTTGACTGTGTTTCCGGTGACTCGTGACGTTGCGGGGCGACAAAGGCCCAATGTTCTTTCCATTCGGCTCCCTCGTGAATCCATTCCGCCAGGATTTTAATCTGTGCCTTTGTCAGTTGCCGGCCTGAATCCCCGGGCGGCATTTGTAGTTCAGGATCGGGAGAAGTAATTCGCTGATGCAGAAGGCTTCCAGCAACGTCACCAGGCACAATTACTCGATGACCGTTTCGATCCGCGAACATATCTTCCGATCGATCCAGCCGCAGATCATTCACCCGCTGCTGTTCGTCCGGTCCATGACACGTGAAACAATTGTCGGAAAGAATCGGCCGGACATCGCGATTAAAATCGATCCGTCTATGATCTTCAAATGCCTGGACCTGGAAGGCAATTGTACTGAGAAGAACCATCATTCCTGAACGAGTGATCTGGCTGGATCTCATTTCGGAACCCCCGTGAGCCTCGTAGTTGCTGAAGAATTTGACTCAGAGTAGCAGATCTTTCGGAAGAAGAAAGAAACCGAGAATCGCGTTTCGCATCCAGGCTGCAAACTGGCAAATAGCATTACCCGTCATTTCTGTTCCAGTTTCAGTTGTTCGTTCGCGGTCTATCGATCGGAACACGCCAAACTAATACGTCTCGGTTCATATGTCTGATTCGCGAAGCGTGTAAGTGTTGAGGAAATCATCTCGCCGACAGCGACAGTGTACTGAGTTGACGCCGCGTCGTACGCGGGTTTCCGCAGCGAAGCGGCTGGACGCAACATGGCAGCCTGGCTTTGTCGACGTTGGTGCCGGGCAATGCTCCGAGAACTGGTGCCGTGGTTCGGACTGGAAGGCACCGACCGCGTTTCAAATCTGGCCCGACTACCTGAGAAACGCTACAAAGAGTCAGCAAAATGGTGACGTCAAGCGAAGCAGATTGAAGCGGAACGGAATCTGAACACCAAACATAGAGCCCTGCCCCCAAGCGAAGCTACCTACTATTGTTCGCCCGCCTCTACCCATTGGACGTAAGCATCGCGGTCGTTACCTGCAGATTCGAGCAAATCAGCACTTGATGTGACAAGTGATTCGCGAAGCATCGCGTCACTTTCAAGAAGCGTGTCAACATCCGTTATTCTCTGCACCGACGCAACAAGCTTTACGGCAAGCTCAGCTTCGTCTCCCAAATCATCTGAAGGTAATTGTCACAAACCGATTCGAGATCGACCAACTGGTTGTCGGTTTTGGCCAAACGCCGCACGGAACCGACAAACTTATCAAACTTCACTTTAGGTTCGTCTTTTGTGTCCCAAGGCAGCGCGGGCTGGACTTTCAATTCTCCCTTGGCTTGCGGGTCCATTCGCCCGATATGGAACACCGGTGGATCGCTTTGCGGCTTGCCTTCCGTTTCAACTTCAAAGTCGATACGGGTCCAGCGGTCGAGGCTGCAAAGCTCGGCCCTTGTTCGTGGCTACAGGTCGAGCAGTTTTACTTCCGTACCATGCGAATTGACATTGGACGCTCGCTCGGTCCAGACTCGCGCTTCTCCACTAGTAATTTCATCTGGGCCAAGTCCCTCCACTTCTTTTTTGATTTTGCCAAGCGTTACATCGGCGATCGTGCGAAAGTCATCGCCTTTACACTTGGTGACAATTAGAAAGTGTCGCGTAAACTGTGCGACCGCGAAAAGCCCAATTCCCATTTTCCCAATCAACTTGCGACCGTTGGGGCTATATTCGGAATCATCCGACGTGATACTAAGCGACTTCCCAGTGTCGGTGCGTTTCGCGCTTCCCCCAATGTTCTCAATTAAGTGCTGGAGTGCTTCGGGGGAAATGCCAATACCATCGTCTTTGACTGAAATCTGATCGAAACGCGGTGCATCGGTTTTGATTGTCACCTTCTTGGCATCAGCATCGTACGCATTCGATATCAGCTCGCGTAATGCAGACGCCGGTTGCCGATAAATTCCGTCAGTGATTCTCGCCAGAATTTTCTGCGATGTCTTGAGCGGGATATCGACATAATCTCCGATCTTGGTTGCACGAATCTGTTCCGCCTTGGTTTGTTTGCCGCTCATCCCAGTTCCACCCCAGCCACTTCACATAAAACCTCTAACGCAACCTTAGCAAGTGGAGGAGGAACGGCATTGGTGACCTGTCCCATTTGGCTCCCGAAAGGTCCACACACCTCGAACTCATCTGGAAAGCCCTGCAATCGCATTGCCTCGCGGACAGTGATGCTTCGTGATTGAGCGTAGTGCGCCGGCGGTGCCCTATGCCCGGAGATCTGGGTATTGGACGTTCGATTCGGATGAAGTTTGCGATACGACATCGGGCCACTTCCTTGCGGAATTGACGCAATCTTAGCCTGAACTCGTTCCGAATGCTGCATGGCGAAGTGATTCTTGATCGCGAATTCTTCACTCAATTCCGAATAGCGGTCGGGGCGAATTCGTGGCTCCGGGAGGTCACCGAGCACGTCGATGACGGTCAATGACTCTCTCCTGCGTTTTTCAAATTCACCCTGAAGTTTGCCACGGCTCACGGCCTTCCGACTGATGGGAAAAAAGGCACGTTTGCGTCATTGCGGTACGCCATAGTCTTCGGCATTGAGAACCACCTCGTTGACATGGAACCCACCGCTCGTCAAAACGCGCGCGAGTTTTTCGAGGCGATCGGAATGGTTGTCGTCCAGAACACGCGCAACATTTTCAATGACTGCACACCTTGGTTTGAGAGCCACGATTGAGCGTGCGACGGCCAATAGAATTTGATTGCGAGGGTCGTTCGGGTCCCGTGGACCGGCGATCGAAAACCCTTGACATGGAGGCCCCGACACAACAATCGTTGGCTGATCACCTTGTCGCGACTGAACAATGAGTTCTATGCATTGATGAATAACCGAAGAAGCACGAACACTACTGAGGTCCAGCGGAGCGGCTGGATTTTCCTGGCCGATGGTTGGATGCCAAATCATGTACAGGCGCTGATCCAGACACCCCAGCCCAAACCTTGCCAGCGGGATGCAACACTGGCTTTCCGGTGATGCCAATTCGTACGCCAAACGAGACCAGCGGACAGGACATCTTTGACCAAGGTCGCTACAACACCGAGTTGCGCGAGTGGGTGTTTGGCAGCGAGGACAGCGGGACACATCGAGAACGGTTGTAAAGATTCCGGGACCTAACATCACTCGAAATGGTTCGGTGACACATTGGAGTGTTTGATCTGGCGTGGGTAACATGCGCCAGTTTGCTGAATCTTACTATCCGGCGATTGAAGCTCTGGTCAGTTTGTATCGCGTGTTCTTACTTGCGCCAGCGGGTAAGTCTCCGTTCCAGTCACGTAACAGGGGGTGCTTGTATGCTTGCAACGACGCTGTTGATTCTCGCTTCGGTCTTTGGACCCGTCTTCGGCGCAGTCACTGGGCTGGTTGATCATGATCGCAACACAACTCGCGCTTACCCGCCAACACCGTCTGTCGTCGATGTAACAAAGGCACCGTACTTTGCCAAAGGCGATGGTATCACCGATGTCACGGATGCCCTGCAGCGGGCGATTGACGACTGCACTGGCCGACGAATGGTTGTGTATCTTCCGAAGGGGACGTATCTGATCAGTCGATCTCTGCAGTGGAAGAAGCGAGTTGGCGAACGGGAGAATTGGGGCTTCACGACTATTTGCGGGGAGCACCAGTCGGAGACCATTCTTCGGCTCAAGAACGCTACCTTCAGTGATCCGACTCAACCGCAGGCGATGATGGCTTGCGGAGGATTCGGGTCTGCCGACTGGTTCCACAACTATGTCGAAAACATGACTTTCGATGTCGGCCAAAATAACCCTGGAGCAACAGCTCTGCAGTTCTATTCCAACAATTCTGGTGCCGTACGAGATTGCCGGTTTATCGCTGGTGAAGGCAGCGGCGTTGTGGGATTGGAACTGAGTCGCGACATGAACGGCCCGCTGTTGGTGCAGAACATTGAAGTCGTCGGTTTTCAAAAAGGCATCGCGGCAGGCGGCGCAGTGAACAGTCAAACGTTTGAAAATATTACTCTGATCGAACAGCGCGAAGTGGGGCTGGACAATGCGGGACAGTCTCTCAGCATTCGCCATCTCAGAAGCGAAAACTCGGTGATCGCAGTGCAGACTTACGGTTCCGTTTGCCTGCTCGATTCAAAACTCACGGGTCTGTCCGGGGCGGAAAATGTCCCGGCTGTGATCAACTACAACGGCGGTCGAATCTTTCTTCGCGATGTCGAAACGTCCGGATACAGCAAAGCCATCGGCGATGTGGAGACGCCCGATTTTTTCGCGGCCGTGCGGCAATCGGCGAATGAGAAACCAGGACTTGCCGGACCTGTGGTCAAGGAATACTGCTCACATCCGACAACAGCTCCGTTCGGCGGAACGGCAGGTTCGCTGCGTCTCGAAATCAAAGAACCACCGATGATTCCACAACAGCCGGTTACCGAATGGGCGAATGTAGATGATTTCGGCGCTGACCCAACGGGATCAATAGATTCTGCAGCCGCCATACAGAGGGCGATTGATTCGGGTGCGAAAACGGTTTTCCTTCCCGGTAGCTATCGTCTGACTCGAACAGTAATCCTTCGTGGAGCCGTCTGCAGGATCATCGGACTTGGTGGCTGGCTGGATTACAACGGCGAAGCCAGTCCGGACCTGCGAATCGAAGACGGCGAATCTCCCATTGTGATTGAGCAATTCGCCAGCATCAACGGTGGGATGGAGATCAATACAAACCGTACGATCGTCCTGAAGAGCGTGTCTGACTGTGACCTGAAATTCACGGACCGTTGTGTTGGTGGCGATCTCTTCCTGGAAGACTTCGTGACTCACGACCTTCATGTTAAAAGGCAGAACGTGTGGGCTCGTCAGTTGAACGTTGAAAACGAAGGCACGCATCTGGTTAACGAAGGAGGCAATCTCTGGGTTCTCGGTTACAAGACGGAGCGTGGCGGCACGTTGCTTGAGACTCGTAGTTCCGGATCCAGCGAGATTCTCGGCAACTTCAGCTACACCACGACCGCAGGCGGTCTCGCTCCGATGTTCATCACAACCAACTCCCGCGTCTTCACATTTTTTGGCGAAGTCTGTTTCAGCGGCGATCCGTTCCGTGTGCTGATTCAAGAGACTCAAAACGAACAGCGAAAAGAGATTCAAAGAGGTGCCGGCCTGACGATACCCTACCGAAGCGCCGAGCCGAGGTAGCGATGTTCGATGCGGGATACTGGGCCTGCTCGCGACTATTTCTCTGCCATCAATTCAACGATCCATTCCTTCATCAACGATCACAGGTGCCATGCGCCTTAAAATATTTTTATAAGAAACAGATTCACCATTACGACGTCGATCAAGGCCGATTTTGTATGGCGTTCCCGACGCACTCCAGCAGGAGTTTTAGATTCGATCCATGCTTCTACGACAAAATCTCCTGAATTGCCTGCCCATAGTCCAGGTCCAGTCGCTTGCGTCCCGGGACTTCAAGGCGGCGAGCATCCAGACCAAGCAGTCTGTAGATCGTGGCGTGCAGATCCGTGACATAGTGAGGATGCTCGATGGCGTGAAAGCCAAGTTCATCCGTTGCCCCGTGAATGCCTGGCTTGATGCCGGCCCCGGCCAGCCAGACGGTAAATCCATGAGGATGATGGTCACGTCCGGTGGCCGACTTGTTGAACATCCCGAATTCCACGCCTGGCGTCCGTCCAAATTCTGTTGTGAAGACCACCACCGTGTCTTCAAACATGCCGCGCTGCTTCAGATCCTTCAACAGTCCGGCAATCGGCTTGTCGATACGTTCACAGGACCGAGAATGATTTTTCTGAAGGTCGCTGTGCGAATCCCATTCGCCGTAGTCGCTCAGATAGACCAGCGTGTAACGAACGCCACGTTCGGCCAGGCGGCGAGCTGCCAGGCAGCGCTGCCCATGAACTGCAGTGGTCG
>Ga0105053_10007710_pt1 | contig 14292 bp, 15 predicted proteins | sample BON01_FD_78093 | JGI IMG/M metagenome (GOLD analysis project Ga0105053, IMG submission 78093) | Freshwater microbial communities from Lake Bonney liftoff mats and glacier meltwater in Antarctica - BON-01 | ecosystem: Environmental > Aquatic > Freshwater > Ice > Glacier meltwater | place: Lake...
CCTGCGCACAACCCTCACTGCCATCGCCAACAAACACCCAAAGTCGCGCGTCGATGACCTTATGCCATGGGCATTCCAGAAGACGTCAAGCTGAAATTTGGGCGGTCCTCAGGCACCGCTTACGATACATCTGTTCTGGCGTTCTCACTTACTGACAACGTCCCATACCTCGTTTAGCTTCCCGATTGAGGCTCAGCGGGCTTGAGGGTTACGTCAGTGCCTAACCTGAACATCGCAGAAGGCAAGGCGCGATGCGCGAGACGGGAACACATCCTGGCGCGCTTCTTCACGGGTTTTATATGTTCTGAGGCGGATGAGTTCGCGTTTGAGCAGGTTGAAGAAGCTTTCCGCCACAGCCCTCGCCATTGGGCTTGAACCAATGGCGCACAATGGCTCGATCCCAACAATTGCCTCGTCGGCTTATGCTTTGCGTCAGATTGTGCTGTTCGAGGAACTCTTGCCATTCATAGCTGGTGAGCTGGGAGCCTTGGTCCATTGCCCGGCAGGCTATGCGCAGCATGGCCGAGAGGGGGAATGCACCTGAACTTTGGTCTTTGGTTTGCGGCGCCAGACAGCCATCCGTTGCCCGGCAGCGGTTTGACTTCAAACCGTGAGAGGGGCAGAGATCATCATGCAACTTACCCTTCCCGGCGATTGCTGCGCAATCACCTGCCAGTTGCCCGGCAGTGCATCAAAAGGGGGCAACGGACGCCCAATCGTTCGGCCACTTCGCGCACCGGGCAACCCCGATCCTCGACTTGGGCCACCGCGTCGCGCTTGAACTCGTCAGTGAATTTAGATCCGGACATAGCGTTCTTCTTGCTTCCAAAATTACCAAGCAAGGCGTCTGAAAATCTAGGGGCTATTCACACCGCGCTCAGGGCCTGGAAAGCGCGAGCGAAGACCCGCGCGGCCTGACGAGGCGGCGAAAGAGTTGGGGGCGGACCGAAGGGTCCGCCCTTTGCAGTTGCGTGAAGGGGCCAAGGAAGGGCTTTGCGTCTTTTCGGCCCCTGCACCCTTCGGAAACCCTGCACCCCATTTAATTTCGCCGGAAATGCGTTTGGTCTCACAAATGCGGTCCGGCCGCTCGTCGCGCTCGACCGCAACAGGCGCTCAAGGCATGATTTATGGGCTGGCATGACACGGTGATATTCTCCCGGCCGTAGCACGATCCCCGGATCGGAGCGCCATGCGGGGTTTCCGGGAAACCGGCAGGGAGGCCCCGCTGTCAGTTGAGCGATGACTACGGAAATTCGGATTCCGTAACACCGTCGAGGCTTTGGCCTACACGCTCGTGCATGAGGGAACGTCCGGCCCTCCATCGCCCGCCCAAACCCCACCTGATCAAGACACCCGCAAGCGCTTGCGGCTGTTTCGCCCTATCCCGGTTCCTTTAGAATTATCCCGAACGGTGCGCCCATGGTCGCGCGCCTGCAACCTGCACAGGAGCCGCCATGCTGATCAACAAGCCGCTTCTCGATCTTGCCTTCAAAGGCTTCAAAACCGTTTATACGCAAGCCAACCTTGAAGCGCCGCCCGAGATTGAAAAGATCGCGATGCCCGATCAAGCCATTGGTTCCAGCGCAAGCCGCGACGAAAATTATGCCTGGATCGGCAATCTGCCCAGGCCAATGGCCAGCGTGCAGGCATGCGAGAGCTGGCCCTCTTCGGCTTTGGGACCGGTGGGGATCGCGTTTGCCAGCGAGGTGGTGGCCAAGCCCGCGCGGGTGACGGCCGCCGCAAGGGCTATGGGGTCTGCGCGCACCCACGTCGTGATCTGGGCGCGACGGGTTGTGAGGTTGGCGATTGCCTATTGCACGCCGGGCAAGGTCGTCAAAGCGCGTTCGACCCGGGCGACACAAGGGGCGCTGCTTATGACGTCCAGTTGAAAGCGGACGGTTTGGGAGGCGGGCTTTGGGTCATGTGCATCATACCGGGGCCTGCTGCGGGGATAGGTCAAGCCCTTCGCGGTCATTGCACCATGCTGAAAGCAGCGGCATATTGCCGCTGTGAGCGGGAGATGATCATGACACAGCTATCGGTTCCAGACATGTCTTGCGGCCATTGCAAGGCCAGCGTGGAGGCCGCTCTTGCGCCCCTTGCCAGCCGGGTCGAGGTGGATCTGGCCTACCGTCAGGTAAAGGCCGATGGCCCGCCCGAGGCGATGATCCGTGCGTTGGAGGCGGTGGGGTTTCCCGCCACCGTGCTGGCCTAAGGCCTGTGGCAGATGCCGCACATGTGATTGCTTTTGCTGTCAGACAGCGCAAAGCCTGCCTTGCCGTTGCCACAATCTAAGAGCATTTGACTCAAACTGACGCAAGAGCCAGCACGGAGCAGTCACAATGGCCCAGTCTTCACCCCAGCAAGGCGACGCATCGGCGCCTGCCCAGCAACAACAGCAGCAACAACAACAGCAAGGCGGCGCGCCTATGCCGCAGCAGGGCGGCCAACCGATTTTCCGCGATTGGGCGTCGATTTAAGCCCACTTGCCGAAGAATGGGCCGGGCGCTTAAGGTGCAACAGCAGCTTTAGTCGCGCGGGCCATGTCTGATCCCATCTCATCCATTCCCAACCTTGGCCCCGCGTCAGAGGTGGCTTTTGCCAAGGCGGGTATCCATACCGCCAGCGAATTGCGCGCAATTGGCGCAGATGACGCTTATCGCAGGTTGTTGCTGGCCGGCAGTGCGCCGCATTTCATTGGCTATTATGTGCTGGTAATGGGGTTGCAGGGCCGCCCCTGGAACGACTGCAAGGGCGATGAGAAAAAAGCCCTGCGCGCGAAATTTGATGCAATCAAAGCCAGTCTGATCGGCACAAAGGAAAAGGGCCGCTCTGATCTAGAGACGGCCCTTTCGTTTTTCGGTGTGGTGGAACGCCGGGATTAGGCCCCGCCGCGCGGCTTAGCCAACCAGTTCAAGGCCCGAGAAGAAGAACCCGATTTCACGCGCGGCAGCAGCGGCGCTGTCGGAACCGTGGGCGGAGTTTTCGCCTTTGGACAGCGCAAATTCCTTGCGGATGGTGCCTGCATCGGCCTGAGCCGGGTCAGTAGCGCCCATCACTTCGCGGTTTTTGGCAATGGCGTTTTCGCCTTCCAGCACCTGAACCACAACTGGCTCGGACGCCATAAAGGTGCATAGTTCGCCGTAGAACGGACGCTCGCTGTGTTCTGCGTAGAAGGCGCCAGCTTGCGCCATCGACAGATGGATCCGCTTGGAGGCGACAACGCGCAGGCCGGCCTCTTCGAATTTGGCGACGATCTTGCCGGTCAGGTTGCGCTTGGTGGCGTCGGGTTTGATGATCGACAGGGTGCGTTCGATGGCCATTTGGCTCTCCGTATGAAAGGCGCGGATTGCGCCGGAATTGAATGGCGGAGCCGCTATCACGGGGCTTCGGCAAAGGAAAGGCGTGGCCTGTCAGCAGTGGCCCCTTGCGTCAAGAATAATACCCGAGTAAAAGAATCAGTATTATAAAATCAAGGAACCAGCCATGCGTCTATCTCTTGTCCTCCTACTCCTTGCCGTGGTCCTTACCGGCCCTGCCGCAGCCCAAGAACCCACCCCTGCGCCCATGACCTATGAGATGTTTGAACAAGCCGTGCCGCATGTGGATCTGGCGGCCTGCCCCGCGCCTTTGGCTGCCGTAGGCCGTTTTTGCCGGTTGACCGCGCATAACGACGCGCTGAATGTTTTTGCCTTTTCCGAAGATGGCGATCAGCCGATGGTGGCGTTTCAGTCATGGCCGTCCGACCTGCTTGACGGTTTGATGGATTGATCTTGACCAATTGCGGCGTCAGCGATTGACGCCGCCGCGCCCATGGGGCAAGTGCTGCGCCCATGCTGCGCATTGATGACATCACCTATTCCGTCGAGGGCCGCCCGTTGTTCGAGGGCGCGACCGCAACCATTCCCGAAGGCCACAAGGTGGGCCTTGTTGGCCGCAACGGGGCCGGGAAAACCACGCTGTTTCGGTTGATCCGGAACGAATTGGCGCTGGAGGGGGGCACGATACAATTGCCCAACCGCGCCCGGATCGGGGGCGTGGCGCAAGAGGTGCCGTCTTCGGAGACCTCGCTTTTGGACACCGTGCTGGAGGCCGATACCGAGCGCGCCAGCCTGCTGGCAGAATCGGAAACTGCCACCGATCCAACCCGGATAGCCGATATTCAATCGCGTTTGGCCGATATCAATGCTTGGTCAGCCGAAGGGCGAGCCGCCTCTATTCTGCGCGGTTTGGGCTTTGGGCCAGAGCAGCAGTTGATGCCCTGTTCGGCCTTTTCGGGCGGCTGGCGGATGCGGGTGGCTTTGGCGGGGGTGCTGTTTGCCCAGCCGGATTATCTGCTGCTGGACGAGCCGACCAACTATCTGGACCTTGAAGGCGCCTTGTGGCTGGAAAGCTATCTGCGTGATTACCCGCATACCGTTTTGATCATCTCACACGACCGGGGGCTGTTGAACCGCGCCGTGCAGGGCATTTTGCATTTGGATGCCAAAAAGCTGACCTATTGGCAGGGCGGTTACGACCAATTCGCGCGTCAAATGGCGGAAAAGCGGGCTTTGCTGACGGCTGAGGCCCGCAAGGTTGATGCGCGGCGCGCCCATTTGCAAAGCTTTGTTGACCGGTTCAAGGCCAAGGCGTCAAAGGCGGCGCAGGCGCAATCTCGCGTCAAGATGCTTGAAAAGATGACGCCGATTACAGCGCCCGAAGAGGCCAAAAAGGTGGTTTTCACCTTTCCCGAACCGGAAGAGCTGTCGCCGCCCATCATCAATATGGAAGGGGCGGCTGTCGGCTATGGCGGCCCGCCTGTTTTGCGCAATCTGTCTTTGCGAATTGATCAGGATGACCGGATCGCGCTGCTGGGCCGCAATGGCGAAGGAAAATCCACGCTTTCCAAGCTGTTGGCGGGAAAACTTGAGACCTGTGCCGGGCATATCCACCGATCCAGCAAGCTGCGGATCGGCTATTTCGCGCAGCATCAGGTGGATGAGCTGTATATCGACGAGACGCCGTTGCAGCATGTGCAGCGCTTGCGTCCATCAGAGCAGCAGGCGCGGCTGCGGGCCCGGTTGGCGGGCTTTGGCCTGATGGCCGATCAGGCCGATACGGTCGTGGCGCGGCTGTCGGGCGGGCAAAAGGCGCGGTTGTCGCTCTTGTTGGCCACCATCGACGCGCCGCATCTGTTGATTTTGGACGAACCGACCAACCACTTGGATATCGAGTCCCGTGAAGCGCTGGTGAATGCGTTGACGGAATATTCCGGCGCTGTGATTTTGGTCAGCCATGACATGCATTTGCTGTCTTTGGTGGCGGATCGGTTGTGGCTGGTGAAAGGCGGGGCTGTCACGCCCTATACCGAAGATCTGGAAGCCTATCGCAAGATGCTTCTTGCGGGCGATGAGGATGCCAAACCGGCGACAAAGCCGGTTCCAGTGGTGAAAAAAGCCAGCCGCGATGAGGTTTTGGCGATGAAAGCCGAGGTTCGCAAATGCGAAGAGCGGATGGCCAAGCTGAACGATATGCGCAACAAACTGGCGACCAAGCTAGCGGATCAGGCCCTATATGAGCCGGCCCGCAAGGGTGAGTTGGAAACCTGGAACCGTAAATATGCCGAGGTGATGGACGGTCTGGACCGCGCCGAAGACATGTGGATGGCCGCCCAAGGTAAGTTGGAAAAGGTGGGGTGAGGCGCGGGTTTTCGCTTTCCAACCGCCGCCAATGCACGTTAGCGTGACCCGAACCGGAGATGAGATGCCAGAAACCGCCTTTCTGATCACCGCCTTTGCCACCTTGTTCGTGGTCATCGACCCGCCGGGGCTGGTGCCGATGTTCATCGCCCTGACCCAAAATATGGACGCGCAAAAGCGCTATGCCATGGCCCGGCGCGCCTGCATCATCGCTTTTTCTTTGCTGACGTTGTTTGGATTGTTTGGCGAATCCATCCTTGGGTTCATCGGGATCTCAATGTCGGCGTTTCGGATTGCGGGCGGGATACTGTTGTTCATAACCGCGCTGGACATGCTGTTTGAGCGGCGCACCCAACGGCGCGAAGGTCAACAAGCCGAACCAGATCACGACCCATCGGTCTTTCCGCTGGCCACCCCTTTGATCGCAGGGCCCGGCGCCATTGCCACGATGATATTACTGGTTGGCCAATCGGGTCCGGGGTGGATTGGGACGGCTTGGGTGATCGGGCTTTTGGCGCTGATGATCCTAGCGACTTTTGCGTTTTTGCTGGCGTCGTCGATGCTGGAGCGGCTGTTGGGGCGGACCGGGGTGATTGTGATCACCCGGCTATTGGGGATGCTGCTGGCAGCGCTGTCGGTGCAATTCGTCATTGATGGTTTGCTGCAAAGCGGGCTGGTCGGCTAGGCCTTTCCTCGGTCCTGCAAAGCCCGCATAGTCGGACAAAACACCGCTAAGGAATTATTGCGATATGGATGGCGATACCTATGCCCGGCTTGGCTATCTGGTCTTGTTGCTGATGGCCTTGGGCGGCTGGATCATCGTGGAATACCGCAGCCGCTTGGGCGCGGCCTTTCGCACGGCGGCGGCATGGGGGTTGATTTTCCTAGGTGTCGCTGCGGGATACGGGCTGTGGCAGGATGTGCGCACCGAAATCATGCCGCAGCAAATGGTGACCGATAGTGGCACGGTGGAATTGCCCCGCGCGGAAGATGGGCATTACTATGCCACGTTGACGATCAATGATCAGATGGTGCAGTTCATGGTGGATACCGGGGCCTCGAACATGGTGCTGTCACGCGATGATGCGGGCCGGTTGGGGCTGGATCCGGAAAACCTGATGTATCTGGGCCAAGCCAGCACCGCCAATGGCACCGTGCGCACGGCGCGGGTGACGCTGGGCGCGGTAGAGTTGGGCCCGTTTCGCGATGCGCCCTTTGCGGCCTGGGTGAATGATGGCGAGATGGATGGGTCGTTGCTGGGGATGGATTATCTGGGGCAGTTTCGTATTGAGATCACGGGCGAGAAGATGATCTTGCGGCGGTAATCGCAGTGAGGAAAATGAGCGCCTGCCGGCGCGTTGCTTGGTCTTTGGCTGGGTAGGCGCGCTTGGCTGGCGGTGGCTGATGAGGGGCGCTGCCCCTCAAACTCCCCGGGATATTTGAGCAAAGAGGAAGGGCTGGACGGTCAGGGTTTGGGGGATTGGGCCTTTTTTTCCCATTTCCCAGAGGCATCGTTCCAGTATTGCGCCGGTAGGCCTGCGTCGGTGATGGCTTTCCATTGGGTGCGGGCGGCGGCGACTTGGTCGGGATCGCCGTCCTCAAACAACAACCAAATGCGTTCCATTTGGGCGGCCTCAACGGGGTCGATGGGTAGGGAACCCACCAGCAGGATGGCGCGGGCGCCGTTGATGGGGGCGCCCTGCCCCAGCAAAAGTGGTTGATCGGCGTCATGCGGCCCGCCTTCCAGCCCGTGGGGCAGGAAGGCATCATCAGGGCCTAGCCAAAGTTGTTTGTCGAGCCGCTCCAACGTGGGGCGATCTGCCGCGCGCAGCATCACCCGCCAGCCTTGTTCCAGCGCCTTTTGCGCCAGCATCAAAGCCACCTCATCCACCGTTGAGCGAGTGAGATGGTAGAACATCACCATGCCCATCGGCTGCGGCCTTTCTTACTTTGCCTCATAGCGATCCTGAATCAGCCGGTTCAGCGCCATGACGCCCCAGCCGGTGGCCCCTTTGGGCGACAAGGGCAGATCGGCCTTCACCAAAGCTGTGCCCGCGATATCCAGATGGCACCACGGCATTTCCGGTTTCACAAAGCGGGCAAGGAACTGGGCGGCGGTGATCGAGCCCGCCTCGCGCCCACAGGAATTGACCATATCGGCAATGCGCGATTTCAGTTTGGCATCATAGGCCTCTCCCATCGGCAAGCGCCACGCACCTTCTCCTTCGGCCCCGGCGGCTTTCAGGAAGGCATTGCACAGATCATCGTTGTTGGAAAAAACGCCTGTGTTTTCATGGCCCAAGGCGACGATAACCGCGCCCGTCAGGGTGGCAAGGTTGATCATGCCGCAGGGTTGGAAGCGTTCTTGCGCATACCAAAGCACATCGGCCAGAACGAGGCGGCCTTCGGCGTCGGTGTTGATCACCTCGATCGTGTCGCCTTTCATGGATTTGACCACATCGCCGGGGCGTTGGGCTTTGCCGTCGGGCATGTTTTCCACGAGGCCCACCAGACCAACCACATTGGCTTTGGCCTTGCGCATCGCCAGCGTGCGCATGACGCCCGCGACCACGCCCGCGCCGCCCATGTCCATCGTCATCTCTTCCATGCCGCCCGCGGGTTTGATCGAGATGCCGCCAGTGTCAAAAACCACGCCCTTGCCGACCAACGCGAAGGGGGCCGCGCCTTTTTCGCCGCCCTTCCATTGCATGACCACGACCTTGGATGGGCTTTCAGAGCCCTGCCCCACGCCCAGCAATGCGCCCATGCCCAGCTTGGCCAGATCTTTTTCTTCAAGAATTTCAACCTCTAGCCCCAGTTCTTGCATGGCGGCAAGACGGGCGGCGAAATCATCGGTTGTCAGGATATTGGCCGGCTCATTCACCAGATCGCGGGTAAAAAAGACGCCTTCGGCAACAGCAGCCATCGGGCTGGCATCGGCAGCCACGGTTTCGGGCAAGGCGACCATCATGGTGACAGCCCCCGGGACGGTTTTCGCACCGGATTTATGGGCGTTGAAATCATAGGCCCGCAGCGCCATGCCGAAGGAGACATCGGCCGCGCGGGGATGGTTTTCGACCAGAACAAGCGTGTCAGACGCGCCAAGGGCACGGCCGATGGTGCCACCTGCCTTGCGGGCGGTGGCCACGTCAGCGCGTTTTGGCAGGCGCACCAGTTGCAGCGCATCGCAGGCCAGACCTGCCGGGAAGGCCAGTTCCATCGACTCGCCCGGCTTCAACTTGCCGAAAGCTTCAGAGGTGAGCGCGCGAAGAAGTGCCCCTTTCATCGCCCGGTTCATCCGCCGCGCGGCAGGCCCGGGGCCACCGGGCGCATCGGCCAAAAGTGCAATGCGGCCGGTTTGGGTGAGCAGTTCGTCAAGGTCAGTCTCAATAAAGCGGATCGCAACGGGTTGTGTCATGGGTTTCGCCCTCGGGTGTTGGTTTTGCCCTGTCAGATGCCGACGGCAAGGGCTTGGCCTCACGCTATAGATTGACGGCGCGCATGGCCAGATATGAGTTTCGGGGGCCAAAGGAATCCGCTATTGTGACCGCAACATCTTGTGGGAGACATGGCAAACGTGTCGAAATTCGACCGTTACTTGTTATCGCAGCTGCTTTCGCTGTTCGGGTTTTTCAGCCTGGTTCTGGTGGCCGTTTATTGGGTCAACCGGGCCGTTGGGCTGTTTGACCAGCTGATTGGCGATGGCCAGTCGGCGCTGGTGTTTCTGGAATTCTCGGTGCTGACTTTGCCCAATGTGATCCGGCTGGTGCTGCCGATTTCGGCCTTTGCAGCCTGCGTCTATGCCATCAACCGCTTGATGCAGGAAAGCGAGTTGGTGGTGATGCAGGCCACAGGCTTTTCAGCCTTTCGGCTGGCGCGGCCGGTGGCGTATTTCGGGCTGACTGTCATGCTGATGCATCTGGTTCTGGCGCATGTTCTGGTGCCGGCAAGTCAGGCCCGTCTGGCCGACCGCAGTGCCGAGATCTCTGAGAATGTCACTGCGCGCTTTTTGAATGAGGGGCGGTTCATGCATCCCGCAACCGGGATCACGTTTTATATTCGCGAGATCAGCCAGTTGGGCGAGTTGAAGGATATTTTCCTGGCTGATAGCCGCAATCCGGCAGAGCGGATGGTCTATACGGCCGAAAAGGCGTTGTTGGTGCGGGGGCCAAAGGGACCGAGTCTGGTGATGCTGGATGGGGCAGCGCAGCGGTTGATGGTTGACGACGAGCGGCTGTCGATCACCCGGTTCAGCAATTTTGCGATGGATCTGTCGGGGATCGTAAAGGGCAGTGACACGCGCCGGTTGACGTTGAATGAGCTGTCCACGCTGGATCTTTTGCGCGCGGATTCGGGCGTGATCGAGCAAACCTGGGGCAGCCGGGCTGCGTTTCTGGAGGAGGCGCATGGCCGGTTTGCTATGCCGCTGATGGCACTGGCAGCCCCGCTTTTGGGGTTTGCGGCGTTGATGCTGGGGGCCTATTCGCGCTTTGGGTTATTGCCGCAGATGGTGTTTGGCGTGATGCTGTTGATCGGGATGCAGGTGATTTCGACCGCGGCGTCGGGGATGGCGTTGAAGTCCGCGGCGGCTTGGCCACTACTTTATCTGGCGCCGGTGGCGGGTTTGATCGTAGCGACAGGGTTGCTTTGGGTTGCGCAGCGCCCGCGCAGGCGCAAGGCGGGGGCCATCATATGACCCTTTCATTGTATATCGCGCGGCGGTTTTTTACCTCTGTCGGTCAAGTGTTCTTGGTGTTTTTCGGCATATTGATGCTGATCGACATGATCGAACAACTGCGCCGGTTTTCCGGAAATGGGGTGGGTTTGGCCGAGGCGCTGCACCTGTCTTTGTTCAATGTGCCAGAGACGCTGTATCGCATTCTGCCCCTGATCATGATCATGGGGGCGATTGCGCTGTTTTTGTCGCTGGCGCGGTCGTCGGAACTGGTTGTCGTGCGGGCGGCGGGGCGGTCTGGATTGCGGTTTTTGGTGACGCCGGTTCTGGCAGCGCTGACCATCGGATTGTTCACCATTGGGGTGCTGAACCCTTTGGTGGCGGCCACGCAAAAGGCCTATGAAGACCTGCGCGCGCAGTTTCTAAGTGGCGGCGATGCGGCCTTGTCGGTGTCGGATTCAGGCCTTTGGTTGCGGCAGGGCGGAGAAGATGGCCAGACCGTCATTCAAGCGACCTGCGCCAATCTGGATGGGACAGAGCTGTTTGGCGTCAGCTTTCTGACCTTTGGCCCCGATGGCCTGCCCGCCACAAGGATTGAGGCGGACACTGCGCGGTTGACCCCCGGCGCCTGGGTGCTGGATGGGGCTAAGATGTGGGAGCTGGCCAGCCCGAACCCGGAGTTGTCTTCGGCCCTGTGGCCAGATGCGACACGGCTGGAGTCTGATCTGACGCCAGAGCGGATCCGCGACAGTTTCGGCACCCCCTCGGCCGTGCCGATCTGGGCCCTGCCGGACTATATCGACGGGCTGGAAAAGGCGGGGTTTTCGGCGCTGTCTTATCGGTTGTGGTTCCAGATGGAACTGGCGCAGCCTTTGTTGCTGACGGCGATGGTTCTGATTGCGGCGGGCTTTTCCATGCGCCATGTGCGCTTTGGCAAAACCGGCACGATGGTGCTTTATGCCATGCTATCGGGATTTGCGATCTTCTTTCTTAGGAACTTCGCGCAGGCTCTTGGCGAGAATGGACAAATCCCGATCATGCTTGCCGCGTGGAGCCCGCCTGTGGCCGCCATCATGCTGGCCTTGGGCCTGCTTTTGCACCTGGAGGATGGCTGACATGCGCGCGCGTTTCGGCCTGATCACCCTTTGGTTGTTGCTGGCGGGCCCTGCCCTTGCCCAGACCGCCACGCTGGTCTCTGACAGCTTGCAGATCACCGGCGACACAAGGTTGATCGCGCAAGGCAATGTTGAGGTGCTCTTTGACGGCAAGCGCCTCCGCGCAAGCCGGATCATCTATGATCAAGCCGGGGACAGGCTGATCATCGACGGGCCGATTGTGCTGACGGATGACACCGGCGATACGATCATTCTGGCCTCGCAGGCCGATCTTTCGGCGGATCTGTCGGAAGGGATTTTGACCTCGGCCCGCATGGTTTTGAACCAGCAATTGCAACTGGCGGCGAACCGGATGATGCGCATGGGCGGGCGCTATACGGCGATTGAAGGGGTTGTGGCCTCCTCTTGCAAGGTCTGTGCCGCCAATCCGGTGCCGTTGTGGGAAATCCGCGCCACGCGGGTGGTGCATGACCAAGAAGAGCGGCAGTTGTATTTCGAGAACGCACAGTTCCGCATTGCCGACGTGCCGGTGTTTTATATCCCACGCCTGCGGATGCCGGATCCGACGCTGGACCGGGCGACGGGGTTCATGATGCCCACGCTGCGCTCTACCTCCGGTCTGGGCACGGGGTTGAAATTTCCTTATTTCATTACGCTGGGCGCCAGCCGTGATCTGACGATTACGCCCTATATCACCACCAAAAACGGCCGCTCGGTAGAGTTGCGCTATCGTCAGGCGTTCCGCACCGGCAAGATTGAGTTGACCGGGGCCGTTTCCTCGGATGACCTGCTTCCGGGCGAGGATCGGGGCTATTTATTCGCAACCGGAAAGTTTGCCCTGCCGCAGGCCTTTACCCTGACCTTCAATCTGCAAACCGTGTCAGACCCGGCCTATTTGCTGGATTATGGCATCTTGAACACCGACAGGCTCGACAGCCGGATCGAGATCAGCCGCACCCGGCGCAATGAGCATATCTCTGGCCAGGTGATCAGCTTTCAAACGCTGCGTGATGATGAAGACAACACCACAATTCCCTCGGCTGTGTCGGATCTGACCTTTCACCGGCGGTTTTCCTTGGGGCCTTTGGGCGGCGAAGGCGGCTTGCGGTTGCAGACGCATAACCATTGGCGCAGCTCGGAAAACCCCTTGGATTTGGACGCGGATACGATTGCCGATGGCCGCGATCTTGGCCGGATCTCGGCGCGGATCGACTGGCGGCGCAGTTTCCTCTTGCCAATGGGAATCGAGGCGACGGTGCTCGGTGAGGCTTCCGCCGATGCTTATACCATCGCACAGGATGCTGTTTACGCCGGGAAACCCACACGCACCCACTCCGCTGCCGGGGTGGAGTTGCGCTGGCCTTGGGTCAAGGCAAGTGCCGGCGGTACGGTGCATGTGATTGAACCTGTGGTGCAGTTGATCTGGGCGGGAACCAACGACGGGGGGTTGCCGAATGAGGACTCGGCTTTGGTGGAATTTGACGAGGGCAATCTGTTTTCGTTGAACCGCTTTCCCGGATCGGACGCGGTGGAATTGGGCGCGCGGGCCAATCTGGGCATCAGTTGGACCCGGCACGACCCGGCGGGCTGGTCGATGGGCGTGACGGTGGGCCGGGTGATGCGCGATGGCGATTATGCGCAATTCGGCGCGGCTTCGGGGTTGGATGGCAAAACTTCGGACTGGCTGGCGGGGGTGACATTTACGCTGTCGGATGCCTATGCGGTCACGGGCCGCGCGGTGTTTGACGATGATTTCAGCCTGACCAAGGCCGAAGCGCGGATCACGCTGAACGAGCGCAAGCTGGCTTTGGCCACCTCGTTCATCTACGCGGTGCCTGACGCTTTGGAAAACCGCCCCGATCCGCTGCGCGAATTTACCTTTGATGCGCGCTACCGGGCCAATGGTCAGGTGACAGCGAAACTGTCGGGCAGCTATGATTTCTTCTCGGAGCGGGGCACTTTGGCGGCTTTGGGGGTTGAATACCGCACGGATTGCCTTGCGGTCGATCTTTCCCTCTCGCGTCGGTTCACATCCTCTACTAGTGTGACGCCGACAACGGATTTCGGCCTTTCGGTCGAATTGATCGGCTTTGGCAGTGGCACAAAGGCGGGGGCTGCACGGCAATGCCGACAGTGAAACCGACAGACGGCGCTATGGAATGCAGACCAAGAACGGCAGGATGACAATGCGGCTGAAACGGATCATGGCGGGGTTGGTTCTGGGTGCGCTTTTGTGCGGGGTGACGATGCCGCCCGCGCAGGCGCAGGATCTGTTTGCGCCCCGGCTTTACATCAACGGGCAGGTCATCACCGAATATGAGGTGATTCAGCGCGCCTTGTTCCTGAAGCTGCTGCGCGCGCCGGGCGATTTGCAAAAAGAGGCGCTGAAGGCGCTGACCGAAGACCGCTTACGGTTCACCGAAGCCAAGCGGCTGAGCCTGACGCTGACTGATGAAGAGGTCAAGGCCGGGATGGAAGAATTCGCCGGCCGGGCGAACCTGAACGCTGAGAAGTTGATTGGCGAATTGGAAAAGATCGGGATTGCCCCCGAGACTTTCCGCGATTTCGTGGTCGCCGGGCTGTTGTGGCGCCAAGCTGTGCGCGGGCGCTATGCGGGCCAGGTCACGGTGTCTGAGGCTGATATAGACAAGGCGATGCAGGCGGCCACCCGGCCCCGGGCCCTGAAGGTTCTGGCGTCAGAATTGGTTATCCCCGCCCAGCCGGGGAAAGAAGACGCCGCTTTGGCGCTGGCCAGCCGGTTGTCGGATGAGATTGACAGCGAGGCTGAATTCGCCGCCGCCGCGCGCCGCTATTCCGCCGC
>Ga0105053_10007711_pt1 | contig 14290 bp, 7 predicted proteins | sample BON01_FD_78093 | JGI IMG/M metagenome (GOLD analysis project Ga0105053, IMG submission 78093) | Freshwater microbial communities from Lake Bonney liftoff mats and glacier meltwater in Antarctica - BON-01 | ecosystem: Environmental > Aquatic > Freshwater > Ice > Glacier meltwater | place: Lake...
AAGCACAAGCCCGCGCGGCACGCCCCTGGCGCGTGCGCCCCGGCCCCGGTCTCCGCCCCAATCGGGCCTGTGCCTGGGCCTCTAGCCAGGGCCGCCTTCGGTCCACGCGCCCAGGCCGCATCGGACCTCGGTCGGCGGCGAACGCGCGATGTTCGCGCGCTTCGAAAAATACCAGCGGGGGCGCCATCGTTTTATTTTAGCCGCGGTCCGGACCCCCTTGCTGGGTACCCAGCTTCTAATTAAAAGATTTTTGAAGCAGGGTGCCACCAGGATAAAGCATAAAGCAGAGAGTGAGAGTGTTCCCCTCTAAGGGCCTTACTCGTATAGCCTTATAATAATGCCTTATACTTATATACGGATACGGTTATATGTATACGCTTATACGTATACGTTTCAGAACTATTATCTATACTATTAACCTTTTAACATTAATTAAGGTTATTAGAAGAAGCGACACCGACTTAGGCAACTAAAATTAAATGTTATTATTATAGAGATATAGATATAGAGGTAGAGGTTCGTTCGCGACCTACTTGTTCGCCACCATTACTTACTTATATATACATATAATTGGCTCCTTCATTGCTCGTTTGTCCCTGTCCCTGGTCAAGTCGGCGAACAAATCAAGCTACTCTCTACGACTCTCTCTTGTTACTGCTCTGTTCTTTCTCTGTATGTACTCAGTACTTACTCTGCTGTACTTACTTTATACTTATTAGCTTACACTGTTCAGTATTGGCTTTCTTTTTCATGTAAATATATCAACAGGTCACACACACACACACAACGACAGAGAACAACATCCCCGAACACACACACGCCAACAACAACAGAACAACACCCCGCGAAGGAGGCGGTCTATTATTCTATTCATGCATCGTATTCATGTGAAGAAAATTCCCATGGTGCCTTCCATGACGGGCACTTGCCTGCACTACGACCTCTTGGTGCTCACCCTGTCGACGCCCACGCCAAACGGCACGGCACGCCGAGCGGTTCTTCGTTCGTCGTGGGCACACTTCGAGCCGGGATGCAGCGTGCTGTTCCGCTTCGTGCTGGGGCTGCAACGTTTCCGCAACGACAGCGATCTTGAAATGTCAAACGCGATGGCACCGCCGGCCAGAGACCTGGAAATGGCAGCCGAGGCCATCCTGCGACGAGAGGGCACCGACGAGTTGGTGTTGCCTTGCCAAGAGAGCTACAGGGAGCTGTCGCGCAAGGTGCGCGGCACCCGCGCGCCCGCCCCGCGGGTTAATCCTGAAGGTGCCGCTCGTTTGTGCATGCCTGACCGCCCCCTCGCACATGCCCTGTCACTGGCGTGAGAGCGGCTGGCTGCACACCACCGATCGCAGGTGCTCCTATCGCTGCGCTGGGCGGTGGAGTTGTCTGGCCTGGCATTCTCCTTCCTGCTCAAGACAGACGACGACGCGTTTGTGTGCACGGGCGCGCTGCTTCAGTGGTTGCACAGCTGGCAGAGCTGGCGCGGGTCGGCGCTGCGCAGTCGGCGCTGGGAGGTGCAGCGCTGGGCTCCGCGGATCTGGCGCGAGTTGGCAGGGTCTGTCGAGGGGGACGCGCGGTCCACTGGCCTGTACGCCGGAGCGCGGCTTCCGCAGCGTTGCATCGGAGGCGACCTGGTGCCGCTCTTCAATTCCACGCTGGGCGAAGCCTACAGGGATGCGCGGTGCGAGCGCGGCTGGCGGTTCCCCGTCTCGACCATGGCGGGGGCAGGTTACGTGCTCTCTCGCAACCTGGCCGAGAGAGCCGTGCGCAATGCCCGTCGCCTCCAGCCAACCCCGTCGGCGGAGGACGCCACCATCAGCCTGCTCTTACACTGGCGGCAAGAACCGGCGGCGGAATCGGCGCGTGGAGATTCGGGGCCCCCCACGCACTCAGACTCGCACGCTGGCCGCCTCACAGCGCACGTGCCCGCAGCCAACGTGCATCAACGGGGCGGCGGCGGCGGCAGCACAACCAGTGGCGGCGAGGGTGCTGCTGAGGCACGAGCAGGAGCGGGGAGACATTGGGCGTCCGAGCTACCGTTTGACATCGCAAAGCTTCCCGTGGTTCCGTTCGCAAACCGGCGCAACGGTCACGCCATCACGGAGGCTCTGGCGCCGGCGGCGGAGCAGCTGCGCCTCGTCGAGCGCCGATGCGCCAACCCCAAGACGCTCGTGTTGCACAAACTCGACCCCGAGATGATCATCGCGTGCGGCAGGCAAAAGGACAACCAGTCGTGCATGTCGCTCCGTTCAGATGTGGCCGGCGCGCCGTACCGTATGAGCTCGCCGAATCGGCGCGAGCTTTCTCGGTGGACAGCTGCCGCCGCGGACCCACCGCCTGTCGGTTTAAATCACTCAGGCTGAGATACCCCCCCCCCCGACTTTTCCCGAACCAGGTCGTATACCATGCCACACAGACACGCGCATGCGTAGGCAGATGCACACAGGCCGAGTCTCTCGCCACGCACGGCGCGCCCTGCGTCCGCTCCGCTAGCATGTAGTCTCTCCCCCTCTCTCGTCTACTCGACTATAACTATAGCTATAGCTATAGCTCGTCCGCATTTCGCGCGCCTCTGCCCGTCCCCGCCTCGGCCCGTCCCCCTCCGTGCCGCTCTAGCTGCAAGTGGCCCGCGCCAGAGCGCGCCACGCGCAAAAAAACAGCTGCTATATACTATATAGTATATATATAACTATATTATATAGCTATAGCTATATATATAATAAATAACTATTATATACTCTGCTATTGCGATTGCTAAAAAAAAAATCTATATTAAAAAAAAAGTGGCTATTGACTATAAACGACAAATGACTAGTACTGTTATAGTAGCTGTAGCTAGCCCGGCGGACAGTAACAATACACAATAATATTATACGTACGTGTCTAATACAGGCTAATACAGTAACACTACTCTGCTAGTATACTGGTACTGTGGTACCAGCTGGTAGTACCAGTACTAGTACTATCTATATCTATAGCTACTCTGCTACTGCTAGTACTAGTACGTGTGTGTGTATGGTTATTAATTGATGATTGATGCTATGTCAATGTCAATGATGATTATCCTATCGAGCTAGACAGTAGACAGAGAGTCGAGAGGGAGAGGTAGATAGAAGCCTCTACCTCTAGTACATGTAGATAGTAGAGGTATAGTATAGTATAGATATATTCGATATATTAGATAGGGCGACATAGGCTCTGTCTCGCAGCTCGTATCTCGTATAATCTCGCTCATGCTTAGCATCTGCACATATGCACATAGTGTATAGAGCATAGTCGTCATTCATAATCATCATACATGGTTATGGTACATAGGTACGTACTACAGCAGTGTGACTACTGCGACTGCGTGACAATCATATTAGCAGTGCAATAGTAATAATAGTAATATAATTATAGTAGATATGTCTACCTATGTCTATGTCGTCTATGTCTATGTACTATGTATGCCGTATGCGTATATGTATATTACTGCTGCTATACGCGCTAACTATACGCTATACGCATACGCTATATATGTATGCGAAACGCTGACGCTGCTGGCTGCTGGCGCTGGCGCGCTGGCCCCTGGCTGCTCGCCGCTCTCACTCTGACCTCTGGGCCTGCTCGTGGTGCTCACGTGCTTAGAATTTGAAAATTTAAAATGTCGTGTGTTTTTGGATTTGGATATATATATATATATATTATTACTACATTTTTTAATATATATATAATAAAATCACACAAACACACACAAATTATTTCAAATTAAATATATAAATATAAAACAATATAATTATAATAATAATATCTATCAATTAACTACACACTCTCCACCACAAGCTATAATTATACTGGAGTTTTGGGGAGGTGGACCGGTACCGACCCCCGCCATAACCCAAGCGCTCTCAAACCCGCCACCGACACGCGTTCCTCTCCATCGTCCACCGTTGTTCTCCGCTGCGAGGCTTGAGAAAACAAAAAGATGCCAGCCACCACAAGAAACCAAAAAGATGCCAGCCCCTTCAGGGGGCCGAAGCGGTGCATGGGGGATATGCCACACTCGGGCTCAGACACAGGCAGCTGCACGCCCCACCCAACCCCCGACAGGCACCACAAGCCAAAAGAGACGGGGCATGGGAAACAACGCCCACGCACACAGCAGGATACAGGCCGTGAGACAGCCTACAATTTTTGAAGGCTGCAATGCGATTGCCGTCCACAAGGCCTAGGGCGCGCTCACTTGACGTAGCGCTGAAGGAACTTGCGGTGGAAGTCGTTTCTGACCGTGTCGTTGATGAAGCGGCGGGCTTCCTTCTTGGGCTCGCGCGCTTGGTTCTTGAAAACGACGTCGTCGTCCCACCTGCGGGGAAACAAGGTGTCGGCGGGCCGAGCAACTCTACCTCATGCCGTGGCCAAAAACATCTGAGTGGCCATGCCCTTGCTCCTCCACGCGCGGTGCCGCACGGGGCACGCCACCACTGCGCGCGTGCGCCGCCTAGCGTGGCTATTTTTGCGGCGCACCTCCGCTTGACGCTGAAGCTAGCCCCCCCTGCAGAGGCTCCGAGTCGGGTGGGGTCGAGCAGCGGGTTGCCCTGCAAGATGGCCGAGTCCGCCTCTCTCGCATCTGTCTCCGCCGTCTCGCGCTCCTGCCTCGCCGCCTCCGCCGCGCGCTCCTTCTTGATCCGCTCGAGCTCGCGCATCAGCTCCTCCGTCTCGTCATCGTCGTCATCGTCATCGTCCTCGTCGTCCGCGCTCTCACCGGCGGCGGCCAACGAGCGCGGCGGGGGCTGCCTGTCGTCGGCATCCTCTGGGTCGATGATCAGACCGCCGCCCTCGTCCTCCTCGTCGTCGTCTTCTGGCGGCGGCATAAGCAACGGCTTGGCCGCGGGCGTCTTGCCAATGGCCTTCAAGTGCTCAAGCTCGCGCTGCTCGAGCTCGGCGCGCATGTCCTTGGTGCGCAGCTCATCCCGCGTGCCCTGGCCTGGTGCTCTGCGAGGCGGGGCTTGCGCGGCTCAGCGGTCGGTTGAGCAAGCGGGCGGCATACGCCGGCGGCGCACCTCTTCTTCAGAGTCATCTGTCCCGCGAGGTCATGCACGTGGACGCGCGTGACGCCCGCGATGTAGCGGCCACCGCCCTGCTCTTTGCCGCCGATCGCCGCATGGAACGTGGGGCGGTGAGCTGTAGTCATTTTTTGAGAGCTTTCACGCGGGCCCTCTCAACGTCGGCCTAACAAAGGCGCCAAGGCATCTATTTCTGGCGCGCGCCCGCCGCAAGACGGCGCGCCGGCGACCCGGCGTCATGAGCCTGCCGACCATCTCCTTCTTCGACGACGGCGACGCGGGGGATAGCGACCTCTTCTCTCCGTCCGTGGAGACTCCCAGCCCGTCCGGCCCGTCCCCGCCGCTTGGTGCGACTCGGGCACAGGGGATCGGCGCCTTTGGTCAGGCGGCCGCGCACGGCGCACTGTCTTCTGGCCGGCCACCCGCGCCCCAGAGTGCCCCAGAGTCGGCGGTGGCACACATGGTCCCAGGGCAGTACCAGCCGCAAAGCCAGCCGCCGCACACAGCGGATGGCGTCGCCCTGGATGCCGAGGTTGCACGCAGCACCGTTGGCCCGCCGGCGCCCACCGGGGGAGAAGGCCTCGGAGTCTTTGGGGCGTCCACCGGTGGCTTTGACGCCTCCCACCTCTTTGGCGGCGCTGCCGAGCCGCGGCCTGCGGACCTTTCGGCGGCGGGTGGGTGGTTGGAAGACGATCCGTTTTCGGCCTCGCCACAGACGGCCGCGGCTGCACCCAACGGCTCCGCGGGTGGGTGGGCAGAGGACGACCCCTTTACGGCCTCGCCAGCCACCGTGCACGACGGCCAACCAGCTGTACCGCTCGCACCTGCAGACGGGGTGGCTGGCGGGTGGGCAAACGACCCGTTTTCAGCTTCTCCAGTCCCCAACAGCCCAGCACATATCTCCAAAGGTGCGACGCAGCAGCAAGCGCTTGCACCGCCGAACGGAGCGCTGGCTGCGGCGGAGGCCGGTGGTTGGAGTGCGGACCCGTTTGCCGACTCGTCGGGCTTCGGTGTCTCGGATATCTTCGGCTCGCCGGCGGCGCGAGAGAGGCTGGCCGAGGCGCCAGAGCAAGGAGCCTCGCCGCAGCAGGGACCTCCAATCGCGGCGCCATCAACCGCGGCGCCGTCGTCAGCGGCCCCGCCGGAAGGGGTGTCACCGGGGGCCGCGCCCCTCAACCCAGCGCTCTTTATTGAGGGCGAGGCGATGGCGGCGTCGGAGCTCTTTGGCGCTCCGTCCGTCTCGGGCACTGATGGCGAGGGGATTCGACTGACGGCGGCCGAGGCGGCGCGATTCGCGGCCGAGAGGGAGGCAGCGGAGGAGGAAGCGCGGTGGGCAGCGGAGGAGGCGGCGGCGGAGGCGGCGGCAGCGGAGCAGGCTGAGTTGCAGCAGGCCGAAGCCGATCGGCTAGCAGCTGAGAAGAAGGAGGCGGCTGGGGCGGCGGCAGCGGAGGCGGCAGCCGTGTTGCAGCGGGCCGAAGCCGATCGGCCAGCAGCTGAGAAGGAGGAGGCGGCAAGGTGGGCTGAGGCGGCGGTGGAGGCGAAGGCGGCGGAGCAGGCTGAGTTGCAGCAGGCCGAAGCCGATCGGCTAGCGGCTGAGAAGGAGGCGGCGGCTGGGGCGGCGGCAGCGGAGGCGGCAGCCGTGTTGCAGCAGGCCGAAGCTGATCGGCTAGCGGCTGAGAAGGAGGAGGGGGCAAGGTGGGCTGAGGCGGCGGCGGAGGCGAAGGCGGCGGAGGCGGCCTCCGCACAGGCCGAGGCCCAGGCTCAGTCGGACTACGCTACGGACGCTGCTTCGGCGCCAAATGTCGAGCCGAGAGACTGCAGCGAGGCCGCGGCCACGGCTCTCCCGTCCGAGGGCGCGGCCGTCTCGAGCCTGTTCGGCGCCACGGCCGAGGCTCTCCCAGCCGATGGTGCGGCCGTCCTGTTGGGCGCCGATCCGGCGGCGGGCTCGGAGGAGCCTGTGAGCGCGTGGGTGGCTGGTGAGACGCCGGAGGGCTATCCATACTGGTACAACTATCTTACGAACGAGTCTGTCTGGAGTGAACCCACCGCCGAAGCTCCGCAGCGGTTGGACGAACCCGAGCCCCGGGTGGACGAGACCCTCGACGACCTCGACGGTCTCTTCGCCGAGAGCTCCAAGGGGCTCGGCGCGCCCGCCGAGGGGTCGCCAAAGGAGGAGTGGGCAGCGCCGCAGCCACCCTACGGCGTCACCTCTGACGGCGTTGTTTCAAATGGAAACGGCGGCACCGCTCTTCGGCGGCACGAAGGCGGCGACACGGCACAGCACACCGGCGCAGAGCACACCAGCGCAGAGCCGCCCGCGCCAAACACGGCGGCCGAGGCGGCGCGGTTGGCGGCTGAGAGGGTGGTCGTGGAGGAGGAGACGCGGTGGGCAGCGGAGGCGGCAGCAGCGGAGGCGGCAGCGTTGCGGCAGGCCGAAGCTGATCGGGTAGCGGCCAAGAGGAAAGCGGCGGAGCAGGAGGCGCGGTGGGAAGCGGAGGAGGCGGAGGCGGAAGCGGAGGCGGCTGCGTTACAGCAGGCCGAAGCCGATCGGGTAGCGGCCGAGAGGGAGGCGGCGGAGGAGGAGGCGCGGTGGGCGGCGGAGGAGGCGGAGGCGGAAGCGGGGGCGGCTGCGTTGCAGCAGGCCGAAGCCGATCGGGTAGCGGCCGAGAGGGAGGCGGCGGAGGAGGAGGTGCGGTGGGCGGCGGAGGAGGCGGAGGCCGCCGCTAGTGCCACCACTGCCGTTGGCGTGACGGCCGACGCGGCGACGGATGGTTGGAGCTTTCCAGGCGCGGAGCCCGAGCCTCCGCCTCCGCAGGAAGACCTGCGCTACGCGACGGAGCAGCAGCTGCTCTCGTACACGGGAGCGGAGTACAAGGGGACCGACGCGCCTGGCTCGGTGGGAGGCGACGAGCCCGAACGGCAAGAGCCCGTCGCAGTGGCAGAGTACGCCGCCGCCTTCGTGGCAGAGGCTGACGCCGCGCCGTGGGTGGCCGCGGCGACGGAGGAGGGCTACCCGTATTGGTACAACACAGAGACGGGCGAGTCTGCGTGGGAGCTGCCCGAAAGGGAGCTGTGCGCCGAAGCTGCACCGCCCGCCGCTAAGACAGACTCGGACGAGGCGGGGCGACTGGCGGCGGAGCGGGAGGCGGAGGAGGAGGAAGCGAGGTGGGCGGAGGAGGAGGCTGAGGCTGAGGCCGCAGCTGCCGCCGCCGCCGCCGCAGAGGCACCCGCGGACAAGGGCGTCGCTGTGGCGGGCGAGGCCATGAGTGGAGAGGTCAAGAGTACTGCGGCGGCCGCCGCAGATTTGACGGGCATCTATCAGCAGCAGGGCTACGAGCCCAGCTGCGGGCAGCAGCCGGAGGACGAGCAGCCTGGCTACGAGCAGCCGGGCTACGAGCGGCAGCCGGGCTACGAGCAGCAGCCGGGCTACGAGCAGCAGCCGGGCTGCGAGCAGCCTGGCTACGAGCAGCAGCCTGACTACGAGCAGCAGCCGGGCTACGAGCAGCAGCCTGGCTACGAGCAGCAGCCGGGCTACGAGCAGCAGCCTGGCTACGAGCAGCAGCCTGGCTACGAGCAGCAGCCGGGCTACGAGCAGCCTGGCTACGAGCAGCAGCCGGGCTACGAGCAGCAGCCTGGCTACGAGCAGCGGCCGGGCTACGATCAGCAGCCGGGCTACGAGCAGCAGCTGGGCTATGAGCAGCAGGAGGGCTATGAGCAGCAGGAGGGCTACGAGCAGTCTGGCTACGAGCAGCAGTCTGGCTACGAACAGCCGGGCTACGAGCAGCAGCAGGGCGGCTACGAGCAGCAGCAGGGCTACGAGCAGCCTGGCTATGTGCAGCAGCCTGGCCACGAGTTGCAGCAGGGGCCTAGCCCCGATCAGCCGCCGAGCCAGGAGCAGCTGGAGCCGGTGGCCCAGGCGAGTAGTCCGAGCAGCGGCGTGTCGTGGCTCGCGAACGACACACGCGACGGCTCGCCCGCCGACTCCGCCTCCGCGCTGGCCATCTTGCCAACGGAGGCGGACTCCTCGTTCGCGCGCAGCCTCGACGCGTGGCTGGCGGACACGTCGCTGCGCCTGCCACCGCTCGCCGACGACGCGGCCCTGCTCTCCGAGTACCCGGGCCCCCTGACGGAGGAGCGCTACCTTGGCTCGCGCGAGTGGCTTCTGGCCTTCGCTTCGGGCCGCGCGGAGGCCCACGGGCGCGCCACCGCCCGCGGGCTGCTCTGGCGGCTCCTCCACCTTCTCTGCGAGTCGGACGGAGTCCTTGACGGCAGCGGCGCCGACGCCGGCGCCGACCAGCTGCTCGCTGCCCTCGCCGAGTGCGCCGCGACGGCCGACGCGCCGGCGGGGCCGCTGCTCGCGCGCGTGGCCAAGCCCGAGCCGGAGCGGCAGGCCGACGCGCGGGCGCTCGAGGCGCTCCTGCTGAGGGGCAAGCGCGAGGAGGCGTGCGAGCACGCGATGGCCGCGGGCCTGTGGGCGGACGCGCTACTTCTCTCGTCGCACATGGACGCCTCCACGTGGAAGACCGTCATGGCCAGGTGAGCCGACCAGCCACCCGCCCCGCCCCCCTCGCCCCCTCTCACCCCGCCCTCTTCAGGTACGCGGCCGAAGCGACGCAGAGCGGCAGCCCGCTTTCGACGCTCTACTCGCTCTTTGCCGGCAGCGGTACCGCCGTCCTCGACGTTTCGGGCGCGAGCGCGTCTCCCGCGGGGCGGTGGGCGGAGAACCTGGCGATGATGCTCGCCAACCCGACGACGGACGACACCGAGGTCATCACGCAGCTGGGAGACCGGATCAGGCACACCGAGGGCGCGTGCGCGGCGCACGTCTGCTACCTGCTGGCGGAGGCGCCAGTGACGCTCGCCGCCGCCGCGCCGCCGCGCTTCCGGCTGCTCGGGTACGACGAGGTGTCGGGCGGCTTCCCGCCGCTCGAGTGCATCCGCGCGACGGAGCTCTACGTGGCCTGCCGCACCTCGCTCGACTCGGAGTTCGACGGCGCGGGCCTCCACGCACCGCTCCTCCTCTACGCCCACGCCCTCAGCGAGAGCGGCCACCACGCGCAGGCCGCGCTCTACCTGCGCGAGCTCGGCCGCACGCGCGCGATGCCCTCGTGGACCGCCGGGTTCGCCGCGCGCTTCGAGCAGCTCAGCCAACACCTCCAGGCCCACGGCATTGCGCTCGACTGGCCGGCGGACGAGCCGGAGCAGCAGCACGCCCTCGGCTACGAGCAGCAGCAGTACGAGCAGTGCGGTGCAGAGCAGTACGGCGCAGAGCAGTACAGCCAGCCGGGGTACGCGTCGCAGGGGGCGGAGGGCGATGCCACGGACCTCAACGGCGGCAGCTACGACGGTGGCTACGGCGCGGCAGGTTCCGGCGCGGGCTATAGTGGGGACGGCTCGACGCAGCCGGAGCCGTCGCAGGAGCCCCACGAGCAGCACGCCACGGTCCAGCAGGAGTACCAAGGCTACGGCCAGTACGAGCCGCCGCAGCAGCAGGCCCCGCAGGAGGAGCCGCTCGACTGCTCAGACGCGGCGGAGCCAGCGGCGGCCCGCTCGAGCTTTGGAACGCCCGCGCTGCCGCGCGCGCAGCCAGCGTCGTCGCCCGAGGCTGCGCGGGAGCCGCCTGCCCCGGCGCCGGCGGCGACGCCGGCGTCGGCGCGGCCGTCCCGCGGGAAGAGCGTCGGGCTGGGCGACGAGAGCCCGCGCCGCAGCGGCATCTTGAGTGGGCTGCGCGCCATCGCCTCGTTCCTGCCCGGCAAGAAGGACACGCAGCTCGAGGACCAGTGCGACATCAAGTACAATGAGAAGTACAAGGCCTGGATTCCGGGCGACCGCGACCCCGATGAGTGGGCCAAGGAGAACCTCGCCGCGCCGCCGCCGCCGCCGTCGATGGGCGGCGAGCCCCCCTCGGAGGTCCACAGCGCGGGCGGCCCCCCCGGCATGATGGGAGGGGGCGCGCCGCAGACGCCGATGGCGGGCGGCTTCCCCGGCGTCGACGGCGCGCGCTTCTCGGGCCGATCCTCGGCGCGGCGCAAGCCAACCTCGTGCTACGTCGACACGTTCAACGCCGACGCGATGCCGCTGCCCGCGCCCAAGCCCAAGCCGCCCGTGCCCCAGTTCAAGATATTCACGCCGACCGCGGCGCCGGCGGAAGCCGACGCGGCGACCGAGCTGCCCAGGTGCGCGCCACGGCCCAGGGGGGGTAGTGCGAGGATTCGAGAGGTCGCGGGGCGGGGAGGGAGGGGGTGACCGGCGGCGTCGGTGCAGTGAGACCCTAAGCTCACCTCACCCCTCCCACTCCGCAGGTATATGACGCCGTCGATGGCCGATGGCGCAGCAGACGACGCGCAGGCGGTTCCGCAGACGCCGCAGCGCTGAGCGCGTGGCCACGGCGAGGCTGTCGAGGGGAGGATCAAACCAGGGCGGCATCCACCGCTGGCAGAAGGGCCGGGCAGGGACCTGATGCATGCGATCGCGGGGTGCCCTCACCACACACACACACACACAGGGAGGTTCACGAGCCACCACGAGGGACCCCTCACATATAGTGATAGTATTGCGAGCGCCAGAGAGAGGCGCTCTTCTGCACGAGGAAGAAAGGAGGGACGGACACGCACGCGGCACACAAACATAAACGTACCTGTAGCGTTTAGAGTAACGTTTAGTTAGAGACAGGAGGGCTGCTAGTTCCCAGTCTAGCCCAGCCTTTCCCCGAGGCCTGAGGGACGGATTTGGGTGTTTTGATGATTTTGACGATAAAGTTGTTATCTTGTTAATGATAATGAAGCCCTAACCCGAATGGCAAAATGATAGGATAGCGTCTATTTCTGTTGAAGCATTTCCGTTTAATGTTATATACCTCTCTGCGCTTAAAGCGCGCTTATAAGATTTAAAAAAAAAAAATCACGAGAAGCTCGGTGTGTGTATATGTGTGATGAGCTGTTGATCGTTGATCTTTTTAATAGATAGAAGCCTACTACTAACACCTATGCTAGTGCTAGCGCTTTCTAGCGCGTGCCGCTGGCGGCTGCGTGCGTGGGAGGTTGTGAAAGAGGGGCCGGAGCATCTCTGCGTATATGATGTATGCTGCACCTGTTATTGTTGCATGTGTTTAATTATGTGCTTTTTGAGGTATTATATATAAGCTAATAGCAAGCTAAACAAAGGTGCGCAAGTACTAGTCGTATTTTTGGTACTAGGGCTAGGGACAGGGACTGCTAGGGCTAGGGACACGGGACTGGTAACCAGTATACTAGGAGGGATATGCATAGGGAGCGAGGTGTATCATCACACCGAAAAAATTGAAATAGATTATCATTCGACGTCGGGTCGTCGGTTTCGGTATTCGTAGCTTAGCATTTTAATTATAAAACATATATATAGTAATTTGTAATTGTGATAATATAGTTATAGCTATGTGAGTTATATTATAACAAATATATATAATAGCTTATATTATACATATATTATATGTGATAATATATCATTATACGAGTATCTATATCATTCTAGTCAATTATAATATATATAGCTAGAGCAGTTATAGTATTATGTCATACGTCGTAGGCTTAGGTGTAAGTTACGAGTGTAAGGTGGGCCGGTGTGGTATGTGGTATGTGACATTATGTGGTATTTGTAATGTTATAATAATAAAACTAAAAAAATTATATGTTACGATGATAATATATAATTATATATATAATATATAAACGTTGTTATAGGACGTATAGCTTATAGCTATAGGAAGCAGATTAAAGGAGGGGAGGGGCGGGGGGGGGTGAAAATAAAAATGTTAATATTGGTAGAGAGTGCGCCCTGCTATATAATGTGTATGAATATTATCCCAACCCCAAGATTTAATAAAATAGCTATTCGGGCTAACCTAGTAGTAAGTACGTCTCTCTTGTGGCTCTCGGACAGAGGTACCCCTGCTGAGCAAGTTTTGTCTGAAAGTTTCGTCTCTCTGCACTCTGAGAATTTGACGTTGCGTTAGTTTCACTTTTACTTTCACTTTCACGTAGATCTATAACTCATCGAGGGACTGAGGGTCGACTGTTGGGTTTCGTGCGGGCTGCCAGCGCGGGGCACTGAGACGGTCCCAGTGCGCGGTGCAGCAGGAGAAGCTTCCGGAGGCGCAGCGCGCGGCGCGGTGGGCGCAGGGCGCGCTGCGGCCAGCGCGTGCGCAGCGCGCAGACAGCAGACAACGGAGAAGCAAGGAGAAGAACCAGAAAGCGAACGCCGCTCGACACGACGAAACACAAACAAGGCGGGCACAGAACCCCCACGGTGTCTAGACAACTGTGCTAACAACAATGATAGAAACAATAGTGCGTGATGAGCTCAGCCGGGGGTATGCTTTGTTCTTTGCGTGCTTGCACCTGCAGCACTGTCTGAACCGGAACTGGGAGGCGTTTGTTATTATAGAAAAAATGGCTCTCCATCTCCATCCATCCATGCCAGATGCCAGGGGCGGGAGGTGCAGGCGCGGAGCTGATTTCGATACCAATCAGTATTATTCTTTTTAATCTTTCACATATCATACAACTCACACCACACAACAGCAGAGTGTCTAGAGTCAGAGTCGAGAAACAGTGCCGGCGCCGAGGCGCTAGTAATTTAGCACACTTATATATATAATAATAATAATAATTTATACTGTGTGATACTGAATTTTAATAATATATTTAATAAATAAGTATTAGTTTAATAATATATAGCTTGCCCTTTTTTGGCTTTGCTAAACTTAACTGTTACTGGCTTTATTGATCGTTGTTAATGTTATTAAGTTGTTATATATATATATATAATAATAATTATATAATTTATTATAATAGTCTATATATATATAATATTATATATATATATATATATATATATATTAATGTACCGTATTGTTTTCATAATATATAAACATATAATATTGTCTGGCTTTTTGTTTGTGGTTTGTGTGGCGTTGGTATCAGTACCAGCAGAAGGTCCTGCTGACTGCTGACTCTCTGTACCTGTACCTACGAATGACAATAGCTCTAGACTAACGAAGGTGGAAGGTGGAGGGTGAGCGTCGCGCACTCTCCACTCTCCGCATATCGTGCACAGCACGCAAGCAAACACATCGGGTCAACCAAGATAAGGGGATGTCATCGGAGGGAACGGAAGGTGAGCGACCTGCACCTGCACAGAGGACTCGATCGTGTAAACTTATAAAAAATCCGGTTAGGGTTAGGGTTAGGGTTAAACCCCTTTTTTAATAT
>Ga0105053_10007712_pt1 | contig 14290 bp, 7 predicted proteins | sample BON01_FD_78093 | JGI IMG/M metagenome (GOLD analysis project Ga0105053, IMG submission 78093) | Freshwater microbial communities from Lake Bonney liftoff mats and glacier meltwater in Antarctica - BON-01 | ecosystem: Environmental > Aquatic > Freshwater > Ice > Glacier meltwater | place: Lake...
GGGGGATTCCAGGCGACGGGGAAGGATGAGTGGGGGGGGGGGGGGGGGGGGGGGAGTCCGAGCTCTGCGATGGGACATGGCACAGAGGAGCTGGGAAGTCACATCCAACCATTGCCGACTCGCCTCGCCGATGTGCGCATCACCGTCAAGGGTCTCACTTGCACAGCCGTGGGGCGTGGATGCGTTGCACGCGACTCCATCGACCTCCTTCGGGCGTTGATGCACTCTTTGATCTCGTGCCACAGGACGTGCTGCTCGCTATAGTGGAGCTGCCGGGTCGACTGGAACTGGCGATGTTCAAGTGCACATGTCGCGCTGCATGGGCTGCAGTGCGACGGGTGGAAGTCAGGACCCCGCGTCGGCCGGTCCGCTGTTGCAATCTGGCTGCCGAGGGTGGACACCTGCAGCTGCTGCAGTGGCTGCTGCAGCAAGGCTGCCCCATTGACCAGGCTACCCGCGTCGCCGCCTATGCAGGCCAGTTGCATGTGCTGGAGTGGATGGTGAAGGCTGGCATACTACCCGTGAGTGGACTGGGTGATGTGATGATTGGAGCAGCCAGCCAGGGCCACGTCCATGTGCTGGAGTGGCTGGCTCCCAGGGTACGCCTACCGGGTGACTGGCGGGTGGTGCACGATTTGTACCAAACGCGCAACACAGAAACGACATTCGTCGACCGGATGGTTTCGAGCGCTGCATACAATGGCCATGTGGATGTGCTGCGGTGGGCTCGTGGTCGAAACTACACCAGCAACGACGTCGGCTTCTGGGCATCTGTACGACGCGACGCCGTCGCAACTGGCAATTGGCATGTTGTTCACTGGATTGACGCGGTCAGGCCAATGTGCAGAGCACAAATGCCCGATCCACTTTGCTACGCACTAGTGTTGACCATTGGAATGGTGTATGCTGGATTAATACAGGCCATCCTGCTTGCATGGTAACGGGTTGCTCGTGCACACATTGGCCAGTGGGCCAACACATTGGCCAGTGGGCCAATGTGCCCTTCCCCGTGAATCGGACGGTAAAACTGGTTGGTCCGTTTCCGCCACTCCTTCGAGTGGAGGCGCTCAAGTCGAGTGGGCGTGTCACTCGAGGGGTTGGCGCGCGTGCTATGTGGCACCCGACCCCCGCCCATGAATATGGGGGGGGGTCGGTGGCGGTCCGGTTGCCGCGGGTGTACGATGTGACGCCAGTCGGGTCTGTAGTGGTCACATCGAGGAGTTGACAAGTGTGCATGGTGTGGCCAATCTCGCCCTTGGTGGTCACCCAAGTTTTTGGCGCGCGTGTACCGTGTGGCACCCGTGTCGCGGGTGTGCGACCTGGCGCCACCCTCGAAGAGGTTGGTGCGCAGTGTATTCACCGCGCACAGTGTTTGCCATGCGCACCCAAAAAATGTTGTCAAACAGACAATAGCCTTTGAGCGGCAAGCGCTCCGCTGCCCGGCTCCGCTGCCCGGCTCCGCTGCCCGGCTCCGCTGCCCGGCTCCGCTGCCCGGCTCCGCATGTCCTCCCTCCCATCGGCCACCGCGAGAAAACGGCCCCGACGGCGAGGTGCCGCGCCCCGCCGGCGTACGCTTGGTGCGCCTCGTGTGTTGTGGGTCTGGTTCTTGCTGCCTTTGGCTCGTTCCGCCCCGTGCGGCGGCGGGCACCCGGTTGGGCCGAGTGCCCCAGCAATTGGGCGAGCGCACGGCACAGAGCCCCGACCGCCCAACCCACGGGCCACAGCGGCCCTTGGCACTGTCGACGTGCCATGCTTCGAGTCCCCGCAGCTGTGGCCCCCAACTGCGCCCACAACAACGGGACACCTGTCAACCGCGGCTGCACTGCCCGGGGCGCCCCCTCAAAGGCGTGGGTCCCTCTCCCTCTCGGCCAGGTTCCATTCCCTCGTCTCGTCGCTGCGCGCCCGCGCCCGATTCCCGATTGCCGCGCCGCTGGTCCCAAAAGTGCCGCCGCCCGTGGTCCGCACCCCAGCGCCCATGGTATGTGGGCCAAAGCCAACGCTGCCCGAGGTGTCGCCGCCCCTGGCCCCTGCGGTACCGCCCCTGGCCCCTGTGACACCGCCCCTGGCCCCTGTGCCGCCCATGGCGCTACCACCCGTGGCCAGCATGCCGCTGCATCCGGGCCCTCACGTGCCCCCCGCGGTCCTGCCGACCTCGCCACCGCCCGTGGCGCCGCCGCCCATGGCGCCGCCACCCGTTGCCCGCGCACCGGTGCCCGTGGCGGGTTCGCCCATGGCGTCGCCACCCGTTGCCCGCGTGCCGGCGCCCGTGGCGCTGTCGCCTATTCCGTCGCTGCCCGTGGCATGCACGCCGCCGCCCATGGCCCGCGCACCCCCACATGCGGCCGCCGCGTCCTCCGCGCCGCCACATACGGCTGCAGCGCCTCCCCTCGCAGCATGGCCATCCGCGCCGGTGGCGCCGCGCGCTGCGCCGCCCGAGTCCGTTGCGCCGCCACGCGCCTCTCCACCCCCGCCACACGGCCATCTGCACCGGCGCCGCCGCGCGCTCCGCCGCCCGTGCCTGCCGCGCTGCCGCGCCCGCCGCCGCCCACCTCCGCCGCGTCGGCACGCGTCGCGCGGCCTTCCGCGTCTGCGCTGCCTGCGCCGCGGCCCGGGGACGGAGCCCCTCCCCCCGGCGCCTTGTACGAGGGGATCGTCCGGATCTCATTCCTCGGGTGGCAGGTTGTGGCGATACAGGTCAACTCGGACTCCATCCTTGAGCTCCAGTTAACCGGAGCCATCTGGTTCCCCAGCACGGCACTGCGGTACCACTGCCTGGCAGCGGGCCCCCTCGAACTCGAGCTGCCGCATGCGCTCCGCCAGATGATGCACAGGCTCCATGCCAACTTTGAGGGGGACACGTACGACGCGGCGCAGGACACGGCGACCTTCACAATCTCTCCCTTTGGGGTGGGTCGCGTGCACGTTCGCCTGGTGCGGGTGCCTCAGGCCCATTGACCCTTGTGCATTTGGCCGGAGCGGGCACTCGGTGCGCGGCACCGCCTTCCGGGCTGCATTGCCACCGCGCCGCGGTCCGGTGCCGCGTCCACGGGCGCATTAAAAGCCCCCCGGGGGGGGCGGGGGGCTACGGCATCGCTCCGGGTTGGCGCGGATCGAGGATCTGCTCGTCGACGGTCTGGCGCACCACCAAGCGGTGGACGTGGACGTGGCGCGCCTGGCCAAAGCGCCACACGCGCCCCACGGCCTGCGTCTCGTAGGCGTCAAAGTCGTGCTGTTCTTTGGTGAGAAAGGGGTGCACAAAGACGCAATGCGAGGCGGCGGTGAGATTGGCCCCAGCCGCCGACTCGTCGACGGCGTTGAACAGCAGGATGCGCCAGGCCTGGGTTCCGGTGGGGTCGCGCTGGAAGGCAGCCACCGTGGCTGGCGGGCCGACCCGTGCAGCCAGGTCACGGCGTGCCCGGCCGCCTCGAGGGCGCCGCGCACCGCGCCGAGCAGGTCGGCGAACTGCACAAAGACGAGCGCGGCCTCCCTGGGGGGCAGCGCGTCGAGCAGGGCGCAGAGGGCCGCCAGCTTGACCCCGTGCGGCGTGGGCGCGCACCGGGCGGGGGCGAGCGCGCCCGGGTGCACCCGGAAGGGGTCGAGGGCGACCACGGCCGCGGCGCACGCGGTGACGTCGCAGCCGGGGTGCGGGCAGGGCGCGCCCCGGTCCGCCCGCTGCTGCAGGTCATCGAGGGTCCCGGCGTGGCCGCAGCTGGCGAGGACGGCGTGGCGCGCCGGCCACGCGGCCGGGCCGGTCGCCATCGCGCGGTCTACAGCCTCAAAGTAGCGCAGCGAGCGCATGCGGCCGACCAGCTCTTTTTGAACGCGCCGCAGCGCGTGGACCTTGTCGCGCCCCCAGGCCATGGCGTCGGCCAGGCCGAGCGCCGGAAGCTCGGGCAGCGCGTCGGCGGGCGCCTGGCCCTCGCCCTCGGCGACGGCCGCGCGCAGGCGCGCCGCCGCGTCGACGTCGCCGCACGCGCCCACCTCGAGGTCGAGCCATTGCGGCAAGTGGGTACGCGGCCATAGCTGGCGGGGGTCGGCCTCGGGTTGCGAGGGGTGGGCGGCGTCAAAGGCGCCGATCGCACCCCGCGCCAGCGCGACGAGTCGCGAGACGTCGCGCGCGCACTCGTCGAGCTGCGCCCTGCGGAGCGCGACGACGGCGCCGGCGGCGCCGGCGGCCGCGCCCTGCGCGCATCGCTTGAGAAGTGCCTCGTCGGCGCTGGCGGAGCCGGCGATCGCGCGGCGCAGCCGCGCCTCGCGGTAGCCCGCACGGGTCAACCCGAGTGCGCGCGCGGTGCAACCGCCGCCGCCCAGGTCGAGCGCGACGAGTTGGCCCTCGAGCTCCGAGTAGAGGGCGCGCTCGTCGGGTGGCAGCACCAGTGGCGCCGTGTGCCAGTGACAGGGGATCTCGGCCAGGTCGGCGGTGTTCTGGCGCACAAACGTGCGCAGGAAGGCGTGTGCCACAGTGGCGCGCTCGGCGTGCCACTGGTCCGAGGTGCGTTCGCGAAAGTACTGGAACGAGGCGACGGGCGGCGCTTCCTTGCGCCGTTGGGGCGGCAAGTCGCCGACTGTGACGCGGCCGACGTTGACGCGCAGCCAGATGGCCAGGTCGGCCACGGCGCGGAAGGATGACACGTTGGGCGTCCCGCTGAGGACCCAGCGCGACTGCGCGGCGATGCCTCCGACGATGGCGACGCGGTCGCGCTCGAAGTTGTACGTGTACTCGTCCACGATGACGCGGTGCCAGTCGAAGAGCTCGAGCAGCGCGCCCCGGTGCAGCCGCCAGTCGGCCCCGTCGGCCTCGGCCCCCGCCCCGGCCTCGGCCTCGGTTTCGGCACCGGGCTCGGCCTCGGCGGCCTCGGCGGCCTCGGCGGCCTCGGCGACCCCGGCCTCGGCGGCCTCGACGGCCTCGGCGGCCTCGGCGACCCCGGCCTCGGCGGCCTCGGCGGCCTCGGCGGCCTCGGCCGCCTCGGCGGCTTCGGCCCCGGTCTCGGTCTCGACTTCGGCAGACTCGGCGCCCACGTCCACCCGAGCGGTCGCGTGTGCCGCGCGCTGCTCGGCGGCGTAGATGGCGCGCTTGCTCTGGGCGCAGGGCGCGGCATTGGCTGCGGCCCGCGCCGCACGCCCGCGCGCCACCACGCGCCGCGCCGCGCCGTGGTCGCCGCTCCGGAGCAGCGCCCCCACGGCCTGGAGCCCGACGCAGGCCCCGGCGTACACCGCCTCAAACTCACCGAGGTCGGCGCCGCGCGGCGCGTCAACCGGGCTGCCGGCCTGGTCCATCAGGTGCCGGAAGTAGTCGTCGGAGCGCATCAACGTGATGGCGCACAGCACGACGTCAACCTCCTCGAGGGCGAGTACCGACAGGCGCGTGAGCTCGCCGACGGACGACACCACCACCACGCGCAGCGCCCCACCTCCGAAGCGCGCCACCTCCTCGCGCCACTGGCGGAGCAGATGGGCCGGCGCAAACACGAGCGTCGCCTTGAGCGGGTGCCGCGCGGGCCGCGCGCCGAGCGGCGGGCTGGGCGCGCGTGAATTGGCGTCGATTAGCGCGATGGCGAGCACCGTCTTGCCGTAGCCGACCTCGTCAGCGAGCACGCCGCCGCGCACGCGGCGGGCGACGCGCGCGCGCGCCTCAAGCCGCCACCCGAGCACGGGCAGCGCCGCCTCCGCCACGGCCTGCTCCTGGAATGGCTCGTCGGCCGACTCGCGCTCCACCATCCACTGCAGCGAGCCGAGCTGCTCGGGGCGCAGGGCGCAGGGCGGGCCACGGCGGCCGGGGAAGGCGCCAAAGTGCGGCGGCGCGACCTGCAACGCGCGCGCGCTGCCGAGCAGCGGCAGCGCGGCCCAGCCGGCGGCGGGCGCCGCGCCTTGGGCGGCCACGTCGGGCACCAGGCGCCACTCGAGCTGCACGTCGCGCCGCGGCGCCAGCGCCAGCTCGGCCAGCGCGCGCAGCGCCAGCGCCGCCGGGTTGGCCAGCACCTCGAGCTCGGCCTGGCTGGCGTCGGCGCCGACGCGGTGCCGCAGCCGGAAGCCCTCCGGGCGCGCCTTGTAGGCGCGCTCGTAGGCGGCCGCCGCCCACACCCCGCGCGACGCCGCCGGCCGGGGCGGGGCGCAGGTGTCGCATGGGGACCGCCCCGCCCCTCAGCGGCGCACGGCCCGCGGCGCGTCGACCGCCGCCCAGCCGCGCAGCGTGGGCGGCCGCACGACGCGGGCCGCGACCCACCGGAGCGGCGCGAAGCGCGCCTCGCCCCCGAGGCGCGGCAGTGTCTGCTAGACCCCCCGCGGCGCGTCAGGCCACGGCGCGCCGGCGGCCAGCGACACCCGCACGCGCAGCACGCAGAGCGCTGGCGGCACGCCGGCGGGGCCCTCGCGGGGCCGCCTGACGGACGCCGCGGGCCACGCGGCAAAGGCCGGCGGCATGTCCAGACTCGCATCGCACAGCCGCGCCCCCGGCGCCGCGGCCCAGGGGCTGAGGGCCGAGCAGACGACGGCCGACTCGCCGGCGGCCCAGGGCCGCCACGCCGGGTCGAGGGTGCCCGCGACGCGGCGCGAGGCCGCGCCATGCGGCACGCGCTCGGGGCTCTCGGCAAACACAAAGCAGTCCTGCCGCCCGGCGCCTGAGCGGTGAGTGTCCAGGTAGAGGAAGCTGGGGGGCGCGGCCGGGGCCACGCGCCGGTGGATGGCGATGAGCGCGCCGCCGCAGCGCGGCAGCAGCCGGTATTCGCCCCGCACGTCGGCCAGCGCGCCGCCGTCGAGCGCGTTGGCCGCGGCGGCGTCGGCCGCCTACACCGCCCAACACGCGTGGCGTGTGACGCCCAGCCACCCCTCGAGCCCGAGCTGGGCCTGCCACGAGGGCTCGGCCGCGCCCAGCGCGCGCAGCGGCAGCCGCACCCGCACAGCCGCGCCCGGGGCGCGCAGCTGCCAGCCGGCGCCCCAGAGCGGGACGCCCGCCCCTGGCCGCACGCTGCACCGCCACCGGGCCCGCGTCGAGGTCGGGCAGGTGGAGCTCCCATTTGGCCAAGTCGTGGTGCAGCGTGAGCTGTAGCCGCGCCGCGCCGGCGCCGGCCGCGGTGCTGGTCCAGGCAGCGCTCCAGCGGTCGCCGCAGGTGATGCCGCGGAAGTGCCACGCCGCGCCGCCGAGCGCGTCGAGCGCCGCCAGCGCCCCTCGCGCCTCCGACAGCGCCGCCCACAGGCGGCGCGCGTCGGCGGCGAGCCCCGGCAGACGGAGCCGCATCGGCAGCGCCGCCGCCAGCTCGGAGCCAAAGGCGGCCGGCGACGCGCGCGGGCCCACCGGCACGAGCGGGCCGTGGCCGCAGCCGCCCGCCGCGAGCCCGCAGTCGGTGCAGCGGTGCAGCCCGGCGGCAAGCTCGACCCGGCCGTCCGAGGTCCAGGGGCCGGAGGAGCCGGCGGCGCGGGCGAGCAGCCCGGCCACGTCAGGCGCGGCCGCCGGCACCGGGGAGAGCGACAGCTCCGCCTCGAGCTCGGCAATCGGCGCCACAGCCACCCCGGCCTCGGTCGCCCCGACCTCGGTCGCCCCGATCTCGGCCGCCCCGGGCCCAGCCGCCCCGATCTCGGCCCCCCCGGGTTCGGTCGCCCCTGGCTCGGCCGCCCCGGTCGGGGGGCACAGCCCACCCCGCGCGAGCAAGAGCGCTGCGACCGCGCAGGCGCCCACCACCGTTGTCGACATGGCGTTGCCCGCCAGGTCGGCCATCTGCTCGTTCGTCTCGTGCGTCAGGCAAATGTCGTCGATCGGGATGCCCTGCAGCGCCAGCACCTCGGGCCCCACGATCGGGCCGCCGCGCGTCGTGAGGTAAGGGATCATATTGGGCGTCAGGCAGGGGCACAGCCCCGGCCGCACAAAGCCGCTCGAGCGGTCCACGTTTTGCGACAGGTTCCAGACCAGCGTCTTGTAGTTGGCGTCCACGCCGTTTGCCACCAGCCGCAGGTAGTTGATGTCCATCAGGTCAAGCACGCGTGGCACCTGAGCCCGGTACCAGTCGAGCCAGGCAAACTCCGGCCCGCCGCACCTGCCGCGCGCCTCCCACGACGTGAGCGGCCGGCCCGGGCCGAGCCCCTCTAACGCGCGTGCGCGCAAGTGGCTCGTCTCGCAGCGGCCCCAGTCGACGGCGAGCCGGCGGCCGCCGCGGCCGGCCGCCGCGGTTGCGCGGGCGCGCTGCACGCGCGGGTCGCCCTCGGGCAGCAGGAAGGCGTCCATCGACGCTGACGCCGGCCGAGCTAGCTCGCTCACCGCGCGCGCCCAGCCGTCGAGCGCCGCCTCCGCCTGCTCAGGCGTAAGGCCGCCGCGCGTGTCGAGGGCGAGCAGGTAGACGCGCATCCGCGTCTGCGGCAGGTAGTACTCCTTGGTGTCGATGCGCCGGTACCGCGCAGCGTAGCCGGCCGCCGCGTACTCGGCCTTCATCCGCTCCCAGGGCGCGCCGCAGACATTCTCCTGGAGCACCACCGGCGGACGGTGGCGTTTGACCAACGCCATCATGCCATAGAAGGTCTGTGCCGACTCGCCGCGCGCGTCGATGCCCTTGCGCTTCACGTTCATGCTCGAGTAGTCGACGCACGAGGTGCCCGCCACGAGCAGGTCGACGTCGCCTGGCACCGGGCGCCGCACGCCGTAGGCGGTCATGGCCGTGTCGCCGCCCAGCTCGCCGATGTTGCGGAAGAGCAGCGGCGGCGAGAAGTTCCGCTCGATGTACGCCTGCTTGAATGGCTCAATCTCGCAGGAGAAGACGTGCTCGATGCGCAGCTCGGGCGCACCAGGCGCGCGTTGCGCCAAGGCGCGGCTCTTCATCTGCAATGCCAGCACCGGCGACTCGGTGCCCGAGCACATGGTCGCGACGCGGACCGGCCGGCCGGCCCGTTTGCGCGACAGCGCGGCGAGGGAGTGGCCGGCCAGCGCCGACTCTGGCGCCGCGGCCCGCAGCTCTACTCGGCGCACAAAGTCGTCAAACATGGCGACTGGGTCGGTCATCACCACAACAGGGGCCGGCTCGGCCGGCTCGGCCGGCTCGGCCGGCTCGACCGGCTTGGCCGGCTCGGCCCCCAGCGTCGCCGTCGATTTGGCCTCCGGTGCAGCGTCGCGCACGAGTGCGCGCCGCGCTCTGGTACAGGGGCGAGTGGTCGCCTGGGTCAATGCGCTTCGCTTCGCCGCCCGTGTCAGCATCTGGTGCACCCGGTCTCCTTGTCGCCCATCGCCCATTTTCGCCCGACTGGCACGGACGCACTCCCTTGCACCCGCCCCGGGTGCCACCATGGCCGATCGCGGCAAGTGGGGACACATCGACCCCCACCCACTGGGGCGACCTGCCCGTGCCACGGTTATACCCGAGCGACCCTGTTGCTATGAGCGGCAGCTCTTGGCGGGCGTGGGTCAACCCGAGCTCATGGCGATCGGCCCCGGCGCGCTGTCGTGCGACTCTGGTTAATCCACCTTGACGCTGTGCAACTCTACTGGTGCACGGCGCCTACCACGCGCACGGAGCCACTTGTGCCCGAGCCGCACCGCGCCACACCCCACCACCGCCCATGACATGGCAGCGCCCGGCGTCGCCCCACCAAGCGCCGCCCATGGAACGGCTGCGTTCGGCAGTACCGCGCCCAGCTCCACCCATGCGCGTTCCCCGTCGACCCGGGCAGCCCCGACGCACAGGAGCCCGAGGGTGGCGAGCAGCGCACCGAGTGCGACACGCCCCAACGCGCGCATCCAGCGCAGCGGTTCGTACAGATGTGCCATGTCCCGCGAAAATTATACCATGCGCCGAGCCTGCGGGTGAATTTGGGGCTCAGGCGTCGCACGGGGACCCCCCCCCCCCCCCCCCCCGGGGCCCATGCCCCCCGGCGCATAGACCCCCCCCCCGCCCCCCCGCGTGGGCGTTGCTCACCCGGGCTGCCCCCCCCCCCCCACTGAGTTCCGCGCGCACACGTGGGCGCGTGTGCCGCGCACTCCGCCAGGCCTCACCCGCCCGCCCAGTGCAACTGCCCGCCGATTGCCGCGCCATGGGCGGCTTCGACCAGCTCGCCATGGGCTCCCCACTCATGGCCCTCGGGTGGGTGGCAGGCCAGGCTGATCCCGCCATCGCCGCACCACTGCCAATATGCCACGCGGTCGCTGGCGTCGTTCATGGCGTCGCCGCCGTCCAGCGTGCACTCGGCCCACGCGCAGGTGTCGCGCCGGTGCATGCTCCCGGGATAGTCGCCGTACAGGCTGCAGGCGCGCGAGCCGCCGTTGGCATAGCAGCCCGTCCACTTGCGCTGCGCCTCGGCCGGTCGGTGGGGTGGGCCGAGGTGTAAGACGCCCTCGGCAGCATCGACGGCGGCCGCCGTCGGCCAGAGCAACGGCGCCGGCGGGGTCAGCGCCGCGAGCCGCGGGGCCGACTCGAGGGAGTGCACGGCGTAGGTCAGCGCGCGGTTGCCCCAGCCGACGTCGTCCAGTGGGAGGAAGAGCCCGACGACGCTTGTGTTGGGGAAGGTCCCCTGGTCGTCGCCGTTGGCGATGGTGAGGGCGCTGTAGGGGCCGAATTTGCAGCTGGCCGGCGGGTCATCGAGCAGGATGGGGGCCATCACGCCCGAGCTGCCTAGCCCGGTCACCTCGGCCATGGCGCCGGTGGCGTCGTCGTTGGCGTAGAACTGGACCACGTAGAGGAGGGCCGGCCATGTGTCGGCGCGCGGCAGGGCATCACCCGGCGTGTAGGGCATCGCGCTCACGCGGTGCACCTGCGGCCGGGCGCGCCAATCGACACGCGCGGGCAGTCTCCACCTGCCGTCCCTGGCCCTGACCCCCGTTGCCGCGACCGGGCGCCCCAGTGCAAAGGCACAGTGGCCGCCAGCGTCGCCGCCGATGTCCGTGCTGCCGTTGGCGCAGCAGGCGGGGGGGAAGGCGGCGCCGTGCAGCGTGCTCTTGTACTCCCACTCGCGGCCGTCGACCAGGTCGCGCGGCAGGCGCAACCCGTCGGGCGTCTTCATCCACTCCGGGTTCCAGCCACAGATCCCACCCGGCGTGGCGTCGCACGCCTTTTTGAGCCGCCAGAGGGGCGCAAACGCGAGGCGCGGCGTGCCGTCGTCTGGTTGCTCCCACAGGCTCTTGTCGGGTAGCTCGGCCCGTAGGCGCGCGGCCTGGCAGTTGCCGCACGGGTTGGCGTCGTCGCGGTAGCAGGTGGCGCAGTAGCCCGCGTTGCGGAAGCCGCAGCCGGTGAGCACGGTGCCCGCCGGGCAGACGGGTTAACCCTAACCCTAACCCTCCCGCGCGCAGTAGCTGAGGCACGTCGATGGCCTGGAGCGGTTCATAAAGGCGACGCGGGTGGTCTGCGCCCCGGCGACGGGGAGGAAGGCGGCGCCCTCCCAGCGGCCCACCGGCAGGTCGGCGACGAGCATGGTTTCCATGGCGCTGGCCCCGTCGATCGGCCCCAGGGCGGGCGCCTGCGGGGCGTCGCCCTCGGCCACCGCCGCTCTGCCACTTGCCCAGGCAAAGGCCGAGTAGTCGAACACGCCGGCGCCGTCTGCCGACTGGCCGCCGACCCCGAGCTCCAGCAGCGAGTGGATGTGGACCGCCTGAAGGCAGCCGACGCAGGCGCGGAAGGGCGCGCCGCGCGCGCGGAAGGCGACGGCCGGCCGCGCGCCGTAGCTGCCCCGGCCGGACCCGGCGGCCAGCTCCACACGGTCGCCGAGCAGCGCCTCGGGCATCAACGCGTCCCACAGGTGGTTGGCGTCGCCCTCGGGCGGCGGGTCTTCCAGCGGCACCACCGAGAGGGCCGTCACTGCGTCGAGCGGCACGGCCCACGCGCCCAGCATGTACTCGACCCCCTGCATGCGCGGGGCCTCAGGCGGCGCGTGGCCCTCGCGGTAGACCAGGCCGCGCGCCGTGTCCACCGTGAGCCGGGCGCCGGCCTCAAACAGTGGCCTGGCCGGCAGCGCCGCCGGTGCGAGCTCCAGCGCGCCCGCGTCCGGCTGCACCTCCGAGTAGCTCGCCGCGCGGAACCGGGGCACGCTGTCGTCGGCGTCAATGTAGAGGAGCACGCAATGCCGCAGCAGCGGCATCCGTGCGCGGTACGTATGGTACGGTTTGGCGGCCGAGGCGGCCCGGCAGTCGAAGCAGTTGCCCGCGATAGACTCCTGGCCACTGGGGCAGACAGGGTCCTTACCCCTGGAGACGCACGTGCAGTCGTTGCCCTGCCCCGACAGCGCGAGGCAGTCCTCGTCATCGGCGCAGGGGCGCTGCGCCGTGCAGCTGCCGGCGGATGCACCGTGGCAGCCGCGGAGCCACTCGCCCGCGGGGCAGAGCGCCGCGCCGCAGCGGGCCGCGGCGCCGCCCGCTGCGTGCATGCCGAGCTCGACCCCGTCGCCGGGCGCCCCGTCGGGGTCGCACGGCACCCCCGCCATGTAGACGCCCTCGCCGCTCGGGGCGGTGCCCAGTGGCATGCAGCCCTCGGCCGCGATGAGCAGGCACTGGCACGAGGCCGCCGCGGCCAGGGGCAGCGTGTAGACTGCCGAGGCGTTGCTACGTGGCACCTGCCACTGACAGGCGCGCGCGCAGGCGGCGTCGTCGGTCGGCACGCCAACCTCGAGGATTGCGTTGCCGGTCGAGCGCAGCGACGACGCCAGGATTGCCCCGGACAGCGGCCGGCCAGGTCGCCAGGCCCAGACGGGGCCGGGGGCGCCGTCCGACGCGCCCTGGCTTGGTCCCTGTCCATAGCCCTGTCCCTGGCCCTGGTCGCCCACCCCCGGAGGCGGCGCCTCGTCTCTGCCGAGGGCCAGCAGGAGCACCAGCAGGGCCACGACAATGCGAGCGCCAAGGGGACGACCAGCCGTGCCACTGGGGCGACCAGACCTGTCATGCCACCCGAGCACCTACCCCGGAGAGTTGAGTTTTATTCACATTCCGTGTGGCATGCGCAGGGCCAGGCACCGCCCCTTTCAGGGGCGGGTCGATCGACCTTTGCTGCGCGATTCAACCCGTTTCAGATCTGGGCAGAGAGACCGACCGCCATGGGGACGAACTCGCCTGCATGAACATCCTCCGATGCATTGCCAGTAGACTCGCCCCACGCCCCTCTCGACCTTGTCCTCTCTGGAGCGGTGGCCCTTGGCGCACACGGGGTGCTGGGTACACCGTGTGTCGTGCTCGAGGTGGGTCATGACCGAGGTGCCCGATGTGGGCCATGTCCGACGGTGACACCCCCTGAAACGGACACCGCGAGACAACGCGGCCATGATCGGGGTGCCGACCCGGCAGGGGGGCGTCAGGGGTTGGGTCGAGGGGGCGTCAGGGGGTTGCGCGACGAGGGTTGGGGGGGGCGTCAGGGGTTGGGTCGAGGGCGCGTCAGTGCGTTGCGCGACGAGGGTTGAGGGGGCATCAGAGGTTTGGTCGAGGGCGCGTCAGGGATTTGCGCGACGTGGGTCGAGGGCGCGTCATGGGTTTGCGCGACGAGGGTCGAGGGCACGTCAGGGGTTTGCGCGACGATGGTCGAAGGGGCGTCAGGGGTTTGGTCGAGGGGGTGTCAGGGGTTTGCTCGACGAGGGTCGAGGGCGCGTCAGGGGTTTGCGCGACGAGGGTCGAGGGCGCGTTAGGGGTTTGCGCGACGAGGGTCGAGGGCGCGTCAGGGGTTTGCGCGACGAGGGTTAACCCAAGACGCAACTTACGGAGCCCGCGGCTACCGCGCACACCTCATGAACCATCTCGCCAATCGGCCGAGCACGGGGTGCGTTTGGGACACACGGGTAGTACGTCGCTAGAGAACTCTGTTAGCTGGTGCCGGCCGCCGGTGTAGCCCCATGCCCCCCGCGACGAGCGCGAGGCAGTCAAATTCGCTGCGCGCTCCCTCCTTCGCCGCCTTGGCGTCTTGCCACTCGCGCCTCTGCTGGACCCAGCGGTCCAGTGTCTCGTCCCATGGCTCCGCCTGGAGCTCGCCCCCAAACTCGGCCGGCAGCCGCGCGGCGGGAATGTGCTTGAAGAGGTCCTTCTCGCGGTGCAGGACCACCAGCTTCTTGGAGAGGCTCGACCGCGACCGAGGGAATGTGCCCGAAGAGGTCCTCCTCGCGGTGCAGGACCACCAGCTTCTTGGAGAGGCTCGACCTGCGCAGCAGCGGCCGAAGCAGCAGCAGCAGGCGCGAGATCCAGTCGGGCGGGTGCAGCACGTAAATGCAGTCGAGGTGGGCCGGAAAGGAGTCTTCCACCATGGCGATGCCGCGCCGGAAGTCGGAGAGGCGCATCCGCGTCATCTGCGACCAGCTAAAGCCGCGAAAGTCGATCAGCAGCGCCATGCCAGCGTGCGGGTCGGCTCGA
>Ga0105053_10007714_pt1 | contig 14286 bp, 9 predicted proteins | sample BON01_FD_78093 | JGI IMG/M metagenome (GOLD analysis project Ga0105053, IMG submission 78093) | Freshwater microbial communities from Lake Bonney liftoff mats and glacier meltwater in Antarctica - BON-01 | ecosystem: Environmental > Aquatic > Freshwater > Ice > Glacier meltwater | place: Lake...
AAACACTTTAGTGGCTACTTCATGGAACGCGTTTGCAGGCGACATAGCTGTCAAGTCGAGGGATGCAATTAAATTACATCAGGAGAAATATAATGCGAATTCAGTGATTCCACATAATGTTCTCGCTTCTGATTACCTCACGGATTGCCATCAGGATCTTTTCTTTCAACAATATACTCTTGTTTATTAAAAAATTAGCATTTGATGGCTTTTATCCACTAGTTGTAGTGCTTTTTATAAAAAATAATCGATGAATTTTAACAAAAATCAAGAAAGAAAAGTGGTTGAAACTTGAGACGTGTACTAACCCTTAATACATGTATGGACTGTGGTATTATAATCATTTGTATCGATTTGTGAGCCACACGAATGGATTGGTCACCTTCTTCTTGGAGGTCATTTCCTGTGAGTCAGCAGCCGACGTACAGCGACCCAACAGCATTAAAAACGGTACTTGAAAAAGTGACCAAGCTTCCACCACTGGTAGCTAGAGATGAGGTGGAAACACTTCGAAAGGCCTTGGCAGAATGTGCGGTTGGTAAAAGATTTCTGATTCAAGGGGGAGATTGTGCTGAGAGATTTGATGATTGCGACGCTGCTACCATTGAGCGTAAATTGAAGATATTACTTCAGATGAGTCTTGTGGTCATCTACGGCTCAAGAATCCCCACCGTTCGGATCGGGAGGTTGGCAGGGCAATTCGCCAAGCCTCGCTCCAGTGACACTGAGACGATAGAAGGAAAGACAGTCCCATCTTACCGTGGAGACAACGTCAATGGCCACGAGTTGCATCTTAGACAGCCAGACCCCCAACGTATTCTAGACGGGTATTTTCACAGTGCGGCCACCATCAACTACGCCAGAGTGGCGATGGCGGAAGGACTTGCTGACTTACGAATGGCGGAAGCATGGGATATGGGGTTTGTAAAGAACCCAATGCGCCGGGATACCTATAGTGACATCTCGCATAAAATTGTCAACGCACTTAACTTTATTGAAACAGTTGGAGTGGAAATGGATCCGGTTTTGAAATCAGTGGATGTTTTTACTTCACATGAAGGATTGCATCTGGAATATGAAGAAGCGATGACAGTTCAAAGTTCGAAAACTGAACAATACTACAATTCAAGTGCCCACTTCCTTTGGATTGGCGATCGCACTAGGCAATTAGATCATGCCCATATTGAATATTTCAGGGGAATTGCAAATCCAATAGGTATTAAAGTAGGTCCCACCTCGAAACCTGATGAATTAGTCGAACTTATTCGTAGAGTTTGGCCCGATCCAATTGCTGCTCCTGGTAAAATATCGTTAATCTCTCGTTTTGGCGCTGGTAAAGTAGAGGCCATGTTAACCCCTTTGATTCAAGCTGTGAAGGCCGCTAATTTACCAGTGGTGTGGGTGTGCGATCCTATGCATGGAAATACAACCACGTCGAAAACTGGACATAAGACTCGGGATTTCGATGCAATCCTGAAAGAAGTAGAAGAATGTTTTGAGGTGCATACAGCTAATAATAGCTTATTAGGTGGGGTGCATTTTGAATTAACTGGGGATAATGTCACCGAGTGTACTGGTGGGCCACAGGATTTAGTTGATTCGGACTTACCGCAACGATACACATCGCTATGCGACCCTCGACTGAACTATGCACAAAGTTTAGAAATGGCTTTCATGCTCACCAACTTGATTGCAAAGTCCAAGGGCCAACTTCCACAATACGATATCGAAGCAAACGAATCTCTCGAACGCGATTCTAAGAAACCAAAGACTTGTTAAAACTAAAAATGATATTAAATCTTTGTATTTAGATAAACAGACAACCCTCCCAACTTGTTTTATTTCAATCCCCAAAAATAAAACTCTAATAACCCTATTGCAACGTCTACCATGGTGGTTCCACTATTTTCGTATAAACGGCAGTTTAGAGTGTCATTTTTTCAACTTTATAGGCCAGTGCAATACGTAATGTATACACTCCAGCCACCAGCCATAAAACAGAAAACACGGTGCAATATACACCAAAACCAGTACTCTTGTTAATTGCCCCGCTAAAAGTTAATACCGCGCCGCCCAGGTATGCGATAGTGATAAAACCATGAGCTAGAACAAGAGTGGCAATGTGAAAATTCAGCATTCGGTGACTGTACTCTTGAATCAACTGCAATCCAGACCAACCTGCTCCCACTGCAAATGCAAAAACAACAACACCAGAATCGAACCCGGCAATCAAACAATCTAAATAGAACAAGTTACACCTGCCTACATGCGGGATTGTTGAACTTACTAATAAGAGCCCATATCCAGAAGATGGACCCAATGAGAATCTCCAATGCAGAATATAAACGTATCTTCGTGGAGAGAATCATTAACGTCACCAAAGAAAGTGCATCCGTTTATTAATACCGGTATTCGGTTTGAAGTACAAAAAACGGTTACGTTGACATGGAAGCCTCAGTTGTTGAGTCTTCGACGATTAAATCATGTATGAAATTAGTGAAGCAAATAAAAAACGAAAGCAAGTTGCTTGAAGGACTTCACATGATTCAGGATTCTGGAAACCCTGACTTTGTTCTGACCGACGGCATGGGGCTCTCACCTGTCATGCAATTGATGGACACGAAACAGAGCGACCAAGTGGTGTGCCTAGCTGCGTCTCTCGTCTCACATTGCCTCAGTAACTGTCAGGGTGCAATTGATTTCTATGTTGAAGAAGGCGAAACCAAAGGTAATTCGCCATGCGCCAATATCAATAGATTCATCGAATGCCTAGAAAGGGAGGAGGTTGCAATATTCAATTATTGCGCAGTATCTATATTGGCTCTCAAGCATTTCTTGTTTTTAGATGGAAACTCTGACCAACTTCAAAAGTTCATTTCGAAATGTTTGACTATCGCTGTTGAATCCTCCTCACAACCTGAATGTCAGAGTTTCTGTCTCAATGCGCTGCATGAGGTTGCTATATATTCAGAAACTGGATTTAACTATGTTTTAGAAACTTGCGATTCTGAAGTTCCTATTATTTCTGCAATTTTGGAACTGACGGAAGAAGGAAAAGTAAGTTGCGTTCACAAACCACTTGTCAAACTCGTCTATTTGTTGATGAAAAGTAACGTTGCAATGGACGAAACGGATGTTTCAAAAATCTCGGTTATGACAGTTTTGCAATCGAATCTCTTGCTGAAAGGTTTCCAAGAGGATTCCGACAAGGACGATTCTGATTTTCTTGAGTCCCTTGTACTCTGGGCTTGGTGCGCAGAAAAATCGAGTAGAATTGAAGAAACAGCATTGGTTGCTTTCTTAAAATTGGTCTCAGATGAAAAATGTTCGTCTTCTACACGACACTCGATTCTTACTGTGCTTGGTAATCTCCCTCAAGTACATTTAAAATCTGTTTTAGAAAATGATGGTTTCAATGTCGTTTTGAAAGCTCTGCGGTGTATTTCAAATTCTCAAGTTGAAGCGGTTGCTGAATATACGCTTCACATACTTGCGCATTATGCCGCAACGAATAATATTCCCCTTTCGCCTACAGAGTTTAATTCTAGTAACATCACAGATTTGATTGAGGCGAAAACATTGCTGATGTTGCGTTTACTAGACTTTCTGGGAAGCGTTCATAATAATGAACTACTCGCAAAAGTTGCCAGTGATAAGCTACTTGATCGTTTTTCGCTTTTGATTGAATCAGGTTCTATGTGTGAAATTCAATTCGGATACATAGTCCGTATTCTACTTCGATCCACAGAAGTGTTTGGAGATTGGAAAAGATTTTGTTCATGCTCTTTGAAATACATCGAATCTGTTGATGAGAATATGGATGTGGAGTTCATCCAGCCTTCTTTGCATCATGATTGGGATTTGAATATTTTGAATATTGACAATCGATGGACCAGGAGGTCAAACGGAGTTGAAAACGATCTAATCGCTGCAATTAATAGCTCGACTGATGATCATGTTGTACTGCCAATATCGGAGATAATCGAGAAAATTGGTTTCTTGTATCTGAATCTCGTCACCAAACTCCTTTCATCAAAAGAGGATGAGTTTGAAAGCTATTTTCTAGATAAAGATATCCTTGTATCGCAATTTGCATTGAAAGTTATTCAAGCGAATAGTTGCTTGGAGACTGTGGCAAAGGCAGTGCAATTGCTGAAAACAATATCATCTTTAAATGGAGGCGTCGAAAACATATTTGTCGATCTAGAATCAACAAAACCAGAAGCAGAAACATTTTCAATGTATTTGCATTCAGAATCCCGAGAGGTCCTAAAACAGAGACTCCGCATATTGCTACAGGTTCTTGTTAACTCCAACTACGACCAAGCACTAGTGCTTCCCACAATGAAACTACTAAATTCTGTTACCGAGTCTTGTGAGATGGAAGCTGGAGATCAGCCGCTGATTTATGATGTGATGGCAGCGATGTTTCTGGGGCTAGGTGGCCTACCAGTTATCATATCTTATATTGACTGTCCGATTCATCCACCAAGCACTGACATCGGTATGAGCAAAGATTATCATGTGTTTGCCTGCAACGTAGTTAACAGAGCCATGAATTATGAAGCAGTCAAAGCAGCAGCTACAATTTTGGCCCATTCCTTGATTCCACGAGGAAAGCAAAGAGAAGAAAGATGGAAAGTATGGCAGGAGCAAGTCAAAGATGAAAACGGAGAACTTAGTTTTGAAATCGACGAGGAAGGTAATCAAGTACCAGTGATGGAGCAGAAAGGAGATGGACCAGACCCCCACGACGGTCCTTCCAAAAACGAATGGGCCATGTTACTTGATACTCCAGGTATGGAAAACTGTAAACTGCAATTGCATGCTGGTGAGGGTGCTTGTTGCTTGGCTTCCTGTTTGTCGAGCATTGATATTCTTCGCTTGTTGACAGATTCTGGGGCTAATCCGGATGCACCCGATCGTGATACTGCATGCACGCCATTGATGTACGCGATAAGAATGGGAAAGGACGAGACGATTCGATTTTTGTTGGATGAGTGTCAAGTAGATGTGGATGCTGTTGACAATCAAGGAAGCAACGTTTTGAAACTTGCATTTGCAGCACCTCTTGACAGGGAGTTATGGACACATATGGAGAGTTTACAAATATGCGGAAATGCTCGATTTGTCAGTTCGTTGATACATAGCGGCGTTGATGTGAATCTTCCCGATAAAGCTGATGGAAACTTCCCCGTTCACTTTAGTGTAGCCCCTCCCGAAAGTCTAATGGTGAGATACGGGAAGAAAATCTGTATTACTGGCGTTGCTTCGGAAGCTATCTTGCAAGAATTGGTAAATGCAGGAGCAGATGTGAATATGGGAAATGCTGCCGGCAAAACAGCTCTTCATCTGGCTATTGAACACGGTAACGCGAAGATGGCAAAGATGCTACTGGACATGGGGGCAGATCCTCTTAAACTGGATGCAGACCAGAACTTACCCTTGCATTTGGCGAGTGTATATTGTCCTTCAATGGTTCCCTTACTATTGGTACCTGGACCCATTTCAAATGCGACATTTATTGATTATGGTCTTGGAAAGCCTATTGGTGAACGAAGTGCCGCTCGATTTGACCAAGTCGCCAAGCAGACATTGTCTTTCATTTTAAATCCCCCCGAGATTTGTTTAGAAATTGCTTCTTCCTCCGAAATAGCGGCTTATAAAAATGGGCAAAACAGGACATCTATCGAATTATTTCTAGGAAATAGTATGCAACCCAAGGTGATGAGTCGCGACGATATCGAATTTGAAAGCGTTCAAAAATCATGTGCAATTGAAAAAGATATTTCGGTTTTAGCAGCGCTGGTTGGGTCTTGCTCGCCTTCATCTTGCATTGGTTTTCTATTGCAAGGCAGATTTCAAAATGACTTCACATTGTCTGCTATAGATATTTTAGTGGCTGCTGGGGCTGATATTCATATTCGATTATCTAGCGGTATGTTTCCCTTGGAATTAGCTATGCTGTACCAAGACCCGGAAATTGTTAGTCATCTATTGAAATTGGAGGGGAAAATTCAACAATATGAAATTCATCCCTCTGTGTTGTGCGTGCAGACAAACCAACCTGCCTCTATCTTCGAGCAGATTACTTCTCAATATGGTCTGGCAAATTCGAATCCTGAAACGAGTCCTTTCATTATTCTTGCAGCTAGAAAACGAAACTTGGCTATCGTGCAGAAAATTCTTGATATGGACCCCGCTTCAATCAATGGTGTTGAATCCGAAACTGGATGCACTGCTTTGCATATTGGATGCTTACAAGGAGATGTTGAGCTGGTTTCATTTCTCATTCATCGTGGTGCGGACATCGAGTCCCGCGATTCATTTGGTCAAACCCCGCTATTTGGAGCCATACAAGCCCAGAATATGCAAGTGGTCAACAAGCTTTTGGATTCAAAATGTAATGGAGATGTTTTTCGGAACAATGACCAATCTTGTATTGAGATCGCAGAAGGAATATCCATGGATCTCTATAAAGAGAACGGCAGTTACAAGACTTCTGAAGAGATCCTTTCTGCACTTTTTGAAATCGTTCCCAGAATTCAAGGTAGCGGTTTTGAAGATTTTGATTGGGGGCCTCTCGATTACGTGAATGAAAAATGCAGTGACATTTATTTCGAGGCCGTTAAACACGTTCACCCATGTTTTTCGAAAGGGGTGATGTACAGTACATGGTGCGAAGCCAGTGAAAAGTATGAATTAGAAAAATCCAACTTGGAGATGGTGGTGGAGACGAAATCGGATTAAGTTTTAAAATAATTTAAAATGTGTGCTCTCCTGTTTTCAAGGGCGAGGTTTTTCTTGAAGTGGATTTGAGCCACTTCAGCTTCTATTCATCTTAGAGAAACAGAAGCCGAATCAACTCTTAGGCAGATATCTAATTAAGAGGATCTTGTCGACACTTTGATTTTATTCCATCTGATTGAAGGCGAATTAAGCCAAGGTCACGGAATGTCGACATCTCCCGATGAATCCTCAGAAATTTTGGTTTCTCTGTCAGGTTCGCTATTTACATAGAACACGGTGGAGACTGCCCAGAATCCACCAATGGGTAGACCATAAATGCTGGATGTTCAAACTTTGTTTTCAAACCGAAATGGAAAGGGGCAGCGAGCGCAATAGGGAAGACGCGAACGGAGCGCGCCAAGTGCTGATTGAAATGAGAAGTTTCACTGCCAACAGATCTGTTCAAACAGAGGGGTGCGGACTGCTCTCTTCCTTGACGTCAAATGCCGATACGAAAGTGAAATTAGTTCAGGAAGGAGTGATTGATCAAATTTTGGATACCATGAAGGCGTTCCCAACAAGCGAGAAAATTCAATGGCATGCTGTTATTACCTTAGGCAACTTGATGTCCGATTACAACGCAGTACTAGGAAATAAAAGTGCAGGTGATGTATTAATGGCAGCGATTCTGGAATTTCCTGGAAACGAACATATCCAAAACAAAGCATGCGACATCTTTTTGAAACTGAAGACTAAACGAACAACGATAAAGAAGATTATCGATGGTATGCTAGTAGCCATGCAGAAGTATCCTGAGTTCGAGCCCATCCAAATATCTGCCTGTAGAATACTTTTTTCTTTAACCGAGCATGCCGAGAATGTTAAAGCAGTACTGATTCAAAAAGGAGCCGGTATGCATATCATCAACGCTTTAAAGACCTTTCCTACCAGTGAACGTCTTCAATGTGGAGCGATTAGTTTGTTGGAAAATCTGGCGCGTGATTCGCAAGTGAGGCTGGTGCTCATGAGAAAAGGAGTGGACTCGATACTCTTTCGAACAATCTTAACATTTCCAGAAAAAGAAAGGGTTTTAAAGCATGTCATTCAATTGGTCGCTTCATTGGCGGAGAACCCTAATCACAATGTCGGATTAATGGGGAAAGGGGCCGGTCGTCAGATACTACGAATCATGAAGAAATATCCTATCAACGAAATGATTCAAATATCAGGGTGTAGTGCATTATTGCATCTAGCTTGCAACCGTGACACCAGGGTGGAACTGATGAATATGGGGGCCGAAGTTCCTATACTCGAAGCTATGCGCGGGTATGCGGGAAGCGAACATCTTCAGGCACTTGCTTGTGGCGCAGTTCGAAATCTGGCAGCAACTGCAAAGCACAAAAAGAAATTAATGACAGCAGGAGTTGACTTTTTACTTCTTGAAGCCATGAGAAATTTTCCAGGGAATGATATAATTGCAAAGCACTGTTGCGGGGCACTTAAGAATTTGGCGGCTACTGTAGAGAACAGAGTTATCTTGATGGACAAAAAAGCAGATGACTTCATACTACGAGCTATGCAATGGTTCCCTGAAAATGCAAAAATTCAACAGGAAGGATGTGGCGCTCTGGGAAACTTGGCCTCTATCGATGAACACAAAACAAGGTTGAGAAATAAAGGTGCTGATGACCAAATACTTGATGCCATGAGGATGTTTCCAAGCATACCATCACTGCAAGCTTACGCGTGCTACGCGATCAGTAAGTTCGTGGTTCATGACAAAAAGACAATGATGAAAAAGGATTCCCACGTCTTAATTGTTAAGGCGATGAAAACATTTCCTGAAGATGAATTGCTCCAAAAAAACGCGCTTTGTGGGTTGGTATATTGGGTATTTAATACGGACACTTCGATTGTGTTGATACGAACAGGTGTAGAGAATCAAATTCTGAACGCCATGCATACTTTTGCCACAAATCCACAAATTCATTCAGCTTCCATTTCAATTCTGACAAAATTCCTCACGCCAAATTTAAATGGAGCAGCTGTCTTGATGCCAAAAGAAACAGGGGTTCAAATATTGAATTGTATGGTGAACTTCCCTGAAAATGAGGGACTTCAAGAAAAAGCAAGCCATGCGCTCCTTGTATTGACTGCAGGCATTTCAAAATCAACATCAAAATACCAACGACAGTTCCTGCAAGCTGAGCACAAACCGATTCTTCAGGGAATGATTCAATTTCCTGAGAATAGAAATATTCAAAGAACAGGATGGTGTTTGTTTGCAGTGATATCGTCGTTTAATGAAGGGTTTTGCATGGAGCCGCAAGCGATACTGCGAGCCATGACGAAGTTTCCAAGTGACATTCAAATTCAAAAAGCTACTTGCAAGGTGTGGTGGAACTTAGCTAAAAATTCGGATACTCCAATAAAATTGATGAATCAAGAGGCATGTGATCCAATATTGAATGCAATGCGTCATTTCTCCCACGACGCACATATGCAATCAATTGCTTGCAGTGCTGTGAGTAATATTGCTTGTAGTGATGAAAGCAGACGAACTTTAATAGCGAAGGGTGTCGATAACCTACTATTGGAGTCGATGCAAAATTGTATTGAGTGTGATCAAGTACAAACTAAAGCATGCGATGCTTTAAGTTGTTTAGCAGCAAGTGAAAGTTTGGCGCTAGTGAATAAAGGCGCTCATGATCAAATATTGATAGCCATGAGAAAATTTCCCCTGCTCGAAACTGTGCAAATAGGAGCATGCAACGCGTTGAGTCGTTTGGTATCACATGATGACATCAAAAAGGTATTAACGAGTAAAGGTGTTGGCGCCCAAGCATTCAAGACTATGAAATGTTTTCCTGACAGCGCACTGGTTCTGAGAGCAGCTATCAGCCTATGTGGTAGTTTGTTAACATTGGAGAATAGCCAAGCGACTTTCCTTGTGCACCACGATCTCATACTAAAGGTTATGACCATGCATCCTCTTTGTCTAGAAATTCAAACAGATGCGTGCGGCATGATACGCATGATGGCAGTCCGGTCCGAGAATGAAATCGTTCTGATGAGAAAACAGGCAGATGATTGCATAGTGGACACTTTGAAAAATTTTCCCTGCCATGAAAAGATTTGTCTAATGTCGCTGGATGTTTTAAGTTATTTGACTTTAAACCTTTCAAACACAGCCACATTAATGGCAAAAGGAGCAGATGAATGTATCCTGAATACGATGAAAAGCTTGCCGCAAAACGATCTAGTGCAAAAACAAGCTTGTATTCTTTTGAGAGATTTTGCTTTGTTGGCTGATAACAGATCATTATTGATGGACAAGCAAGCGGATATCTTGATCTTCGAAGCCATGAAAATTCTGGATGCACATGGACAGGTGATTTCTTGCGACATATTTTGCTACTTGGCGATGAATACTCGAGTCGGATTCGAACTGATGGGAAAAGGCATATTTGAGAGAATACTGGAAGCCATGAAAAAATTTCCACAAAATTCCGAAGTTCAAAGTAGCGCATGTGATGCATTGGGTGTATTGGCGTTAAACTCTGATAATCAAGTTGAGATGATGAAAAAAGGTGCTGGCTATGAAATACTTGAAGTTATGAGAATTTTTTCAGAAAACGAAGATGTTCTGATCACTGCTGTTGGAGTGTTGTGGCACTTGGCCTTTAACGAAGACAACCAAATATCATTGATTCGGCAATTCGCAGACGATCAGATCCTCAAAGCCATGGAGAAAAATCCAGATCTGGAAGATTTTCAAAGAAATGCGTGTGGAGCATTGCGTGCCTTAGCAATGAGTGATGAGAACCAAGTATCACTGATGAGAAAAGGAGCATCCTATCTAGTTATAAATGCAATGCGAAAATTCTCGGGAAACGAAGAAATTCAAATTCATGCTAGTGGCGCACTGATGAATTTAGCGCAAAACGAAAAAAATAAAGCCAAACTGATATCGAAGAAAAGCTTACCTCGGCATATGATCAAAATGATTCAAAGGGTTCTCACAACTAATTAATTAATGAATTTGAAAAAGTAAATATCTTCACTGACTCGACGAAGATTCAGGAGTTACAGGCTGCTTCAAAATAAGTGATTCCACCTTGGTTTGAATCCCAGCAACTACTCCTTCTTGAACTTGATGTGTTTCGAATTGGGTCGTAGCTACATTGTCTCTAGCTACTACACAAACTAGAACGAGCGTGTACTACCAGTGCCTAGCTCGTTGATCATTCATTCGTCGTATCCTCAAGTCAGAGACTTGTGCATCTGAAATACTTGCTGGGGAATGTGCCAAATTCCGTTTTTTGAAAAAACCTGAGGCTTGCTTATCTTGGCTTGATTTGGGTATAATGGCGTTTTTACCTCTTTTACCTCTTTTTGAAATTCAAAGAAAACACGTCTCTTGGTGTGAAGTCCCATTCAAATTATGCAATATATTACAAGACTTTTCACAGGAAATTTAAACTGCGGTAATCACAATGTAGTACGAGGTATTTTCATAAATAAGACTCCACAGTGTTTCACTGAAGCCATGTTTCGACGCAAGAATAACAAACCGAAAGAGAAGGCAGTCGCACTGGACGATAGTACCGGTAAATCGAAGAAAAAGAGAGAGAGAGCCGCCAAAAATGATACTGGTTTGGATGAAATGGAGACTCAGCTTGTTGAAGAGAACGATGAGTAGATTGTGGAGGATTTTCGCAAAGAATTCGAGAAAAGAGGACTTGATTTTGACGAACTATCCCCAGCAACTCCTGAATTCATGATAAAAGGAAGGAGAAAAGTAAAAGAGAAAGACGAGGAATTGAAGAAAGCCAGAAGAGAAAACGAAAGGAGAAAACTAAAAGAGAAAGACGAGGAATTAAAGAAAGTAAGAAGAGAAAAAGAAAACGAAAGGAGAGAAAAAGAAAGGAGAAAAGTAAAAGAACCAGACGAGGAATCGACGAAAGCTGATGTCAAGATCGGTCGTTGTGGGCAAGGCTGGGAGCTGCTGCAATGAATGATATTAATTTTGTCAAATTGAAATCTGCTAAAAATTATTTTCGTAGTGAATGATAATGGAGAAGGTATTGTGAATATATCTCAGACCTTCATGGCAGTATAACAGCACCCTGTTCATGGCACAAGCGTTCGTATTCTTTACATTAATGGCACTTGAGGATACAGACACGGAAGTACCGATACCAGAGAGTGCCTTGAAAGCTGGTAATTTTAAGGTATTGGTCGAAAAGCAAATGAAGAAACAGGTCAACGAAAACAAGATGCTCAAGAAGAGGTATTGCAGAGTGAGGAAACGTGGAGGTGGGTTCGTTGACGTTTCACTATCATCAGACTACCTTTACTTTGACTTAAAGGCCAATAGAATCGTTCAACCCACAGTATGAAGTCGTACATAGAAGAAAGTACATGGAATGGATTGTATTGTTAAGATGGTTGATGCCAACAAAGATAAAGAAGGGACAGAGGCTTTGGTGAATGAATCGTCAATGTATGAAGCTGCTGGGGATCTTTGTGGTGATGTTGTCTTTAGTGGCCGTCTCTCTCTTGGTCGTGCTGGATTGATTTTGTCGTATGAAGGCAAGTCGATCGATCAAGTTCAAGAGTTTAAAACCAAGCAAACATATGAGAAAGCCAAACAGGCTCTCGAAACGATACACTGCAGCGATTTAATCCATGGTGACATTGCACTTCGTAACATTGTCGCCGAACTAACGGTGATATCAAGTTGATTGACATGGGTTGTGCTGCTAAGGTTGAGAACGACAAATTCGATCGATTCAGGTTAGAAAAGGAGGTATTGAAATATATTTTTGATATTTCCAGTGAGACCCCACTACATATAGTAGGCGAATGACTTTAATTATTGCTCGAAATTTGACATTACGGATGACGATGCGGTCCGCACCTCTAGAGTGCCATTTCATTGATGAAGAAATTAATGAAATAGTGGAGAACATTTGATAGAACTTTCAACTTTGTTCGCTAATAGTTGCAGTCAAACTGCAGACATCACTTAATTCAAACACCAGCATATGGCAGTATATCATGACAAGATTATAGCGTATGGGCCAACCAAGTTTAATCTTATTCAACGAGCACTGCTAGTCAATCTAGCTAGTATTGTATACTCTATTTTACTAAAGAGACAGCTAATCATAATCTTCAGCTTTAACGTGCCAACAACATTCTTTGTGGAGACCATGGATAGACTGACTGCCCAACAAAATTGTCTCGTCCTAAAAATGTACTAGCTTGAAGCTACTCTTCCTTTGTGAAGTTGTCCAATTTGCAGCCTCTATTAATTAAATAATGTTCAATTATTTGTCACACATCTCGTCATTGAATTCTACAGCGCATTGAACTTAAACGCTTCTTGAAAATTTGATTGATTGAAAACGTTTTGTTTTCACAAATGAAGAACTACAATGCTTGTATGAATAGATGCCAGGTTTCTTTTCTGTACCAAACCCAGGGCTCCTAGCCATGGACAACTCATAGAATATCCTCCCTTTTTATTAGTACTATACCAACCGGAACTAAAACCATGTCAGACAATTGTTCATGATAAGATTTGGTAAATGATTCAAAAAGGAAAATTCTATACTTCAATTGAAATCCCGTCTGGGCTTATGAACTGCCGTAGAACCACGGAAATGAGCACCTGGCCACATTTCAGATTATTAGTGATCTAAAATGATTTCAAAAACGTTTAAACACCCTCAATTTAGTGTCTACTCGAACTGGATGAATAAAAAACACTTTAGGAGTGTGATGGCAACTCGAGGCCCTCCAAAAGATTTGGACAATTTGATCTCTGTAAAGTTGGACAATGTCCATGAGTCGGTGACATCTGAAGAGCTTATGGAGATGTTCCAAGTGTATGGTCCCGTATCGGACGTGTACATCCCGCGTCGAAGAGGTACTGGACGAGGATATGCGTTCGTGAGGTATGCAACAATGGAATTGGCGGAGGCGGCATTGGCAGCGGATGGAAAGGAAGTTAAGGGGCAGGAGATTAAAACATCGCTAGCCGAGAAACCGAAAGTAGTCGACCGACAGCCTCGCAGACGTGAGGGAGGTAGCAGGTATCCCGACGATCGAAGGGATGATCGCAGATATCATGATGATCGAAGGGATGATCGTAGATATAACGATGATCGACGCGATGATCGCAGATATAACGATGATCGAAGAGATGATCGAAGATATAGTGATGATAGGAGAGATAATGGAAGGCATGGCGATGATCGAAGGGATGATCGCAGATATAACGATGATCGAAGAGATGATCGAAGATATAACGATGATCGAAGGGATGACCGTCGGGATGACCGATACAGAAGATCTAGATCGCCCCGAGGTTCGCAATCTCCAAGGCGTTAAACTCTAGTAGTGCTTTAAAAAAATCGATTTTGTTGTGTTTAATTCAGGTGTAGATGCTTCCTTTGTTGATCCATATGCGAAAACTTATGAAAACTTATCACCTGACGAGGTTTTAGTTTTGAAGGAGGACTTAAAGAGAATGAAGTATCAAAATTT
>Ga0105053_10007715_pt1 | contig 14286 bp, 10 predicted proteins | sample BON01_FD_78093 | JGI IMG/M metagenome (GOLD analysis project Ga0105053, IMG submission 78093) | Freshwater microbial communities from Lake Bonney liftoff mats and glacier meltwater in Antarctica - BON-01 | ecosystem: Environmental > Aquatic > Freshwater > Ice > Glacier meltwater | place: Lake...
CTGAAGATCGGTAAGCACGTCGGGCAGCGCGATGTCGCCTTCCTCGATGGTAACAATCGTTCCGCTGTTCTTGTCGCGCTCCTTGGCCTCGACGCCGCCCTGGCCGATAGACAAATCGGCCTTCCTTATCCGGACCCGGGCTTTGGAAACCGGCGGGCCGCTGGCAATCGCCTTGGCGCAATCTGTGATGAGCTTCTCGTTGTCGAAGTGAACGCGATACGTCGTCTTGTGCTTGATCCGGTCCCAGAGCGCCTGGAACTCGGCGCTTTCTAGAATGGCCTGCCGGGTTTTCACGACGACACGCTCATCGGCGTTCTTGATGTCGAGCTTCCCCGCGACTTTCTTCAACAGGTCGCGAACCGATGCCAAATGCGCTTCAAGCGCCTTCGGCAGCGCGAACGTTCCGTCCTTCAGCGCCGTGCGCAGCGTGTCCTGCACCTTGCCCTTGGCGTCCACAAACCCCTGTGTCTTGAGATGCTCGAAGATGGCCGCGGATTCGTCGAAGCCGAGCATCCCCGTTGAGCCGTCAGCCTTCGCCACTGGTATCGAGGCGAACTGGTGCTTCTCGACGATGCCGAACTTGATGCCGGTGTCTTTCTCGATCTCCTTCTGGAGATTCTCGGCAAACTCCTCATAGCTTTCGGTGGCGACTACGGTGAGCGTGTTGATCTCAAACCCGCGTAAACGTTCGCCTTTCTGGTTGACGCAGAGCCGTAGCCCGCGGCCGATGGTCTGGCGACGCTCGCGTTCGGTGCCCATCTCGCGTAGCGCGCAAATCTGGAAGACGTTCGGATTGTCCCAGCCCTCCTTGAGGGCAGAGTGCGAGAAGATAAACTTGAGTTTCGTCTCGAAGCCCAGCAGCTTTTCCTTGTCCTTCATGATCAGGTTGTAAGCGCGCTCCGCATTATCACGCCCGCCCTGATTGTTCTCTGCCGTATCGGTCCAGCGCCGCGCCTTGTCGATCGAGAAATAACCGTCGTGAACCTCTTCGGCTTCCGAGGTGAGATCGACCTCCTTGAACAGGCTGACGAACTCCGGAAGCTTCGCGGCGCGGCGATATTCCTCCTCGAAGATGCGCGCGTACTTGCCCTTCACCGGATTGCCGTCGTCGTCATACGACCGGTAGTGTTCGACGGCGTCAATGAAGAAGAGGCTCAGCACCTTGATGCCGAGCGGCGCGAGGCGCTTTTCTTTTTCCAGATGCTCGTGGATGGTGCGGCGGATCATCAGCCGCTTCATGGCGTCGGCGTCAACGTCGCCCACCGCCTGGCCAGGTTGAAGGAATGTTTCGCTGCCCGGCAGTTTGACTTCCAGAAGCTGGTTGTCGCGCGCAGCCCGGATCTCGCCGATCCGGCAATCGGCATAGACCGCGCGCTTGGTCAGCTCCTGAAGATCGTCGCCGTCCTGAACGACGACCTCCTTGCGGCGCACCGATTTGCCGTCCTGCACGTCGATCTCGACGCGCGCGGTGATCGGCCCTTTGCCGTTGCTGGCGGAAACGAAACGGACATACGCTTTGTTGTGTCCGCCCTCGACTTCTAGCGAGGCGACCTCGATCTGCTTGACCAGCTTGCGCTCATAGGCGTCCACCGCATCGAGGCGGAACACCATGTGGTGCTTGTCCACATGGGTTGCCGAATAGCGAAGGGTGCAAAGCGAGTTCATTTCGCCAAGGGCGTTCTTGCCGGCGCCGGAAAGACCACCGTCCACGCTCTGGGGTTCGTCGACGATCAGGATCGGGCGCGTGGCGCGGATCAGATCGATGGGCCGCTCGCCGCCCGTCTTCTCACTGTCCTTGTAGAGGTTATTCACGTCCTTCTTGTTGATGGCGCCGACCGTCACCACCATGACCTGGATGTTCGGGCTGGTCGCGAAATTGCGCACCTGCTCGAGCTTGGCGGAATCGTAGAGGAAATAGTCGAAGGGCTGGCCGGAATAGAGTCCCTTGAAATGCTCCTCGGTGATCTGAAGCGTTTTGTAGACGCCTTCCTTGATCGCGACCGAGGGAACGACGATCACGAATTTGGTGAAGCCATAGCGCCGGTTCAGCTCGAAGATCGTCCGCAGATAGACATAGGTCTTGCCGGTGCCGGTCTCCATCTCGACGGTGAAGTCGCCGGAGGTCAGCGCGGTGGAGGGCGCCAAGCCGTTACGCAGTTGGATGGCCTTCAGATTGCCGATGATCTCGTCATCGAGCAGCGTCAGCCGGTTGCCGATGCCGAGTTCGCTTTCGACATAACCAAATTCAGCGTGCGTGCCCTTGGCCGCATTGTCTTCTAAACCGCCAATACCGCCGCTATTGCCCATTCGCACCGGCGTCACCGTGAATTCGGTGCGGTTGATCTCCTGGCCGCGAAACAGGTCAGCCACGGATTCGATCGCGAGCTTCTGATAGTCAAGATCGGGTTCGAAATGGAGCTTCATGCGCCTGCCTCGCCAATCAACGCCATTTTCTCGTCGTGGCGTTTCTTGTCTGAGTCTTGGTTTGCAGGAGCGGCCTCCAGCTCTGCTATGTAGGTGGCGGGAAGGCCGTGCTCTTTCGCGCCAGCGACAACCAAGGCGCGATACCAAGTGTAGGGCTTGATTGTCGGATCGGTGTTGGTCGCCTCGTAAGTCCGTGCCGCCAATGGAGCGCCCTTGAATATCACTTCAACTTCCGTTTTGTTGTAACCCTTACCCAACCCCTCCTGTCGATCTAGTGCGGGTATCTCTGCGCGATCGATTTCGTAGACGATGCCGAACACCTTGGCACTTTGGTCATCCACCCTGACAATGTCGCACTTGCCGGAGCCGTCCTTCTTGCTGATCTTGTGCCACTTCAGTTCGTAGCCTGGAAGCTCGGCAACGCCCCACGGCTTCGCCGAAGGGCAACGGTCTGGAGCGCACAGGCGCGCGCTCAGCATGTTGGAGCCATACGAAAAATAAAGAAACGTCTCCTGCTCCATCAGAGGCTCCGCACGTCGGTGATGCCGTTCTGGTTCAAGATCGCCGCCATGTTGGTCTTGGCAATGTCGTCGGCGAAGCCGGAATCCTTGAACACAACGCGCGTATCCACGGCAGGCGCAAGCGCCGCGCGCCATGCCACGATCCCCGAAGCAAGCGGCTCGATCACGTCCATGGTCAAACCGTCGGCAAGGCAGACTATCAGCGCGCCTGCGCCGATGGAATGCACCGCCTTGCCCGCGATCTGCTTTTGCTCAATCGGCACGCAGAGATCGAGGCCGAGCTTGAGCAACAGCTCATAGAGCACGTCCTGCTCCTTGCGGCCTTGCACAAGGTGCTCGGCGTTCTTTAGTAGGCTAATTTCGAGATCGGTCGCGTCTGGCTCCCAAGCGCGAATGTTCGAGGAAGCGAGTTTGAAAACGCGAAAGCCCGTATCCCCGGCAAACATTGGATTATCGGATTTCATTTTCGCAGATGAGCGCCGCAAACGTTCCTTCGTCAGCTCTGCAATCGTCCGCGGCTTCCCGATCTTGTCACAGAAGCTGGCGGCGAGCCGTTGATCCTTATTTTCTGGGTCAAGTGGTTCCGGAAGCTGAACCAAGACGTACCTACGCTTTATTTCGTCGGAACTATTCTGAGCCATAACGGCATGGCCGGTTGTCCCTGATCCGGCGAAGAAATCGACGATAATGTCGTCGGCATGGTTGGCGTACAGGGTAATAATCTTACGAATCAACTCGACAGGTTTTGGGGTATCAAATGGCGATTCCCCAAACATATCCTTTAGCTCGGAGTTAGCGCTTCTAGTCGTTCCGGCAAATTCGGCAAGCCAAAGGTTTTCCGGTGTCCGCCCATCTTGTTCGCTTAAATAGATTTTCCGAACAATGCGGGTCTCATCCTTTGAAAAGATGATTTCGCCAGTCTCTATTTTCGACTTTACAGCTGCCTCGCTCCATCTCCACCCGTTCTCTGGCGGCTCGATGAACTTGCTAGAGGGCGTCTGGATTCGGAATTTCAGCGTTGTCCTTAGGCTAGGACTCCGCACGTCACCCGACCGCCAATCGCCCTTTGGATCGCTGTCTGGGTTCGAATAGTTAGCATTGTCTTTCTCAGCGCGATCGAACCGAAAAGGCGCAAGACCCTCTCCCCGCCTAAAAACAAGAATTTGATTGTGGTGCCTAGAAAAGTATCTTTCGTCATTTTTGCTTTGCTTGGTGTGATTCCAAACAATATTTGCGACGAAGTTCTCTTCTCCAAATATCTCATCCAGCAATAACCGCAATCGCTGAGACTCATTGTCATCAATCGTAACAAACAACGCTCCATCTGGGCTAAGCAAATTTCTAGCCAGCCGCAATCGCGGGTACATCATATTCAACCAGTCTGTATGAAATCGGCCCGACGCTTCCGTATTACTACTGAGTTTTTGACCTCCCTCTAGCTGCCCAGTAATTTTAAGATAGTTGCGTATGCTGTCTTGGAAATTGTCCGGGTAAACAAAATCACCGCCCGTGTTGTAGGGCGGGTCAATTGTGATCAGCTTGACCTTGCCGGCGTAGCTTTTCTGCAAGAGCTTCAGCACTTCGAGGTTGTCGCCCTCGATTATCAGGTTCTGCGTCGTGTCCCAATCGACGCTTTCCTCAGGGCACGGCAATAGGGTGCCGGTCGATGGCGTCAGCGCGATCTGCCGCGCCCGGCGCTTGCCGTGCCAGGTCAGCCCATATTTCTCGTCGCGCTCATCGACCGCCGCGCCGAGCAGGCCCTTCAGCACCTCGAAGTCGATCTTGCCTTCGGTAAACGCCTCTGGGAACAGCGCCTTCATGGCGTCGATGTTGCCCGCGACGATATCGTCGCTCTTGGTATCAGGATCGTTCAGATTGAGCTTCTTGATTTCGGGCATGGGCGCGCTTTCCGTATTCAAAGGTTCTTATTGTGGGCCGCGATCTCGGCTTCCAGGTGCTGAATCTCCAGATTAAGATCGACGCGTCGGTTCAGCTGTTTCTCGCGGGTGGCCTTTGCGCGAAGACCGGCGATCTCGCGCGTCAGCCGTGAATGGGCTTCGAGGGCTTCGCGGCGGCGCTGGATCGAGGCCGTATCGTCACTTGCGGCGAAGGCGCCGTTCAGACGCGCTGCATTCAGCGCTTCGATTCGGGCCAGCCATCCCTCGTATAAAGTGCATAGGTCGCGGCGGGATTGCTTGGCAAGGGCAAGACTTTGTAGGAACCCCTGTTCTATTGAATTCACCTGTTCACTATTGAAACCAGACGCCGAAACAACGCGCTCGATGACCACTTTCTCGGCCTCACGCTCGGCATGTCGCTTATGCGCCGCCGAGAGCGTAACGCCTTGTTCGTCGCTGGTCACAAGAAGAACGGGATAGGGAATGGCGCGGTGGATCAGTTCGATCAGTCGCGCTGTTTTCGCAGGTTTTCCTTTCGGGTCTGGCCGGAAGGCGCAGGCAACGACCGCGATTTCAAGGTATTCGCGTGTGTCGTTCACAAAGCTCGGCACGCCGATCGTGCTGGGCTTGCAGGCGGCAAGCCATTGCAGCTCGTCAATGCCGTCCTGAACCGCGCGCTTGTCGGCTGAAGTCGGCGCGCCTTGCTCGACCAGAAGCTTCTTCGGCACCCGTGCATCGACACGAGCCTCGGGCGGCAGCCCGAGCGCGTCGATAATCGCGAGAATGCTGGCTTCCCTCGTCACGCCGCCGCGCCCTCCATGTCAGGGAGCACAACAAGAAACGCCACGACCTCGAAGTCATTGATCCCGGCGAATTCGCCCTTCATGGCGTGTGTGCCGCCAGGCGAGAACAGGCTGGCGACGGCGCGCTCTTCCTTCTTGCCGACGATCGAAGCGACGGCCCGCGCCAGCAGCTTCTGATAGGGCTCCATATCCCGGCCGAAGCGGGTGGCCTTGTCGAACCGCACGCAGGCTTCTGCATCGGGTAGATCGCGGCCGAGGCTGAGTTTCTTCAGGCAATCCAGCACCTGCTTCGCCTGGGTGAAAGGAAGCTTGATCTCGCCGTCGTCGCCAACATGCACGACGTAGTGCGGACTCAACGGATAGCCCGGCTCCGGCGATTTCAACGCCGCATCGCCGACCGCGCGCAGGCAGAAGATCACGCCGGGCGGAATGCCTCCGTCACCGTTCACCGCGGTGCTCTTCGGCGCAGATGTGACCGCGTAGGTGCCAAGCGGCAGCGCTTCGAGGCGATCCTTGTTATCGCGAAGATATCCTGAAAGATCGATGCGGAAATCGTTGAGCGTCAGATCGGCAATCGAAACGCCGCTGGAAAGGTCTTCGAGGTCGATCACCGCGTCTTGCAGCTTTTGAAGCTGCGCGCGGCGATATTCCAGATCGTTCATCTGGTTGCCCGCCTGGAACTCAATGACGTTCTCCTCGCCGGTCGCCGACACGTCGAGCAGCACCATGCGGCCACTGACGCGGGATTCGAGATCGAGGTACTCGTCGAGCTCCATGTTCGGCCAGAAATTGACCAGCTGTATCTGAGCGTTTTGCGAGCCGATGCGGTCGATGCGGCCAAACCGCTGAATGATCCGCACCGGGTTCCAGTGGATGTCATAGTTGATCAGGAAGTCGCAGTCCTGAAGGTTCTGGCCTTCGGAGATGCAGTCGGTCGCGATCAAGAGATCAATCTCGCCCTCTGCCGCCATTTCCGCCGGGCGCTCCTTCGAGCGCGGCGAGAAGGCGCTGAGGATCGTGCTCATATCGCTGCGCAAGCCCGGCAAGGTCGTCTTGTTCGCGCCTGTGCCGGTGACGAGAGCTGCGTTGAACCCGAGGGTCTTCTTCGCCCAGGGCGCCAATTCCCGATAGAGGTAGTCCGCCGTATCGGCGAAGGCGGTAAACAGAAGCAGCTTGCGATTGCCGGCGTTGATCGGTTCGTGCGCTTTCTTGGCGATCACCTGCTTCAAGGCTTCGAGCTTCGCGTCGCGATCCGCCGTTACCGATCGTGCGGCCGATAGAAGGGTCGCGAGGCGGTTGCGGTCCTCGATCAGATCCTGACGCCAGCGAACGCGGTCAACGTCCTGGAGAAGCACCTTCACCTTGCGGCCGACCAGCAAGGACTCGAAGGCCGGATCGTCAACGTCGATGTCGTCGATTGTGGTTTCTTCGACCGACTCCTCGTGGGCGTCGATCTTCGAAAGCAGCGTCTCCACGTCGGCAAGCTGGCGCTTGATAGTCAACGCGAACGAGGCCACCGAACTTTCCATCCGCTTCAGGATGTTCACCCGAAGCAGGTGGATCAGGCTTTCCTCGCGATCGACCTGCCGGAAGAAGCTCTGGCCACCACGGATTTTGGTACTGTATTTTTCGTCATAGGCGGCTTGCTTGTGCGGAAGCACGTAGCGCAGGGGTGCATAGGACCCGAGCGTCAGTCGCCGGATCTCATTGTTGATCTCGCGGATGGGGCGGAACTCGCCGGCCAGATCGACATCCGCCTTGATGTTGAAGGGCCGAAGCCGCTCGGGGAATTCCCCGGTTTCGGCGGTGCCGTAGTAGCGTTGCACATGCTTTCGTGAACGCGCGATCGTCAGCATGTCGAGCAGCTTGAAATAGTCGAAGCCAAGCATGTCCATCAACCGCGCCGGGCGTCGTTCGGCTTGGGGAAGGTCGAGCCAGCGATTGAATTGCGCCTGGGCCTTCCTGATCGTCGCCTCGATGCTTGGGATGCCGTGGCCGATCAGTGCTAGATCGTTGCCTTCTGTCATGAAGGCGATCTGGTTTTTCAGGTCCGCCAGGCGGTTGTTAACCGGCGTCGCCGAAAGCATTAGAACCTTGGTTTTGACGCCGGCCTTGATCACCCGTTTCATCAAGTGGTCGTAGCGGGTGTCACGCTCCTTGTGCGTCGCCTTATTTCGGAAGTTGTGGGACTCGTCGATGACGACGAGATCGTAGTTCCCCCAGTTCACATGGGAGAGGTCGATATCCCCGGACAGCCCGCCGTCGCGCGAAAGGTCGGTGTGGTTGAGAACGTCGTAGTTGAGGCGGTCCCCGGCGAGGATGTTTCTCCGGTCGTTGGCCTTGTAGAGCGTCCAGTTGTCTCGCAGGCGTTTCGGGCAAAGCACGAGAACTCGGTCGTTTCGAAGCTCGTAGTATTTGATGACGGCCAGGGCTTCGAACGTCTTACCGAGGCCAACGCTGTCGGCGATGATGCAGCCGCCAATACGTTCAAGCTTGTCGATCGCTCCAACAACGCCGTCACGCTGGAACCGGAACAGCTTCTTCCAGACGATGGTGTTTCGTATTCCGGTTGCCGATTTGATGATCCGCTCTTCGTCGAGCTCGTCTCCCAAATCCTTGAACAGCTGGAACAGGATTTGGAAGTAGAGAAGCGACGGCGGGCGCTGGGAACCGGCCTCTTCGAGCAAAGCGGCAAGGCGGTCCGTTGCCGTTGAATCCGGCTTCAGCCCCTCCCAATTTGCCCGAAACCAATCAGCGAACGCAGCGGCTTCGTCATCCGCGTCAGATGCCTGAACCAGCCCGAGCTGTCCTCCTGGCGTGATCCCGAGGCCTTCGGTTGTGAAGGAACAGGTCCCAAGCAATGCGCGTCGTCTCTCGGCGACTTGAACGACAATGAGAGATTGCGGCGGCGCTACTGCTGCGTGCCTGACCTCCGCGCGCTTCTTGATCCAGTCGCCTGCGAGCTTGGCCAGCCAGCGTCCCTGAAGCTGCCCTCGAAAAGCGATATCGGCTGGCCCACCGAAAAGAGAACCGGCGAGCGCCGCCTCTTCGCCTAGAAGCAGTCGGCACCGATCCGCCTTGTCGAGGAGTTCCCGAATTTCCGCGAATGCATGCACGGAGAATGTCGGTGACATAAGGTCGACGGACGCGCCTTGGTCAAGCCACTCGCGCAGTCGATCAATCACCCGTTCGTTGCCGCTGTTGCTAATAAGCTTCATCGATTGCCGCCCTCCCGGCTTCCACGCGATGGGTCCCGCTCGTTCTGCGGTTTGGCCGAGGGTCCGATGAATTGCCGTATAGCTTGGCGAATGACCCAAGAAACTGAAGCGTCCCGTGCAACCGCAATCTCATTGAGCAGCCGGTAGTCCTGCTCTTCCAAGCTCACCGTAATCCGCGTTGCCTTGCGAGGACGCTCGATCATATCACCCCCTAGTTCGATGGGCACGATACCTGCGGTTGCATCAGACTGCAACATACTGATGCAGTTGTACCGGCAGCTTTTTTTATGGGTTTCCGAGCCTCTGGCGATAGTCGCGGAAGCAGGTTGATAGAACTCGAGAACCCTCCGATTTGCACTCCAGCGTATCCTGCTTTCCCGCAACGCCAGATGACCTGTTCCAATACGGCGGAGCGCACCTTCATTGATGGCCAGCTACGCAATAGCAGCACGTCTGCGTGGAGAAAATCAGCCTCGAATCAGCGGTTTTCGCCGAGGAAAACCTGTTTGTGCTCCGCCCACTCCACCGCAAACGGCTCCATCAACACCGCGAGTGTCATCTCCGCCGGCTGCCGCCCGTCCAGAATCGCCTCGACGATGTCGGGCGCAAGCAGTGTCAGCCGCAACACCCGGCTCACATAGGACGAGTTGATCTTCTCCGCCGCGGCGATTTCCTCGACCGTGCCGTATGTGCCGTTTTCCAGCAGCCGCCGCCATCGGAACCCCCGTGCGATCGCCTTGATCATAGCGTTGTCGACGCGAGCTCTGCCTGGGGCAGAGGCCGCGCCGTCGGGCGTCAGGATGAGTTTTTTGCCGCCCCGTTTGCGGATGGTAAAAGGAATGCGGACGCTCAGATGCCCGTTGTAATCCCTGTGGGTGACCGTCTCTGTCATGCCGCCCGCCGCGCCGCGCCGGCAATGCCCGAAAGTTCCTGCACCATTTGCGCCAGCCCGTGGGCGCGCAGGCTGAGCTCAAGTCGGTCGAGCCCTACGGTAATGCGGGCAACCAGCAGCTGCACGATCCGGGCCTGCTCGGCCGGGAACAGCTCATCCCAAAGCGGATCGAGCCCTTCGAGGGCTGTGCGGACTTCCGCCTCGGAGAGCCCGTCGATCTCCGGCCGTGCGGCCCGCCACGTGGCCACGATGACCTCCGGGGATCGCAGCATCGCGCGCAGTTGATCGACAACGGCGGCTTCGATCTCGGCGGCCGGCACGCGGCTTACCGGGCAGGCATCCGCGCCGCGCTTCAGCACGGACTGGCTGATGTAATAGCGGTAGAGCCGGTCGCCCTTGCGGGTGTGCGACGGCGACATGGCGCAACCGGTAGGACCGAACAGCAGCCCTTTCAGTAGCGCCGGTGTTTGGGCGCGCGTGTTGGAGGACCGGGTTCGCGGTCTGGCCGTCATGATGCTGCGCACCTTGTCCCAGAGCTCACGGCTGATAATCGGCTTGTGCTCGCCCGGATAGGCCGTGCCCTTATGGACGGCGTCGCCGATGTAGACCCGGTTGGCGAGCAGCTTGTAGATGAACCCCTTGTCGACCAGCTTGCCGCGCCGCGTGCGCACCCCCTCGGCCTCGAGGGCCCGTGTCAGGGTCGTGGCCGATCCAACCTTCAAAAACCGATCGAAGATCATCCGCACGGTGGCGGCCTCGGCCTCGTTGATGATCAGCTTGCGCTCCTTGACCTCGTAGCCGAGCGGCACAAAGCCGCCCATCCACATGCCGCGCTTGCGGGAAGCCGCGAACTTGTCACGGATGCGCTCGCCGATCACCTCGCGCTCGAACTGCGCGAAGCTCAGCAGGATGTTCAGGGTCAGCCGGCCCATGCTGGTGGTCGTGTTGAAGGACTGGGTCACGCTGACGAAGGTGACGCTGTGGCGGTCGAACACCTCGACCAGCTTGGCGAAGTCCATCAGCGCCCGCGACAGCCGGTCGATCTTGTAGACCACGATCACATCAACCCGGCCCGCCTCGATGTCGGTGAGCAGGCGCTTCAGCGCCGGGCGTTCCAGCGTCGCCCCGGAGATGCCGCCGTCGTCGTAGCGGTCGGGCACCAGCACCCAGCCCTCTGACTTCTGGCTGGCGATGTAGGCCTCACAGGAATCCCGCTGCGCGTCGAGCGAATTGAACTCCTGCTCGAGGCCTTCCTCGCTGGATTTGCGGGTGTAGACGGCACAGCGAAGTTTTCGGAGGATCGGGGTCTTCATGCCTGACCCCGCCGGCTCTTCAGGCCAAAAAACACCAACCCGTTCCATTGCGTGCCGGTGATGGCGCGCGCGGCCGCCGACAGGGACTTGTAGGGCCGCCCCTGATACTCGAAGTCCTCAATGCGCACCGTGACGCAGTGCTCGACCCCCTGGTATTCGCGGATCAGCCGGGTGCCCACCATCGGCCGCTCGTCGGCGCGCGAGCGACGCACCGTGATATTGCCGCCGTCGAGCTGTTCACCGAGCGCTTCCAGCCGCGCCAGCGTCTCGGGCTTCAACCCGCCATAGGCCAGTTCCTGGATGCGGTAGGCCAGCCGGGTTTCGAGGAAGCGGCGGTTATAGGGCGGCGGCTCGCCTTCGAACAAATCCCGCCACATGGCCTTCAGCCCGGGCGTCGGCGTGGTCTTCAGCGCCGCGATGCGGGCGATGATGGTCTGGCTCATGGCATGGTCTCCGTCTGGTTCGTGACGGATCCATGACCGCGTTGGTGGGGCGAGAAGTCGAGGCAACTGTCTCCACAGTCGCCAGATACTTGCCTTGACTGTCGCGCCCGTAACCGAACGACACCGCGCGCCAGAATCTCGGCCAGTTCAGCCAGGCGCTCTTCGGCGGTCATGTGGTCGGGGTGGAGCGGGTTGGGGGTGGGATTATGCATGTTGCGCCCGGGTTCAGGATTGCCTCTCAAGGCTCCTACCCACACGCTGCGCAAAACGTCCCAGAGTGACTCGACTCAGACGCCCAATCGAGATAAGAACATACCATGAACATCAACAGAGCCGTGAGGGACCCGGGGGATGGCCAGAAACCGCAAGAAGTTCGCTAACCAGCGGTTTATCCGCACCATCGACCTCGCCCTCATGCGCCGGCTTCTGGACCCGCATCAGGCCACCCTGCGGGGCCTCGACATGGCGGTTTTCGATGCCGACCCAGCGATTGTGCGACCAGCGCTTTATGCCTTCTTCTCCGGGCCCGAGGAGCACCACCCGGAGGGACTGGTCACCGATCTCCACCGCATCGCCGAACTTGGCGATGCCAACGGTCTGCGTCTTCTGATGGAACAGGCCCGCCGACGCGGCGTCCGGATCATCGACGATGAAGATGGGGCCAAAGATGAGGGCCGCGAAGACCCCAAGCATGTCGCATTGCGGATGTTTCTGGATGAGCGGGAGTTATTCGACGCCGCGGCCGACACCCTCAGCTACACGACGCTGTCTTCCTACAGCGAGTTTGCCGGTCTCGACGAAGGCGTCGAGGTCGAGATGACCGATGCAACCTGTGCTGCATTCCAGGCAGATGCGGAGATCCTTCTGCTGGAAGAGCTCCGGGGCGGCTACTGCCGGGTTGGCTGGTATGACGACGACGGCGAAGCCAATGTCGTCTTGACCCATGGCGCTATCTTAAAGACGACCGAGGTCATTGAAGAAGGCGAGGATCGGGTGATCCGGCTTCGCGAGGCCGAACATGCCGTGCTGTCTTATGACCCGGTATCGGGGCGGTTGAAGATCGGCGGCTTCGCCAAAGCCGGACGAGCCGAGCTGGCCGAGATATTCGCCGCAACGATGTTGAAGCGTCCGGGCTTCTTTTCAGCACCCGACGCGCAAAACCTCTACACGCTGGCGCATGTGGAGCGCGAAGGGTTCGGGTTTAAAGTCGATTACGCCTTTGATGCCAACATCCGACATGTGCTGATTACTGCTGTTCAGGTTGACCGCATCGGGTGCGATCCGCGCTCCGGCAAGACCAGAACCCTGTGGTCGCACACGGTCCGCGATAGCCGTGATAACGCGCTGGCCCGAATGGGAGAGACGACGCGCGGCATCAGTTTTGGAGACGATTGGCGGATCAACCACATCGTCATCGGCGTCGATATCGAGGTTGGCGACAAGCGTCCGGTTCGTGTGACGATCAAACTGAAGCCGCCCAGCCTTGCGGTATTCAAGCGCCATCGCTTCGAGGCGCGCATCATGACCCTCTTGCGCCGCAATGGATTTGTGCATGACCGTGAACCTGACCGCGCTGCTCTTGCAGCTGAGTGAGTCGGGCAACTCCGCGATCCTGTGGGGGCGTCAGGCGAAACCGTACTTTGGCAAAGACTTCGAGCGGCTGCTCAATTGCCGGCTGCTCGTTGAGGAAGCGCGCGCAGACGAATGGGATGTCTGCGATGCCTGCGAATGCGACCACGGCGTTCGGCTGATCCAGGAGATCAACGGCCAGTTCATCGCAGCCTGTCCGATCGACAGTCGCAGCGACACCGTGCTCGATCCAGAGGATATGCGCAGCTTTCGCATCGACCAGGCTGCGCTGGTGGCGGAGGTCGCGAAGGCGTCCGGATTCGCGCAAGAGCCGGCTGAGGTGATGCCGGGCGTCTGGCGCTTGGGAGTTTCTGGATTGAGGGCGATGAATTATCTCGTTCTCAATCGTGAGGGCGTAGCCTATCCCGGCCTGATATCGGTCCTGAAGGCAAACAGCGACGGGCTGCCGATGACGCTTGTTGCGCCGGTCAAAAAGCCAGAGGACTTTCTCCGATTGGCCGCAGCGACGATCCACGTCGTTCAAACTGCGGATGCATTCGCGCAGGATGGCGCTGCCTTTGCGATGGATATGACGAAGATGGCGCCGGTGGCATCGAGCACCTGCCGTCTCACGCTCCACCGCGCCCAATCAAAGATGGTTCTGGATGGCGACGAGCTCGATCTCCCGAAAGTCAGCTTCCAGCTTTTGTGGTTGCTTGCAGATCAGGCCGTGCGTGATGAAGGCTTGATGGATCGCCGGGAGATCGAAAAGAAGTTGTGGTCAACCACAGTCAGCAGAACAGCTGTTGGCGACGCGATCAGAAACCTTCGCGCGGCCCTCGTAAAGATCGACAGAAAAGACCGGCCAACCGTTGCGCTTATCAAAACCATGACCAACCAGGGTTATGTTCTCGATCTTGCCGCTGACGATATCCGTCTGCTGAATTGATCTGAAAGCCGTTTAGCGCGACATTCGAATGCGGCGAGGCACAGTGATTGTCACGCTAGAATTGGATTGGGGTCATGGCTGCGGCATGGAAATGGCAATTCAAGGCGAGATTGCGCGCCCATGCCTATAATTGGCGCGGCACCGCCCTGGCGACCCAACGGCTGAAGGAGGCCGTTTCCGAAATCAAAGCAGCGGCCAGGATCGATCCTATTGCCGCAGGCGATGGCGCGGTCGCGCTGATGGAGCGGCTCTGGCC
>Ga0105053_10007721_pt1 | contig 14281 bp, 20 predicted proteins | sample BON01_FD_78093 | JGI IMG/M metagenome (GOLD analysis project Ga0105053, IMG submission 78093) | Freshwater microbial communities from Lake Bonney liftoff mats and glacier meltwater in Antarctica - BON-01 | ecosystem: Environmental > Aquatic > Freshwater > Ice > Glacier meltwater | place: Lake...
ATAATGGCGCTGAGGAAGCAAGCACTTTGAAAAGCCTTAACAATCATACTTAAAGTAATAATGCCCACCTTGCATGACGAGGGCCAGTGCAGACATTTCGCCATAGCTGCTGTGCTGCTCATGCGGGCTTGCTCTTACCTCGCCAATCTCGACGCCCCCGTAGTCAAGCACGAAAGGACGGGCAACACGACGCGCCTGTCCCCTCTGCCAGACAGACACAGACACCACCACACACTACTAATATAATATATCACTTACATGATAGAGCCCTTCTTCGCCGAAGCTGCCGCGCTGCTGCTCATGTTCTCAGTGGTTTTCTGCGGGGCGAAAGGGAGAGTTTGTTGCCCCGTGGTCGGCGCCATGCCCTGTCAAACGTGTAGGTGGGGGTGAGGGTGCACGGTTGTGTCGGGAATGAGTGTTGTACATAAGAGGTAAAAATGAATGAGCGAAGGAAAAAGAGAGAAGACACAGCGCGGGAAGCACTCACGATGACGCTTTGAATTTCGCAACGGCTGCCACAGGCCCATTCTCCAAATCAACACGCAAGCTCTTGTGTGTGAGCTCCTTTGTCCCCCGATCCTTGACGCCTCTTCCCATTCACAACCCACACACAGGCACCCGCAGTGAGAGAGACGGGGGGAGGAGGGGGAGCGCCTCATCGTATTGCTACAGGAGCAGAATCTGCGCAAGCCATACACACGACAAGCAAGAGGCAGGGCGAAGCCAGGAAATAAGGACCAGCCACGTGACCAAGGCGAGAAGCAAGGCAGTGCGAGGGGGACCAAGAGCGAGAGAAATGGCAACAAGGCGACGGTCTTCCGTGTCCTTCCAGCTGCACGAGAACCAATTCCTCTTGCAGCTGCCTCAGACCGCCACGACCCATGGCCCCCAGGTGGGGACTGCGGCTTCTCGCATCCGTCGGGCGCTCCCGCTGCCCTTGCTTGCCTTTGGACTGGGCATGGCAGCCATGGTAAGTCAGGGGGACAAGGCAGGGTCGACCGCGTCCAGGTGGAGTTCTACACCTGGACACGAAAAGATGCACAGCTTACTTACACTTGCTCATCTCATTCTTTCTCTTCGTCCATGCACAGGGAGGATGGGTGTGGGCGGCGCCTGCCTTTGTGTACGCCGGGCTCGAGCTCTACAAGGGCAGCAAAGCTAATAAAGGTGCGCGCCAGGAAGGGAGGGAAAAGTAGGAAAGGAAGAATTGTGAAGGGGGTAGCAAGATCGAGGGTTCTTGACCGTATGCCTCTCCCAGCTGTACTATAGAAGGTAGGCGGGAGACTGCGCCTTCATCGACCGGTGTGAACGAGACCTAAAGTCTAAACCAAATCCAGCAAGAGCAGCTTGGTTTGTTACTGTCCTTCTTACCAACCTCACTCCCACACATACACGCACCCCTTGCTAGGTCATGCACGTCGTTTGAGTGCATCGGGCCGAGCTCGCCGTGCGTCGTCAGGGAACGTTGCAGACCTATTGGGTCGAGTCCGAGGGCGCACCCTTTCCTCCAAGCTTTGCTGCATCTGCCTGGACGCCATTCCCGACGACGAACCATGCTCCAACCTGTTCGACTGTAAGTACAAGGGGGCGAAGAGGTCGTCTCGGTTGTGTCGTCTTGTGTGCACTCATCGTGCCGTTTCAATTACAATCCCGCTTTTGATTGCTTGCCTTGAATTTTCTAACAATTGGTCTGTATGATAAATATCTTCCACCTCGTAGGCAAGCATGACGCTCAGACGCACAAGGCCTGCATCGACAAGTGGCTAGAAAAGCACGAGACTTGCCCCCTCTGCCGGCGCGACGCAAAGGACCCCGTCATGGGGGAGATGAAGAAGTATCCCCTCGACGTGGCGGCCCAGATCCGGGGTTGCCGCTTTATCGTCTTCAAGGGCTGGCAGAACGAGGAGTACCTCCGGCACTTCCTCGAGGTCGGGGCCACCGAGCTAATCGCTGCCGCGCTTGAAGCCCACGCCACCAATCCGAAGGTGGTGGCGGCGTGTTTCGCGGCAATTTTTGTGATCGCGTTCTCCAGCAAGGAGACTCAGGGGCGCTTGTCGTCCTTGGGGGTGTGCGAGAGGGTGGTCCAGGCCATGGGCACGCACACGGAGGACCTCGAGGTCCAGGCGCGTGGCTGCGGTGCCATTTACGCCTTGTCGCTCTCGAACAAGCAGACGCAGCTCCAGCTCTGTCAAGCCAAGGCGCCGGCCGCCTGTTTGAATGCCTTGCACCGGTACATGGACGATCCGTCGACGGCCTTATCTGCTGCCGACGCCTTTATGTCAATGTCCTGCGATAATAAGCTCGGCCAGGACCTGCTGGGCAGCGGGGATGGGGCTGGGGCCGAGCTAAACGGCAAGGGTGCATGCGAGCTGCTGGCGGACCTGGTGGATCGGTACGAAAACGACCGCGACGTCATGTATGCTGGCTTGGACGCTGTCATGAAACTTGCTATTGATAACCCGGAAAATAGGCTGCGATTCGGCGCGGCGGGAATGTGTCGTAAAGTAATGAATGCTTTTGAACTGTACCAGGACGACGAGATATTCTTGCTGGTACGTACAGGGGAGGTGGTGAAGGAGAAAAGGACATGTAACACCCACTTTGAATCAATTTTGACGGAGGGGGAGACAAAGGGAGTTGGCACGTCGCCCAGCATCATGCTCGTTTCCCCTCTTCTATGTATGCCTCATTTTAGAAGTGTCTCCTTTCTCGACCTATACCTCTTCTTCTGACCCTCGCTCTTTTCCCATCACACTATTCCCTCCCCCCTCATCAGGTCGCGCTCACCGCCGTCTACACCATGGCCGAGAACCAGAAAGAGAACCAGGCCCGCTTGCTAGAAGGGAATAGGGCACAGACCTTGATGTCGACTCTCCGCCGCCACGAAGGATGTCGGGACGTGGTCTCGGTAGGACTGGATGTGCTTTTCGCGTTGACGTACGACGCCGTGGAAGGACCTAATACGGTCAGTCACCCGGCGTTGCGCGGGGCGGGGGCCTGTCAATACATTTTGAAGATGTTGCAGGCGTATCCCCGTTGCCCGGAGATCTACGGGCCGGGCCTCAAGGCAACAGCCTGTCTCTTGACCTCGGTGGAGACACAAACGTTCATCACGGGGCCGGAGTGGTGCCAAGTGCTCTGCGACAGTATGAGGCAGAGCATTGAGGTGCAAGACATGCCAGTCATTGAGATCTGTTGTCGTGTCCTAGGCAACCTCGCCCTCCACTCGGATACCAACCAAGCCTCCTTGAGAGAAGCCGGCGCGTGTCGGATGGTCTGTGACTGCCTAAGGAAAGGATTTTGCCGTTATCAAGCCCTAGAAGCTATCGCGGACCTAGCATATAACAGCCCTGATAATCGCCAAGAGCTGGGAAGGTGTGACGCGGTGAAGCTCGTGGTTTTATCTATCGAGACGGACTTGATGGATTTGGTCGCTTTTGACATTGCCGTTATGGCTCTTACGAACCTCGTCCAAGACAACGCTCTTGCCGCCCGCTTGCAAACGCATAAGATCCGCTTCCAGGAGGGAGGCAAGGAATGCAAGCTCTCCGTGTACGCCTTGCTGAGCCACCGTCTGAGGACCGACAGCCTGGATTTCGGAGAACGCGCCTGCATCCTAATGATGTCCCTCTCCGCGCTATGCATTTACGACCCCAAAGCCCAGTCGGAAATTGGGAACGCCAATGGCTGCTGGTCCGTGGTGGAGGGGTTGCGGAAGTCTGCGCAGAAGTGCCTCGGGTCCGATGCGGCAGTGGCGCGTCAAGGACTCCAATTGATTTCGGATCTGGCTACAAAGCACTCTGCCAACCAGGACCGACTGCGAGAGGCAGGGGCCATCGAATTGCTATGGCGGTTGCTTCCAGAATTCTCCCGCGACCCTCTCGACGCGGCGCGCTGGCTTTTGGCGTCGTCCGTGCTTGCGGAAGAAAATCCCACCAATCAACAGCGCTTCGTGAAGCTCGGGGTGCCCGCAAAGGCAATGGGGCTCCACCAGCAGTTCCCCGAGGACGAAGAAGTCTTGGACTCCGCGTTAGGCTGTCTTACTGCGCTTGCCGCCAACAATCGAAGCCTTCAAGACCACATCGGGTCTCTCGGCGCCTGCGAGATGGTTTGTCAGGTGGCCATGCGAGCAGTGGAGAATCCGCACCTCTTAACTCGCTGCTGTTCGTTCGTTTTGGCACTCTCCGAATTGCAAAAGTTCGACACGGAAGGTCGACCGCTGCACATCTGGAGGTAAGTATTACGCTCCTCTCAAGGCGAAGGAGAGAGTGAACAGATTTCCTTTCTCATGATGAAAAAGGAAAGGATTTTCGTTTATACATGTATAATGTTGAAGGCAGCGTCAAGGCCTTGGAAGCTATGGTCAAGGGTCACAAGAAGACACATAGACACATAAGGTGTGTTGTTTACTCATCAAGTCTGCTTTCACACAACAGGGACAATACATATTCTAACAAGAACCGGCTACGGGAGAGCGGGGCAATCGCAAGCTTTAGCAAGGCCCTTACATGGAACATCTCGCACGGTGCAGACCCGGTCATGCTTGGCAGTCTTATCCTCAGCCTGGCTCTGGTTGCCGAAGACGATGTGCCTACCTTCACGCGATTGCGGAACGAAGGCATCTTCCAACTGGTGGTGGATTTGACTAGGCAGTATCCGGACCATGACACGGTCTGGATGGCCACCACCGGGCTAGTCGCCACCTGCTCCGTGGTGTTCAACGACGACTGGACGGATTGGAGCCGGTTCGAGACGCCCGTCAAGGAAAATCAAGACCTTTTTATCGCTGGCGGTGCCATCCCTTACATTCTCGACGCCATGAGAAGCACGCCGCTGGTGAAGAGTACCATCGTTATGAGTTTCATCTCCCTGGGTGCATTAATTTGGCAAAACGCACAGGGCATTGAGTTGCTCGTAGATGCCGTCGAATTCATCGATGAAGTGTTGGCCAGTGCTGCCTGCAAGGGGCCCGACAGCTTGTTCTACGGTCTGCTCGTGCTCGGCTCTATGGTTAGCTTTCCGGATCCTGACGTAAAGGTGTTGGCTCGGTGTTGCCCCGTCATCTACCGGTGGGAGAAGGTTGCTCGCGAGGCCTACCCCGAAAACACCTGCTTAGTTCGACTACGGGTTATCCTCATCTCTCACATTCACAAGGCAGCAGCGGCGCACCCGTTTGGACTGGATGCTGCATGAGGTGCTGCTCTAGTTTGGCTTCTTGAGTGGTTTGCGTATGTATATTGCATGTATCGGTCAGATTCGAGTATTTAAAAATACAGCTAACTTGCGTCGAATGTTGGCAAATCTGTCTGTCTTGTTGTTCTTTGCTTTGCTTTTGTTGTTGGCTTTCTGGCTGGGGGATGTACAGAATAAACAAGCACACACACACATGAATGTAGCGACGTCCACACCTACACTCACACTCACACGCTTCTCTTCCTCCTTCGTCTTTTTTGTTTTGCTTTCTTCGTTTACAATGTTCACCTTCGACGGGCTGCCGGCTTGGGTGAGGCGGCTCTCTTGGCTCCGATCGCTTTTTTCTTGGGCTTCAAGACAACATTTGTAGCCTTCCCCATTCCTGTCTCCTCCGTCCCTGCCTGTGCTGCATGACGACGACTGGCACGGGCTGGCGTGTCCTTGCCACCCCGAACGGTCGTCATCAGCGTCTCCACGGCCCCCGTTCCTGTCATGCACTCATCAAGCTCACCCCCGTTCGGCACCGAGGCCGCCGTGCTCGACGTGATCCCTGATCCTGGCGTGGGCGCGATGGGTGTCCTCTCGGCGGCGTCCCGTTGTCGGGCAGCAGCAGCGGCGGCCCGGACGAGGGTGTAGGTGCTCAGGCCCACGGCCGCCACGGCCAGAAGTTTGCTGGTGAGAGAGAGGCCGCCTGGCTTGCCAAAGGGCCAGGCCAAGCCCCAGAGGCCCCGCCCTCCGCGCCCCCCTCCCGGCAAGGTGCTGCATAGAGGCCGGGTGTCGGGGGAATCGTCCGCAGGCAAGGGCGCCAGGGTGATGGGCTCGAGGCGGCCAAAGAAGGCGCGGAGATTAAGGCCGGGATTCGTGTGGCAACGCTTGTCGATGGCTTCCAGCAGGTGGCTGCGAATGCCGCCATCCACCAGCGCCCGGCGGGGAGGGTCTTGTTCGAACAAAAAGAGGAAGGTGGGGATCAAACTGCCCTCCGCCTTCAATGAAGAACCAGAATCCATGGCCAGCATGAAGTTGTTCAGATGCATCATGTTGCCGCAGTCCAGCTTCTCCATATGCTCCACCACCACCACCAACTCCCCCCCCACGCCCACCGCCTGGGAAGCCTGGACCAAGGCATCACGCAGGCCGCCCGTCGACGTTACCCAGTCCCCTTGCTCCACGAGCTGGGCCGCGTTCCATTGCAGGCAGCCCCGGCCGTCCGTCAGCACCTCCAAGACCGCCCTCGCCGCAGTCCGGGCCTGCGCCCCAATGAGAGCCAGCTTGGTTACTTTGTCTCCAGATGCCAGCCCGTCACTTAGCTCATTGGCCAGCTGCTGGATGGCCCGCGATTGGTTCACAATCACCAGGCTCTCGGCTGTGTATGCAGTTATAGGGGGGGGGGCAAAGACGGGGGATGAGCGGTGGAGGAATGGGAAAGACAACAGGAAGGAAGGGAAAGGGTGGGGGATGCCAGCTACCCCACACTTACTCAAGCGGCCCTTCAGCTTCGCTGCATCCCGAGCGGCCGGCACCACCTGCAGCAACACCAGCAGCAAGACACAGCCCAAGACCTGGCGCGGCAGGCTCCAAAAAGGGCGGTGGGCGGCCATCATGACCATACGCGGGCGGCAGCACGTCCGTGGGATGGAGACGTACTAGCTAGAGCGGGCGACCACGGGACCAAGGGGCAAACCAGCTCTCCTGTGCGATTGTGGGGAGGGAGCAGGGGAGTGAGTGCTGGGTGATGGGGTGTGGTTGTGGTTGTTTGTCCTCGAGTGTGGGGGGCAGGAAGGACATGCATAATCGATCTCATCCTCGAGTTTTTGGCGAGACAATACCAGGCCTCCACATTTTGGCCCGTCTCACACACCACAACACACAAGCACACCAACGCCCCCTTTATTTTCTAATCGCAACCGAACAGGACAGGACGATCCCACTACGGACCATCGTCGCCTTGTGCCGGGAAGCTGCAGCCACCCCCAGAAGCGCGTCTTCGTCAAGGCCTCCATCATCATCCCCCGCCCCATGAAAGCTCAACAACCCACTACCGCTCCTCCCTCTACGCGCCGCAAGACCATTGCTCCTTTTCGGCCGGGGCTGGCGCTGCTCCTCCTCGTTTGTGGCAGTTGTGTGCCCCTCAGCCAGGCCTTCCTTCCCTCACATTCCGGCCAGAGGGGCAGCCGGGCTCGATCCCTGCTTGGTCTTGGTTCATCCTCCCCGTCACCCTGGTCGTCACTGCCACTGGGAAGAAAGGCAGGTGTGCCCCTGTATAGCATGTTGGACAAGGGGGGGAACAAACGCCGTCGACCACGCCGCCAAGGCGGCGGAAATGAGAGCGACGACGAGGAGGAAGAGGAAGAGGATTATCGAGCCATGAGACCAGCGGCCCTAGACCGGGTACGCCCTCCACCCCCGCCCCGGGTCCGGCCAGGTAATTGCAAACATGGGTTTATGGCGGGAAGGCATGCATGTGTGCGGTTTTCGAGTATAAAACCGATAGTGACATGACGCAAGAAAGACCGAGATTCAGGCGCCTAGCATCCCACACTCACCACCCTCACCACCACAAACCACACGCACGGCAGAGGTGGGCAAGAACCGGCTGCCATTCGGAGTCTCATGGATCCCCCAGGGCCTGAGCGCCGCGCTGCTCATGGGCACGTTTGTGTTGGGCGTGGGCACGGGCGTGACAGTGGACTCGGCCATCAACACCAACCCCAAGGACCTGGCCTCCCGCGACGCCATCGACAAGAACGCGCCCAACCCCAAATTCTGCCAGGTGAGTTGCCTGCCTGGGGCGTCGTTCTTGTAGTGTACTCGTCTATCTTGTACTCTTTTCGCCCCACGTACCACTGGGACCATCCATTTCTCCTCCTTTTCCCCTGCACGCAGCGCTACGGTGCGAGCACGTTGGTGCTGGACAACCGCATCTTCGTCTCCTTCAACCCCTTCGACGTGTATGTAACGCAGGCCGACGTCAAGCCCGGCTGCGTCTTGCGTGCCGCGAACGTAGTCCAGGCCCTGCAAGGCCGGGGACTCCTCACCGACGAAGAGGTAAGGGCTTCAAAAAAGGAAGGGGGGCGGGAAGAAGGGGCGCATTTCAATTGTCATGTGGGCTGGGGAGGTTGGAGACGGGGAGGTTGGGGATCTGAGGGAGGACGGACAGCGACTGACGCGAATGAATAATGCGGTGGCACTCACTTCCTCTTCCTCCTCCTTGTCGCGTTGCAGGTGAATGTGTGCAAGAACGGCAACAACACCTGGGCCTACGTGGGTGACATCAACGACAAGCCCCAGCTCTCTTGCGTGTACCAATCCGACGACGCACAGAACGAATTCTTGGAGAAAAATCCCAAGCTAGGCGTGGGGGAAGACGTTTACGATAAATAGAAACTAGAAGAGAAGGAGAAATAGAAGAGGGGCCGAAATTCTTGCTGTACATAAAAGAAAGACTCAGAGTTAACCCGCTCTTTTTGCTGATGGTCCTGGCCCGGTAAAACGTCTCGGTGCTAGAATTCCTTTCATGAGCACGTATGCTTCCTTACAGCACCAGCCAATGCTAGTCCGTCGTGTGGGAGAGCGTATTGCTGTGATGATCGTGCACTGTGTCAAGGGAAAGTAAACGTGACTAAGCACAGAAGAGCGCGGCATTTTTTTGAATTTATTTTGAACGCTCCCGCCTCCCGCCCCCGACGCGTTGTCGTGTGATTGCGAAAAGTCGTGTGGAAGCAAAATTTGTTTTGTTTTGTTTTTGTGTGTCTGATGTGCGTTTGTTCTTGCTGCGCTTCCTGCCTCCTGTTGCCACCATCCCCATTCCCTGTGCACAGCCACACAGATGCATACGTAACGGCCCGCCGGGGTTTGTTTTTGAGGAGTGTAGTAGTGGCAAACGAGCACAAACTTGTGATGGCTGTGAGGCCTTTCGCCCGCCCCTTCAGCTCTCTTTCTTGAGTACACGATTGTGCGTGCACCCTTTCATTGTTGCTGCTGCTGCTGCCTCCGTACATGCGCCCGGGCGCCTCACCCGCATGCATGTCGTCGACGGGGGTTCTCAACATTCCCTAACGCTCCCGGCCCCCACCCACACACACCCACAGGTTATCTACGCAAAATTTACCTCGTCAACAAGATCCCCCCCCATACTTAAAACAATGAAACTCTTCGCCACCTTTGCGCTCTTCTCGAGCTCCCTCGCCTTGTCCCGCGCCGTCTTCGAGCCCACTATTGAAGGTACGTTTTGCTTGGGGTAGGAGAGAGAGAGAGAGAGGGGTCGACTGACTGAAGGCAGCGGCATCAGGGACCTCTTTCGACTCCAATCATGTATGCTATGTTCCCACATGGCCTGCACATCGTCCCACTTCCAATGCATGCACTGTCCCTCTTTCTCCCTTCCCTCCCTGGGCATCCGGAGATGGCCAATAATAAACACACACACCTCTTCCTCTTCCTCTTCCTCTTGTGTTGTACGCCTGGTCGTTCGGTGCGCTTTGCCTCTTTGTCCCTTCCCATCGCACCGAGACCTTGTTCCACACGATTTCAACCCTTTCTCAGCCTTACAATAAAGGGGGACTCGCTTGTCGGGGTCGAGGTCATCTGTGCTTACTTGTTGATCACCTTCTCCTCTTAATTTCCGGTTTCCTTTCCTCCCACCACTCCCTCCCTTACTCAGATGTCAACGAGAAAGCCTTTGGGAATGTGCGCTCCCTCTTCGATGAGGATTTGCCCCTGCCGAAGGACTGGATGGCCAAAGAGAATGCCCCTTCCAAGGCGTTTGGTGCTTCCGGTGGCAACCATCATCAACCTGTCCACGGCTCCTACCCGTTCCACGGGAAACCCGGCGGCCATGATGGGCATGGCCAGCCCGGGTACCCTGCCAAACCGAACCCGGGCCCTTACCCCGCCGGCAACACCCGCGTCCTTTTCGCGGCCCAAGACCTGCCCCTCCCCAAGGATTGGATGGTTGCGGCCTCCAAAGACAGCACTTACGGCGGCGAGGAGAACGGCGGCGGCGGCCACCACGACCACGGCTCCTACCCTTACGGTGGGGGGGCCGGGGGCCAGGATGGCGGCGACCACACCGACGGTGAGGATCCGAGCTACGGCAACCCTGGGGATGGAGACAACGCTTACCCGGCCTACGACGGCGATCACCCCGACAAGATGGCCGCTGTGCCCGGCTCGGTCGCCTACTTGCCCAAGACGCCCGTCGTCCGTTCCCTCGAGACGGTTATGTTCAAGAAGTCCCAGGACGATCAAGAGATCCCCTTCTACCTCCGTGGGCGTCGGCCTTCCACTTGAGCGCAGGTCAAGGAGGGCAAAAGGAAGCGTTGATGACCGGCAAAGGGTTGGGAGGGAAGGGAGAATGCTGAAGTAAAGGGCCTCTTGGGGGCCGAGTATCCCTTTCTATCCAACCGTAGCCGAGTATCAAATTTCTGCCCGATATTATCACTATTATTATTATTATTATTATCTTTATTATTATTATTGAGTGTGTGCCCGAATTTGGTGAATACTGCATTTCCTGGCCGATTTGGTCTAGGTAGAAAGTAGAAAGAAATTCCAAGAGGCAAAAAAACAAAAAGACAAGCAGAAACAGCATCAAGAGAGTGACGCTCGCCAGCCGTGGTCTTCAAGTAGAGCGCGCCTTGGGAGAAAAAAGAAGAAAGAAGTTCAAGCGTCCAAAGATATGCTTTGATGATTGCTTGTTGTTTACTTTTTTTTTCACTCGAAGCAAAACTAAATCAAACCAATACGGGGTTAAGCGGACGAACGGATGCTCTGGCCTTGCTAGGTCATGCGTTCAATTATGTTTCATTCTATCACGGCTGCCGCGCACTCTGTGCTCCTCCAACAGTACTAGCCGACCTGGCTATACACTCTTCGACTATGCTACATACACACTCTTTCCTCCCATCGCACTGCCGCTGCTGCCTCACGATTGTTCCCGATCCTCCTCCGTGACCGCCCGCACGGCAGTCTCCTCCCCCTCGCTTCCCTGTGCCTCCCTGCTCCCTGCCAGAATAGGCGTGACAGACCCCTTTTGGCAGATGTAGACGTAGTGCACACTGCTGGCGTCTGTGGGGTCGGCGGCATCGGTGGCGGTGGGCGAGGAGGAGGAGGAGGCAGTGGCAGACGGCTTGGGCACGGTGTGGACGGACACGCGCCATTTGTATGTCTCCTCTTGCAGGTACTGTAGGCGGTTGCCTGGAATGCCGTAGGAAACGATGATGAAGACGCCATCAGGCTTGAGCACGCGCGAGACTTCCATGCACATGGCCGCCACATTAGTGATGGAGCCCTTGCCGCACAGGATCGAATCCATAGTCCCCTTGTCCAGCACTACGTTGAAAGAGGCGTCCCCAAAGTCCAATGCGCACATGTTCATCTGCTGCCATGCCATGCTGGTCTTGCCACGGTGCCGCTCCTGCATCTGATCCACCACCACGCGCGAGATGTCAACATTGGTGATATTTGCGTGGCCGTCTTCGTACATGTCCTCGCTTAGGGAAGAATTTCCGGCCCCGGCCACCAGGATGGCGTCGCTCTTTGCAATGTAGAGCCCCAATAAATATTTCAGTGCGCTGTATTTTTGGTACCAGTCAAACGGCTCTGGGTCTCTGCGTTGTGCGAGGGGTGGGGCAGGGAAGGGGAAGGGGGTGGGCATGCCGCGGGGGTCGGTTGCGATGGAAAGGGAGGAGGGCTGAGATCGAATTAGGACTTACGTGGTGTAGCGGCTGTCCCAGTAGCTGGCCCGGCCGTAGTATTGCGACATGGTGTGGCGTGTGAGTGGTGGGGCGGATGGCGTGGCGTGTGAGTGGTGGGGCGGCCCCGCTCCTGTACGTAAGGGGAAGGACATGATTTGACATCCCAGCGCCTTGTGAGATTCTGAAGGAAGACTTCTCGGCAAGGCCATCCCCCCAAGGACAAGGCGAAGGTGGCTAGCCACCCAATTCGAGCGTGATTTGTCCGCCGGGCCTTGACGGCCCTTGCGAAAGCTGAGAGGGAAGCATATGCATCATGCATCGCCTAACAACGAAGAATCATCGCCCAAACAAGCAAAGCAAGGCGGCATTCGCTCGCTCATCGCGATTCCCCGTACGTATTTACACTCACACACCCCTCTCACAAGCCATACAGCGCAACGAAGAAGCAAGGAAACACAGCACGTCGGAACGAAAAAGCTGATTAAGAAAGCCGACACTTTGATCCCTTTTTTGTCTTTTTCTAGCTAGTTAGTGTACACGCACACACACATGGCCCGCTCTCTATTTATTTATTTATTTTCCAAATCAGACGAGGTACCATATCGTGAAGCACAGGCAGCCCGCAATGATTAGACCGATAATGGCATTGTCCCGGGTCTTCTTCCGCTGGATGGCGTCCACCACGCGGCTGATGGAAGGCAAGTTGCTGGCGAGCCCCGCGAGACCCGTGTTGGCTCCGGACAAGCCCTGGCGTTGCGTCCGCAAGCCGTCTTTGGTCTCCATCGCCTGGCTCAGGATACTGCCCACACTGCGAAGGGAGCTGTGGATGGCGTTGCGCTCCCGCAGCAATTGATCCATCTGAGGGTTGCCCCATTCCCCGCCTTTCTTGGCCCCAGGCCCGCCGCCCCGGCCCGCTCCACCCTTGAGGAGCTCGGCGCTCTCGCGCTTCCGCTGGAGGGCCACCTGGGTCTTGTGAGACTCACTTGTGTAGTAGTTGAATATCTCCCTGTACCGCTGCAGCAAGGCCGAACTCGAGGTACGCGTCCCATGCGCGAGCAAACGACCCATGGCGTCGTTGCATTCCGAAAGCTGTGGGTGGAAGTGGCGGGGCGTGGTACAAACAGGTGAGAGAGAGGCGCCAATTGACAAATCCATGAAACGATTGGACCCTTTCTATTTGCCTTCAACCCCCAAAAGGCCTCCCCGGAAACCCGTCAACAGAAGAAATCTCCCCAAATTGGACTTACCGCCGCGAGCAGATTCTCAATTTCGGTGGCCAGCGACTGCTCCTCTGAGTTCTCCAAAAGTGGATTCTCTGCGCAAGTAGGTGAAGGAGGGGGCGTGCCAGTGATGAGATGACGTGCACCATTCATGGTGAAGTATGGTGTGTTCTTCCAGATTCTATGCAAGCCCCCTGTCATTTAGCCATCTGAACTCACCTTCATCATAGAGCAAGTCCGAATTCATGCGCTGCGCCAGAAAGGAGTACGCCTGGCATTTTTCCTGGTTGTTCAAGGTGGGAGGATGGGGTTATGTATGGTTTTTTCTCCAATAAGGAAATACAAGCGCTACCTAGTGTTATCGGGAAATTAAGCCTGCTACTCGATGCGTGCCTCTCCCTCCCTATAACCCATTTCAGCCATTCGCACCGGCCACTCTCCAAGGACAGCTAAAGCAGGCCTAGAAGACTACATCCCGCTTGTCCCACTCGTGGCTCGGGCGTTGTTTTAGCACTGGCGCCTGGCACACTCGCTACGTACCTCGAGCTTGCTCTCGATGCCGCGCACTTTGCGCTTTAGTTCCTCCCAATCCCCCATTGAATTTGAGAAAGTAGCCGCCGTGGCGGCCGTGGTGGGGTGGAGCGCGTGAGGGCTTGAACCACCGCTGTTGATGCTGCTACCCCCGGTGGTGCCACCGCCAACGCCGCCCGCACTGCCGCTACCGCGCGCCCGAATGGTGATGCTTTGGCTTGACGAAGGACGGGGCGGGGGGGCTTGGAAAGAGAGTGGCCGGGTCGATTCACCAACCCGCTCCTTTCCCAGGCCTGTATCTTCTTCCTCTCCTCCCGCAGCTGTGGGTTGTGTGGGTGGTGGTGTTAGGTTATGAGTCCTTGTGGTCTGCCGAGTGTGATGGGGTGGCTGGGGCGATGATGATGAGTAGGAGGAGAGAGGAGAGCCCGCGTCATCGAATCTGAAATCGCTGAAATATTGATAACCACTGGTACCACCCAGCCCAGACACTTTTAGGAGCAGGCCACACACACGCCTGCGGCCAAGCCACATTAGGTTTTCTACTATCCTGACCTAGTCTACAACCAGGAGACAGCCACGACGCTGATACTCATTGCCAGTGCACACAGGTGCATGGCTACTACTACTAGGTCGAAAATTCTA
>Ga0105053_10007722_pt1 | contig 14280 bp, 18 predicted proteins | sample BON01_FD_78093 | JGI IMG/M metagenome (GOLD analysis project Ga0105053, IMG submission 78093) | Freshwater microbial communities from Lake Bonney liftoff mats and glacier meltwater in Antarctica - BON-01 | ecosystem: Environmental > Aquatic > Freshwater > Ice > Glacier meltwater | place: Lake...
CAGTCAATATTTGCCATATTCTAAGTTCGATTATTACTGAAGAAATATACAAAAAAAGAAACCCGTAAGCAATAAATGGAACGATAAAATATATCAAAATATTGACATTTAATTCACCCCACCCTACAGGTGAAATTATGGAAGTTACACCAGTTACTTTATTCAAAACAAGTACTAAATTGTCTGTAGCAATTTTCTTCATTTCTTTCAACCCTGATTTTAGACTTTAGAAAAGTACCCAAGTAAAGCTAACAAGAGAAGGCGATTGCCATTGATTACTTTTTTTTAGGACCCACTCTAATTTAACGGCCTTATGAAAATTAGTAAAATGTACGCCTCTCTGGCTTTAAAGACAAAAATATGTCTGACACCTCTTCGGCTGAGTGAAGAATAATTATTAACAATAGCCCATAAAACAAAATAGCTATTCTTATCAAATCAGAATTTTATAGGCAAGCATTGATCAAATAGGATCAATTTCTGTTTATTTGTATTAGGCAGATCCTACTGATGGTTATAATATAGGATAAGATTAGTTATACCAATGAATTTAACTGCAACCAGTAAAATATTTATTGCTAAGTCAATATTAAAAATTTGATCTCTATGAGAATTGTCTTTATCCTGCTTGTCATCAGTACCTTGTTTTTTAACTGCACAACACCTCAATCGGAAAAAGCAGCCATTGAAGCGCCACAGTGGCAGGAGGTAGAAATGGTTTTTACCGCTGTCAATACCTACAGTAATCCTTACACAGATGTGGATATGTATGCTGATTTCATTGGTCCCGAAGGGCAGAAGCTGCGCCGACCTGCCTTCTGGGATGGAGGTCAAAGCTGGAAAGTCCGCTTTGCTTCTCCTATTCCCAAAGGAGAATGGAAGTGGCAGACCACCGCTTCTGACAGCAGTGACAGTGGCTTACACGGACAACAGGGTAGGCTTAAAAGCTTGGCTTATACTGGCGATAACCTATTGTTGCGACATGGTCTGTTGCGCATGTCCGAAGGCAAGCGAAATGTGGTTCATGCCGACGGTACCCCTTTCATTGTAGTGGGAGATACACCTTGGGCGATGCCTTGGCGATCTACCTACGCGCATACAGAGCGCTATGCCCAGGACCGTGAGCAGAAAGGCTTCAACACTGCTTTGCTTATGACCCTTCAGCCTGACAGGGGAGCTACTGGTCCCCATTCGCGCGATACTGAACAGGGTTTTGCTGTTGCCTTTTCCGATTTGCCGGACGGGCACATCAATCAAATCAATTCGGAATATTTTCAGTACCTGGACAGCCTGATGGGCATACTTGTAGCACATGAAATTGTGCCGGTCTATCAGCCGGTATTTCATGGCTTTGGTTGGAAAGGAAAAGAGGTGCTGGGTAGGAATGTAGCTGCTCAGGAGTTTGCCCGCTATTGCAAATACCTTGTGGCGCGCTATGGTGCTCGCCCTGCCATGTGGCTGGTGGGCGCCGATGGAATCGGTAGAGAAGGAGGCGTCAAAGAAGGAGGTGAAACAGTAGAAGCCTGGGATGCTTATCAGCAACCTACCGGAATTCACTACAATCCTTTTGATGATTATGTACCTGACTGGGCAGAAGAAGGGACTTACGAACCGCATTACAATAAATCCTTTCAGGATGCCGATTGGCTGGATTTTCAGTGGGCCCAAACCGGGCATGGTGCTGAGCATCTTTATTATAAAGTGGAGCGAATGTACGAAAACAAACCTGTCAAAGCAGTGGCCAATGGAGAACCCACTTATGAAGGCATACGAGATCCGGGAAATGGTTCAGGATGGTGGCAAGGCGAAGAAGCTTGGATGCAGCTCATGTCGGGAGGCACTATGGGCGTGGTTTACGGTGCAGGCGGCATCTGGCAATGGAAAGTGAGCGCAGAGGAGGAGGGATGGCCGGATTGGGCAAATTCTAAGATTTCTTGGCGGCAAGCGCTCGATCTGGAGGGCAGTCGCTACGTGGGATTCATAGCTCGTGCCCTGAAGGGAATGCAATTTACAGACATGGAGAAGCGCATTGACCTGTCAGGAGGAAAGCCTTGTCTGGCCAAGGCAGGTCAGTTTTATGTCAGCTACCTTAACGAAGGCGGGGAGATTACCTTAAGTGAATTAACTCTTGAAATGCCTTATCGATGGTTCAATCCCAAGACCGGAGAATTTTTGCAGGAAGCCCAGGTGACTGAGGCTACTCAGTCCTTCAATGCTCCGGACAATGAACCTTGGGTGCTTCTTGTTGGCAAAAGGGAAAATATTTGAGTTGACATCTGCCCGTTTCGGGTTTAATAAGTTGAACAAACTAAATTTATTCTAATGAGACAGATAGTTTTTATAGTATTGCTTTTTATCGTGGGCTCCTGTAGTAGGCAAAAACTCGAAAATGAATTCTGGAACGATGGCGAGGAATTTTTTGAAGTAAAGGAAATTTTCGCTGGGGAAAGATTCCCCAATGTGGTGACGGCCAAGGACGGTTCGATTGTTGCCACCTGGGGAAATAAAAGTTACCAGGTGCGAAGGAGTGAAGATGGTGGAAAAACCTGGGAGCCAATTATTACAATAGCCAACCCTGGATTTCAGGGAGGAGGAGTCACTGTAGACGAGGAAAGTGGAGATATTTTGGCATTTGTCGAAGAAAGTCATCCCATTTCACCTTTTAAACTTTACAGGAGTAAGGACAATGGGAAGACATGGGCAGTTGAAAAAACAAGCCTAATTGGGGATAATAAGGGAAATGTACCCTCCATGCACATGAATGAGCACGGCATTACACTACAATATGGTGAAAAGAAAGGAAGGTTAATTCGGCCCACACGTTATTATGGTGGGGGAAATGACCGGGAATTTTGGCCCAACCACTATACGAATGCCATTTATAGCGATGATGGAGGCAAAACCTGGAAAACCAGTGCTCCATTTCCCGCTATGGGAACCGGTGAAGCGACCCTGGCAGAGCTTTCGGATGGAACGATCTACTACAATTCCCGCAGGCACTTGTCCACCGATGGTTTAAATCCAAGAATGAGACATATTGCACACAGTAAGGATGGCGGTGAAACCTGGGAAGGTCTATACGTCAGTGAGGAACTACCTGATGGAGACCAAAGCGGGGATTATGGACTTATGGCAGGTTTGATTAGGCTGCCAATTGAAGGACATGATATTCTACTTTTTAGTAATATAGTATCCAAAGAAGGCCGGAACCATGGAACTGTCTGGGCCAGCTTCGATGGTGGCAAAACCTGGCCAGTAAACAAACTGGTAGAAGAAGGCAAGTTTGCCTATTCTTCCATGACAGCCGGAAGAGCAGGCACCCCAAGCGAAGGATTAATTTATCTTTTCTATGAAGGTGAAAGTCAAGATGCTGCGGGTTATGCAGGAAAAATGGCCATTTTCAACCTTCCCTGGCTTACAGATGGCAAAGATTGGCAACAATTTCTGCACACTGATTAAAGATCACAGTTCGGCTTTTTTCAATAATGGCATAGCCTTTCGATAGAGCACCTACTGTTGCTTCTTTAACAAAAAGTCTAGTTCCTTACCATCATTCCAAAATGAAATCGGCAGCCATCCTTGCATGTACCGCTGTGGTAGCAATGAGCGGCAGATCAAAATCAGTTTCATCAATAAGCATCGGTAGTTCCGTACAGCCCAGGATGACACCTTCTGCTCCTTTCTTCTGAAGCAAGCGCATTTGTTCCAGGAAAAACATTTTTGACTCCTCGCTGAACACACCTTGCGTAAGTTCTTTTGATACATAATGGTGATTTTGATCAATATATTCTCCGTCGGGGACAATCGTTTGAATATTGAACTTCTTCTCTAAGCGAGAAGGAATGAAATCACCTGTTATCGTGGGTCGGTTGCCCAAAAGACCAAGGGTTTTTAAATTCTTTTTTTGTGCCTCTTTTCCTATGGCATCCGCAATATGCAATAGTGGGATAGCTATTTGTGGCTGCACATACTCGTACACCATATGCGGCGTATTGGCGCAAATAACCAGGGCTTTGGCACCCGCAGCTTGTAACGTTAGCGCGATTTCAAGGTATTTAGCATTGATCTTCTCCTTATCCTGCGCACGCATCAATTCAATATTCAGGCTGTAGATAAGCATTTCGGGATTACCTTGGGTACCGATTTTTTCTCCTACCATTTCATTTATTAGCCGGTAGTAAACGATGGTGGAATGCCATGAAGTGCCGCCAATTAGTCCTATTTTTTTCATTCTTGATCGGGTTTTAGTTCTTCCTAAAGCAAGCAAAGGAAAGGAAGGAACAATAGCTAATTTATACTCTATCAAAAAATGCGAAAAGCATTCAACTTGGAATATGCAATAGGATTTCCTGACCTTTCTCAGGGAATGTAATGGGAATAGTCTTTTTTTCAATTACTTTCAATTTTAGTTTGAATACGAACGGGAAAGTACTTAAAACACTTGCCAAATTTTATATCTTTAACAATCAGATACGCGCGAGAGATTTTTTCATCTCCCGGAGCTAAGCAGTTGACGCAATAAAATTTCAAATTGGGTCTGTATCCATGAATTATTAATCCAATGCATTAATGGCAGACAAAAAGCCCAATAAAAATCAAAAGTCCATGGAAGAAACCCTCTGGGATTCGCCAAATAATCCAACTTCGAGAGATGTTATTACCAGAGTTGATATCTAGGAGGGTGAGGGTACCTGCCTTGTTTGTAAATATTCCTGTCTCAGCAATAGAGGAGGTAGGGCATTAATGAAAATGACCAAAGCAGTAATATGACACCATACAATCCAAATATTCATAACCGTAAATCCATCCGTTTAAAGGGTTACGATTATGCACAGGCGGGATTGTATTTTATTACCATTTGTTGTCAGGATAAGATTTGTCGTTTTGGCACCATAGAAAATGGTGAAATGATATTAAATGAATATGGACAAATTGCGTACGATGAATGGGTAAAATTATCGGAACGTTTCCCAAATTTTGAATTGGATTTATTTCAAATAATGCCCAACCACATGCACGGTATTATTGCATTGGTAGGGGCAACCCTTGCGGTTGCCCCAAATGACAATAATGCCCCAAATGATAATAATGTCCCAAACGACAATAATGCCCCAAATGACAATAATGCCCCAAACGACAATAATGCCCCAAATGATAATAATGTCCCAAATGATAATAATGCCCCAAATGATGGCAATTCCGTCGTGGTAGGGGCAGGGGTTAACCCTGCCCCTACCACGACGCCGACGACGGGAACAATATCGAATATTGTTGGGGCATATAAATCGTTGGTGGCAAATGGCTGTTTGGATATTTACAAATCAAAAAATGAAACAATGGGCAAATTATGGCAACGCAATTATTACGAACACATCATCCGAAATAAAAAATCCTACCAAACCATTTCAGAATACATTGAAAACAATCCAACCAAATGGACAGATGACAAATTTCATACATTGTGAACAGCGAAACCCTCCTATACCAAAACCAAGACGGCAACATCAAAATAGATGTTCGCTAAGGCTTTACGTTGAATAGCAGCAAAAAATATTTGAAAAGGAAGCCAGCTTGAAAGAGTTAGAAGAAGACATTCAATAATTAAAGAAACTGAAAAAGTGAAATTCACCGAAGTTGTCGATGACAAAGCCAAATACACTGATTGGAGCAAACGGGATGACATCAAGGCCGAACTAAAAGTAGATCTGATTATATTATTGGCCGAAAACGATTATCCTCCTGTGGACAGGAATGAGGTGTATAAAGAAATTTTTGAGCAAGCAGAGAACTTTAAGAAGTATCAGAGGTGAGAATAGGTTGATTTATATTTAGTATAGAACAGTTTACAGGCTTTTTTTTTATCAATATCTCCCATTGCTTCAGTAGTAAAAACAATCTCAAATATCATATGCCAAGAAGTTCCTTCAATTGATCGTCTGTCAATTTAAAAGTTTTACCCTCATTGTAGGACTGAATACTTTTTGCCAATCGTTTTTGAATAACCGGATCGTCAAAAAATGGGTCATTTTTTATGTTGTTTGAAATTTCATACACTTTGTTTTTTCCTCTCTGTATGATAACACGCTCATTTTTATCTATTAAATCCAGGTATTTTTTGAGGTTTTGACGAAATTCTCTAGTGCTTACTACAACCATGAAATTAGAAATTTTGTGTACACGATAAGATACACAAATTTAATTGGAAAAGTTCAAAGTTGTATCGGAAAAAAGATTGCTCCTCATGTAATTGACGGTTTGAAAATCACCACCTTTCCCCATCAATTCATCGAAATGCGATAGCGGTAAAAGACATTGTAATCCAGTTCCGTTTCTGATTTTGGCTTGATATAGATGATGTCATCAGCATCCATAAAATGAACCTCACCCGGTATAGGAAGTTCAGCAATAGGAGCCTGATTTCCTTTGGTATCCGTTAGTATGTATTTGGCACGATGATGCTTTTTCGATGCTTCCTGGAATTCAGGATCATTATACAATTCCCACTCTTTGGCCTGAAAAGTTTCAAAGACAGCCCTTGGAAATGCTGTGTGAAACTGCAACAAGAAGTATTCTCCGCCAGCACTTAGGCGAAGAAAATAAGGATACAGTGAACCACTGTCCTCTTTGACATCATAGGAGGAGTTCTCAATTCGTTCAGGATGAAACAGCATAATCTCAGACAATGGAGAGAGACCATTACCATTCAGTTGATAATAAAACAACTGATTGCCATAAAGCGGGAGTATGGCAACCACCTGATCTGTTTTGGACACTTGTACAAATGGAGTGGTATAGCCTACCCATTTTTTCTCCATTCTGGGCTTCCAGGTATCGGGATAGAGATTTAGCCGATATAAATCCTCTGAACCTGCTTCATAGATAAATCCAGTTTCTGCTTTCTCATAAAAGTCGCCATTTTGCTCCTTTCATATCTGTAAGAAAAAACGTCGACATTTGCTTTTCATTCAAGAGTAAGCGATCCGAATTTGGATCCTTGTCTGTGAGATAGAGTTCCAGCAAGGACTCCACCACTACTGAGTCCAAAAATTCAAATTCGACCTCAATACTTGAAGAGGCATTCTCACCATTTTTTTCTCCAGGGCTGCAAGAATAAAATACAAGTACTATAAGAACAGGTATAAAAGACTTTACCATATATTTGGATTATTGTAAAACAGAGGCAATACAAGTATATATTAAATCATTAGGCTTTAACTGTTTTGGACCAGGAATTTGAGGGAATAAATTGAAATCTTAGTCTAAATAGCATGCTAACATTAATTCAAAACCATTAATAGGTCTATTGAAGATGAAAAATAGGACAATTGTAACATTGGAAATAGTACAAATTAAAAGTGGGTGCTATACCATCTGCATTAATCCCTTTATGAATTAAGACAGTTTGTAAAAGGATTCAATTCTCCTGATTTATAAATATGATTAAATTGTCTAAGAACCGAAATTTGACAGATAGTTTAGATGGATGGCGAAGCTTGGATGTACCGGAAGTCTGGGAATATAATTATAGCAATGTAATTATACTTCGTGAGAAATAAAACCTCATTATAAATTGAATTAGAGTAATTTAGAGTTATAGATAATCATTTACCTCCCGATACAGGAATTGCTTGCTTATTGTACTGCTTTATAATCCCAGGCTGAGGCAATATTTTAATATTTCTTATTAAGTTCATTACCTAATTTTTACTATTTTGCATTTCAAATAAACCAACACTTTTAATGAAGGCTAAACAAATCATACAAAATCAAATTGAAAGATTACGTCATGAACTTAGTGGGGACGAATTGGCTTTTGGCGAAATCATTTTTAATAATGGTTCGTGCCAGATTTTGTCTCAATCCGCAATTTTGTATGAACTTGTGCTGACGCATGAGGAAGCTGATAAATCAGCTGAATATGCTCTTTCTATTGAAGATGATGGGAATATTGAGCCATTTATAAGTAAGGAGCCTCGTGGCTGGGATCGATATTCGTTTGCATGCTTATTGCAAGTGGAGCATGAATTAGCACTGCTGGACAACAAAGAGCCACCGGAATATAAAAAGTATAGCCGAAAAGGCATGATTAAGCGGGTATTGAAGGAACGCAGGCTGAAAGCGGAAAAGGCTGAATACCAGATTAAATGGGCGGACAATATCTTCGGTAACCACATCCTGACTAACGAAGCTGGAGTTAAATACACTGTTTTCCTTCGTGATTTTGAAAAAGAAACCGGGTATAGTGATAGCGAAGATGCCCGATACAACAAATTAGGGACGACCAAACACATCATGTATGCATTCATGCAGATCAAAGATCAAAGATCGCTGTATAAGCGTTTGAAAAAAACATACCCTTTCATAGAAATTTATTGCGATCCGTTGAATGAAAATGCGATCACGTGGCATTACCCACATGAAATGGCATTAGAAGAACAGCGTTTGATTTCTAAATACTTTAAAAAGGCTACATTTATAGCTCCTGAAAATGAGGCTGGTTTTTTGGGATTTATAGAGGAGGCCGCTGAAAGCAACCTCATACAAATCCGACCAGAAGTAACGGCCAGGCTTGAGTTGTTATTTGAGCATCGGATGCTTGAAAAGCTGGCCGAAAATAAAAAACCAGATTTCTCAGTGCTTAAGGTTAAACTCTTTGGTTACCAGAAGGAGGGTGTCTCCTTCGCAGTTTTCCGTAAGGCTGCAATCATTGCTGATGAGATGGGACTTGGAAAAACTATTCAAGCGATAGGCACTGCGGTATTGAAGAAGCAATTCTTCGATTTCAGGAAAACAATGGTGGTATGCCCGGCATCTATTAAAGAACAATGGAAAAATGAAATAGAAAAATTCAGTGAAGAAAAAGCTATTGTTGTCCAGGGTACCCCTGATGAAAGGGCCCTGCAATACCAAAGCAAGGAACATTTCTTTTTCATTGTTAATTATGAAACCATTCTCCGCGATCAAATGGCCATCAATAAAGCAGAAATGGATTTTCTGATCCTAGATGAAGCACAGCGCGCAAAAAACTATGAAACAAAAACAGCATCATCTCTAAAACGTTTAGCTGTAAAACATACGCTGGTAATTACCGGCACACCCATCGAAAACAGGTTGATCGATATTTTTTCGATCATGAATATTATTGAGCCGGAGTTTCTGGGCCCACTTTGGGAGTTTTCTTATCAGCATTGCCTTTTCGACCCTCAGCGACCAAACAAGATCAATGGCTACTATAACCTGAAAAGCCTGAATAAAAAGATGGAAAATGTTCTCATTAGGCGAGAGAAACGAAAAATTCTAGACCAGTTGCCTAATATTCAACAAACGGATGTTACCCTGAATTTATCACCTTTACAGGCGGATTACCATGCTTCATATGCCAAAGGCTTAGCACAAATTATCAGGAAAAAATTTTTGACCCCCTATGACCTCAAGCGCATGCAGCTGCTGCTGGCCAATATGCGCATGGTATGTGACTCTACCTATCTAATAGATGGTGAAACGAATGAGTCGCCCAAGCTTGTGGAGCTCGAACATATTTTACTGGATCAGCTCGAGGTTAAAATCCAGGACCGCAAGATTATTATTTTCTCTGAGTGGGTAAAAGTCCACAAGCTCATTGGCCGAATGCTTCGTGAACATGCCATCGGTTTTGTAGAGCTAAACGGGAAAATTCCAGTGAAATCCAGGGGTGAGCTAATCAGAAAGTTTGAAGAAAATCCTAATTATAAAATTTTTCTCTCCACCGAAGCCGGCGGATCGGGTCTCAACTTGCAGGTAGCAGATACCTTAATCAATTTCGAGTTGCCTTGGAATCCCGCCAAGAAGAACCAGCGTATTGGCCGAATTGATAGGCTGGGGCAGAAGAGCAATCAACTTACAGTCATTAATTTACTTACAAAAAATTCCATAGAGGAACAGATAGCTTCAGGTCTTTTGGTCAAGCAGAGCCTGTTTGATGGCGTTTTTGGCGATGACGCCAATAGAGATTATGTAGACTTTACTACGAAGGGACGGTCTCAGTTTATACAGCAGTTGGAGGAATTTGTGGATGGTATGGATCAACAATCCGAATCACCAAAGGTGGAAAAGGAAGCAGCGTTGGAAGAGGCTGTGCAAATGCCAAAACCGTTAAGTGATTTGCAACAGGAGCTGGACTTTTCAGGTGATGATACCGAACCGGCTGAGGTAAAGCCTGCCCAACAAGAAAGGCAGTCAGTTCATGTTTCTAACAATGATGCACAGCAACTGGAAGAGGTGATGAACCACGGGATACAGTTTTTGGCTGGTATGTTTAAAATGTCCACAGGAAAGGACTTGGGTACGGAAGGTCAGTCAATAGCAGTAGATAAAGAAACAGGGGAGGTGACTATGAAGTTTAAACTACCAATATAAAACTTATAGGATTAGTGGTGAAGTGTTTTCTTGTTTTTTTCTGCGTGAATCTGGTTCTATTAAAAGCTGAGGATTCTCCTTTAGGGATAGTAATATTTATCCAATGAGCAGATATGGGGATTGATTTCGAGGAAAAGGCCTTTTACGATATCCTGAAAGCTTTAGCTGTAAAGTATGACTTTGTGTATCCTGAAGACAAGTTGATCCACTTGGCGGAATTGGTGAAGGGTGTTGTCGATGACAAAGCCAAATACACCGATTGGAGCAAGCGGGATGACATCAAGGCAGAACTAAAAGTAGATCTGATAATTTTATTGGCCGAAAACGATTATCCTCCTGTGGACAGGAATGAGGTGTACAAGGAAATTTTTGAGCAAGCAGAGAACTTTAAGAAGTATCAGAGGTGAGAATTGGTTGATTTCCTTTGGTAAATATCGGTTTGGCGCTTAATTTCCTAGATAAAAAGTGTAATTAGTTAAAAATATGTAAGAGAAATTCATCGCTAAGAATTTACTACATGTGAAAGATGCAGAAAGTCTATCAGATGAATTTGACAAGTTCTGGAGTGAGGAGAAGATTAAAGCATTTGACAGCATCATCAAGGGAGAAATGCTGTCACCAGAGAGAACAAAGGCACTGATAGAAAACTATCTAATCTCAGAGTACGAATAAATAAGGGATGAGGTACTTGACCTCATAGAAGGTGATAAATCTACTGTATTAAAACATAAGGCTTTAGTTTATAGGATGTTTAACAGAATAGTAGACTTTGTGGAAACGTTTGTTGTGGGTGTTAGTAAATAGGAAAATCATGAAAGAATCATTCCCGGTAAATCTTGCATTAGACACATCTTTTTTTGTGAAGAATAATTTTTTGGTTGGAAAAAATTTCTTCCGTTTGAAAAGCTTGGTAAATGATGGGATTATATCAATTTTCCTAACAGATATTACATACAGAGAAATTCAAAATAGATTTAAAATCAACCTAATAGGGGCAGTTAACAAAGTAGAAAAGCATGTTTCTTTTCTTGAAAAAGAGGGGATGATATTAAAGAATTTCCCTGAATATTTACCATACTTCAGGTTACCAAATATCCATTTAGAAATAATAGATTAGATATTGAACAAAAACTTAATAATTATTTAGAAGAAATTGTTGGTGAAGAGGCAAATTCAATTTCTTCTATTAATGATGTTGAAATTGAAGAAGTTATATTCTCTGATGTAACATCGATTGAATTAGGAGATTACAAGTTGATTGAAATGGATGCAAAGAAAGGTATTGCTACACTTCAACTTAATTCTAATTTTGCCTATCAGGTACATTTAATAGGAGATGATTATAAATCTGCCATATATGATAGTGAAGACGGAGGGAGTATGGTTGAATTTGAATGAAATTGAATTTCAATCAGAGGGTTCATGCCAAATTGAAGCATATCTAACTTTAAACTTTGAAGTTGATAAAATTTATTTATCTGAATTTTATGTAGATTCTGTTGAATTTATTGATGACTTAGACATTATCGGAGGGCTATATTAATCTGATTTGATCATGACTTTCTTTGCTAAACAGACCTATCAATTTACAAGTTTATTCACCTTCGAACCAAATCCTTGATCAACTCACTTTTACTTGTCTATTCGTTATCTTGAATCTTTTCTTTCACTCAGCGATAATTCGTTTCAATTACCGTTATTGTTTGTCTAGCTATATTGTATTTGATTTTGCTAGATCATCACTAAATACCTCCCCAATCAAACTCCAGAAAACATTATTCTTACTTCCATTGTAGAAATTTACATCTGCCTCATACAGTTCTTTGGGATTTTGAGTACAGAACCGGGCTGGTGGGATTGGGCCTATTAGTAGTCGTGTAGCACCTTCAGGAATGAAAGGTAATTACGGGTGGATAGTTTTCATGTTAGTTATAATTATGGTTATTAAGATGGTATTAATTCAACTTCTCAAGATCCTGATTAAAAAAGAAACCAGCACTAATTTTCTACCGTTACCTTCTTTGTGGAACCTTATAAAGAGCCAATTTAGATACATTATTAACAGGTAAGATATAAAGTTAATCAAGGAGGTCAGGTTTTCCACCCTTCCTTTTCATTTACCTTAACCAATAGAATCTTAAAGTCTTCTTTAAATTCAGCAATATCCGTTTTGATTTCGGCGATTTCGAACTTGGCATTTCCCCCTTCATGCTGAGTATTATCCCAGATCATGTTTTCTTATTTTGTTGTCAAGATGCAATCAGTTTTCATGAATGAGGTTGCCTGAGTTAAAGTATCAAAATTTAGACGAGTAATTTTGATAGGATTACAATACTTGAGATCAGAGGTAGATTATATATAATAATAATTAAGACTGGAGGCTTGAAGTTCATTTTGAAAAGATTGAATTATTTAAATTTACTAATGCTTTTTAATATCTGGAAAAATAAAACTTTCATCAATGCTGTGTTCTTTCAAATATTTTAGGACATCCTTTTCTAAGGAATTTGGTAAAATATATTTAGTTATTTTATAATTAAAAAAATGATCATCTTCGATTAAACCCATTTTATCAAATTTAGGTAAACCATCTCCACTTCTGATTTTTTCTAATGGATATATCTTTGCTGCTTGAGTCGAAAACCAACCTTTTTGGTTAATAATTCTTTTATCCTGAATAAAATCTATCGGATTTATAAATTTAATTATTCTATGACTTGGAATACCCTGATAATTTTGGGGAATAATATCCCAAGGATCAATAATTATTGAAAATATAGCTTTATTAAACATTGTATTTCTACTTGAAAATGCAAAAAAAAGTGCCCCTCTGATGTCTTCTGTCCAATCAATCAAACTTGTTTTAGCTCCATAATGTTGTGCAATTGATAATTTTTGGATTATTGAATGGTTGTTCCATTTTTTGTTTTGTTGTTTTTTGAAAAACAACTCTAAACTCTTTAATTCAGTCTTGTAAAACGATTTTAATAAATTTTCATCTCTTAAGTTTCTATAAAGGCCAGACTCAAGGTTTCGATCAGAACGGCTTTGCCCCCTAAAAAGTTGAATTTCGTTTTTTAACAATTCTTCATTGCTGAAAAAATTAATAAATCCTTCGAGATTTTCTACATTAATGGATCGATAGGCTCTTTTCATAAAAAAAAATATTTTATAAAGACCATTTAATAATTAAGATAAGATTAAGCATCTTCTTCCACTATCTCAATCTCCTCCTCACTCAATTCATACAACTCATAAATCAATTGATCAATTTCAGTTTCGAGTGTAGAAGTGTTTTCTAGCGGAGATTCCTTTTTGATTTCAATTACTTGAGTACCTAGTCTTTTAATTTTTTCACGTATTTCAAAAGTAGGCTCGATGACTGGTATCTGTGCTAAATATTGTCTGATAAATCTTAGATAACCTCCTCTGATAGTTGAAGTTAAGTTGGAATAAAAGAAGTGAACTAATTGAGAATTTATTAATGCTAATAAGTATATGTCCGCTTTTGGAATAGCATAAGCTGTATTGACACAATACATTCCACTGGAATCCATGAGGGCTTCCGCTTTTTGAGATATATCTGGTATCATAATTTTATCCTTCTCAAACTCTTCATAATAATCGCAAGCCCTTAACTCCCACCAGAAATCACCTTGATCAGTTCGTTTTTTAGCAGCTAATTCATAAGGTTTTAGATGTCGAGCGATAGCTGGATAGTTAGATCTGACCCAATTCCAGGCAGGATCAGTTTCCATAAATCCGTAACGTGGTGGTTCACTCACTTTATCAATATAGTTGGGATCAGTTTCTGGTAAATTACTTTTGATTGTAATTCCTTTAGGAAATAAGATTAGAAATTTTTCGGTTTGTGGTGTTTGATAC
>Ga0105053_10007723_pt1 | contig 14280 bp, 13 predicted proteins | sample BON01_FD_78093 | JGI IMG/M metagenome (GOLD analysis project Ga0105053, IMG submission 78093) | Freshwater microbial communities from Lake Bonney liftoff mats and glacier meltwater in Antarctica - BON-01 | ecosystem: Environmental > Aquatic > Freshwater > Ice > Glacier meltwater | place: Lake...
CTTGCGCGAATTTATGGCTGTTTTACAGCCTGGCGGGTGCTTGGTATTTTCGTTAAATGACCATGCGCTGGCGGACCCAACCTATCAGGGCGCGATAATGGAGCAGGTCGATGGTGGCGGCGCGGAGTTGCTGGCCAATGATTACGGTGATCATTTGCCCAAAATCGGCATGTATTGCCGGGTTTACGTGCTTCGCAAACGGAAATGATTGTAACGCGGTTTGCACCATCGCCGACCGGGCCAATGCATTTGGGCCATGCCTATGCGGCGTTTGTGGCGGCCGAAGCAGGTGATCAGTTTTTGCTGCGGATTGAGGATATTGACCAAAGTCGGGCCCGCCCGGCCTATGAGACGCAGATTTACGATGATTTGGCGTGGTTGGGGCTGCATTGGGAACAGCCCGTTATGCGCCAATCAAGCCGCCTGCCCGCCTATACTGCGGCATTGGCCCAACTTTGGGGGCGCGGCTTACTATATGAATGCCATTGCAACCGGCGCGACATTGCCGAGGCCGCCAGCGCCCCCCAAGAAGGTACGCCAAGCTATGGCCCTGATGGGCAAATTTACCCCGGCACATGCAGGGCTGCGCCAAGCGGCGCCATGCCAAACGGTGTTTTGCGCCTGAACATGGCCTTGGCATTGGCCCAAATCGGGCCGCGTAGTTACACCAATAACGGCGTAGTCCTAGCGCTGGGGGATTTGGCACAAACCTGTGGTGATGTTGTGCTTGCCCGGCGCGATATGGGCACATCCTACCATTTAGCGGTTGTGGTTGATGATGCGGCGCAGGGCATAACCTTGGTTACGCGTGGCGAAGACTTGGCGCAGGCGACGCCGATTCATGTGCAATTACAAGCGCTTCTGGGCCTTCCGACACCGGATTATTTGCACCATCGGTTAATTCGCGATGAGGATGGTAAACGGCTCGCCAAGCGTGATGATGCCCGCGCGATTGCGCGTTATCGCGCCGATGGGGCTAGCCCTGCCGATATTCGGGCGCTGGTTGGGTTATAGGGGTTGGCTCAGCTCCACCTCGACGCCATTTTCAACGGCGGTGTAAAAGCACGAACGGCGGTTGGTATGGCAGGCCGGGCCTGTTTGGTTAACCCGCAACAAAAGGCAATCGCGGTCGCAATCTATCCGCAATTCAACCAGTTTTTGCACATGGCCCGATGTTTCCCCTTTGGCCCAGAGCGCACCGCGCGAGCGTGACCAATAAGTAACATGGCCGGATTTAAGCGTTGCCGCCAAGCTTTCGGCATTCATCCAGGCCATCATCAGCACCTCACCTGTGCCGTGGTCTTGCGCGATGGCCGGGATCAGCCCATTGGCGTCATATTTCAGATTGGCTAGGTCAAATTCGCGCATAGGCGCTTCTCCACTTCATTTTTCGTAGCTGCGGGCCTATTTAGAGGGATAGAGCGCGAAAGCAAAGGCATACCATGAGCGGCGATACTGACCTGATCCAACTTTATTCCGGGCGCATTTTGGCGCTGGCGGCTGATATTCCGTTCACTACGCGGCTTGCATCACCTGATGTGAGCGTGCGGCGGCGGTCACCGCTTTGCGGGTCAACCATTACCGTGGATGTGGTGGTGGTAAATGGTGTGGTTACGGCATTCGGCCAAGATGTGAAGGCCTGTGCGCTGGGTCAGGCTGCCGCCTCGGTTTTGGCGCGGGTGGTCATTGGGCGCAGTCAGGCGGAAATTGCCCGCGCCCATGACCAGCTTTTGGCCATGCTCAAGGCCGACGGCCCGGTGCCAGATGCGCCATTTGAAGGGTTAGAGGTGCTGTTGCCAGCCCGTGAATACAAAAACCGCCATGCGTCGATTATGCTGGCGCTTGGGGCCACGCTTGAGGCGCTGAATACGGCCGAAGCAAAAACTGCGCCTTGATGGTGTAAAAAAGCCGCGCCCGAAGGCGCGGCAGGTGGTGCGAGAAGAGATCACGACCGGGCGAGGGCCATGTGGCTGCGGGACAGGCGAGTGAACGCAGCCTTGTGATCTTGCATCGCGAAACAGGCTAAAAAGTCAATTAAGACAGGGCAAACCAAGCCACAATCATCACACCAAGTGCGCCAAGGCTTAGGGCGTCTTCCATAATCTCGCTGGCCGGATGGGCCCGCATTTGCTTGATGATCGTTTTCATAATTGGTCTCCCCACTCTGTGTTTACTATTTGTTCTCTTTTGGCGGCTAGTGTCAAGAACAAATATGGAACAAAGGGGATTACCCGACGGACATAAGCCGAATTGCCGCGTCGCGGTCCATTAAATACAGCAGCACGCGCATAGCTTGGCCGCGCGGGCCGGTTAAATCTGGGTCTCGCTCCAGCAGCATTTGCGCGTCTTTGCGGGCGGCGGCCATAAGCTCGGCTTGGGTTTCCAAATCGGCAATGCGAAAGCGTGGCAGGCCCGATTGCGCTGTGCCCAACACATCGCCCGCCCCGCGCAGGCGCATATCCTCATCGGCAATGCGAAACCCGTCTTCGGTTTCACGCATAATTTCGAGTCGCGCGCGGGCTGATTCGCCCAATGGCGCATCATAAAGGAGCAGACAGGTTGACGCTTCCGACCCCCGCCCAATGCGGCCACGCAATTGATGCAACTGTGCAAGGCCAAAGTTTTCGGCATGCTCAATAACCATGATTGAGGCCGATGGCACATTCACGCCAACCTCAATCACCGTGGTTGCCACCAACACCCGGCTACGACCGGCAACAAAATCGGCGACGGCGGCATCTTTTTCAGCCGGGGGTAATTGGCCATGCACCAAGCCAACCACGCCTTCACCCAACTGCGCGCGTAGGCTGGCGAAACGGTCTTCGGCAGCCGTTAGCGCAATCAATTCGGATTCGTCCACCAAAGGGCAAACCCAATAGGCCTGCCGTCCAGCGGCAATGGCGGCGCGCAGCCGTTCAATCACTTGGTCCATCCGCCCTAAGGACACAAGCACCGTTTCAATTGGCTTACGCCCGGCGGGCTTTTCATCGAGCAAAGACAGGTCCATATCGCCATACTGGCTCATCGCAAGGGTGCGCGGAATTGGGGTTGCCGTCATCACCAGCATATCAACGGCTTTGCCCTTTTCGGACAGTTCCAGCCGCTGTTTAACGCCGAAACGATGCTGTTCATCAACCACGGCAAGGCGCAGATCGGCAAAGGCAATATCGGCCTGAAACAAAGCATGCGTGCCGATGATAATGTGAATGTCACCCGCCGCAAGGGCGGCCAATTTCACCGCGCGCTCGGCACCCTTGTCACGGCCAGTAAGCAATTCAATGCGAATATCGGCAGGTGCCGCCATATCACGCAGGCTTTGCAAATGCTGGCGGGCCAAAATTTCGGTGGGGGCCATCAGCGCCGCCTGGCTGCCCGTTTCCACCGCCGCCAGCATGGCCAGTAGCGCGACAAGGGTTTTGCCCGCCCCAACATCGCCTTGCAACAACCGTGACATCCGCTGCGGGCTGGCCATATCAGCCAGAATTTCTGCCGTGACGCGGGTTTGTGCGCCGGTTAGTTTATACGGCAAAGCGGCGATCACCAGATCGGCCAATTTTCCCAACGCCTGTGTGATACGCCCTTTTTTGCGGCGCGCGCGAGCCCGGGCAATAGCCAGCGTCACCTGATGGGATAGTAGTTCATCATAAGCAAGGCGCGCGCGCGCCGGGCTGGTGGGGGCCAAATCGGCGATTCCAGCTGGCTGATGTGCCGCACGCAGGGCATCGCGCCATGCGGGCCATTTACGGGTGGAAACCAAGGATGGGTCCGCCCATTCCGACAGGTCAGGGGCGCGATCAAGCGCGGCGGTTACGGCCTTGGTCATCGCGCGCAATCCTAGGCCGGCGGTTAGTGGGTAAATCGGCTCATACTGGGGCAAGCCATCGGCCTGCGCGGGCAGTAAAATATGGTCAGGATGGGCCATTTGTGCAATGCCATCAAACACTTCCACGCGCCCTGACACAACACGTCGCGCGCCAGCGGGCAGGTTTTTTGCTATCCAATCACCGCGCGGATGAAAGAAAACCAGCTGAAATTCGGTTGCCGAATCACGCACGAATACCCGGTATGGCCCGCGCCGCGCCGGGGGTTGGTGCAGACCAATCTCCACCTCAACCGTTACGGTTTGCGGGAATGTCAGGCCTAGGATTGTGGGGCGAAGGCTGCGATCGGTGCCACCGCTTGGCAGGGTGAACAGCAAATCGCGGGGGCGCTCAATATCCAATTTGCCCAGCAGTTCGGCGGTTTTTGGGCCAACGGATTCAAGCCCTGTTAGGGCCGCAAATAGCGGGAACAAAATTTCAGGGCGGCCAATGCTCATGGGTCTATCAAGGCGCAATCAGGCAATAAGCGCAAGCCATTCATCTTCGGTGAGGACACGAATGCCAAGGCTTTGCGCTTGTTTGAGCTTGGACCCTGCCCCCGGCCCGGCCACCACAATATCGGTGCGCGCGGAAACGGAGCCGGAAACCTTGGCCCCCAGCGCTTCGGCGGTGGATTTGGCCTCGGCCCGGCTCATCTTTTCAAGCGTGCCGGTAAACACAATGGTTTGGCCGGCAACCGGTGAACCCTCGGTGGCGGGCGCGGCCACATCTTGAATATCAAGCTGTGCGACAAGCCGTTCAACGCTGGCGCGGGCATCGGCTTGGTGGAAATAGTTAACAACGGCTGCGGCCATAACAGGGCCGACCCCATCAATCGCATTCAACGCATCCCACGCCTCGCCCTCCAACACCGCAGTCTCTTGCATAGCGGCGTAAAAGTTTGGCCAGCTTGTGTAATGGCGGGCCAAAACCTGGCCAGCCGTTTCACCGACATGACGGATGCCAAGGGCAAAAATCAGCCGGTTGAGCGCGATTGTGCGGCGTGTATTAATGGCGGTGAACAAGTTCGCGGCTGAGCGTTCACCCCAGCCTTCTTTTAAGCGGAGTTCATCGCCATATTTAACTTCAATTTCAAATATATCCGCTGGTTCTTTAACCCAGTTTTCAGCAAAAAACACTTCGATTTGCTTGGCGCCCAACCCCTCAATATCAAACGCATTGCGTGCCACAAAATGACGAAGTTTTTCAAGGGCTTGCGCAGGGCATATTAACCCACCGGTACAACGCGCCACCGCCTCACCGGGTTCGCGCAGAACATCGCTGCCGCATTCAGGGCAGGTTGTGGGGAAGCTATAGGCCTGGGCATCGGCTGGGCGGCGCGACAGATCAACATCTTTGATTTTGGGGATCACGTCACCAGCGCGGTAAACTGTCACCCAATCGCCAATTCGAATGTCGCGGCCTTCGCGGATGGGGGTGCCGGTGCTGTCACGCCCGGCGATGTAATCCTCATTATGCAGCGTGGCGTTGGATACGACGACCCCGCCCACCGTTACCGGGCGCAACCGCGCGACGGGCGAAAGCGCGCCGGTGCGACCGACCTGAATATCAATGCCCAGCAGTTCGGTGCTGGCCAGCTCAGCGGGGAATTTATGGGCAATCGCCCAGCGGGGCGTATTGGTGCGAAAGCCAAGCCGGGCTTGCAGGGCCAAGTCATCCACCTTGTAAACCACGCCATCAATATCATAGCCAAGCGTGGCGCGTTGGGATTCGATTTTGCCGTAATGCGCAAGCAATTCACCCAAACTCTCGCAGCGTTTGGTAAGCGGGTTGATTTGAAAACCAAGTGCCGCCAGACGGGCCAATGCGGCGGTTTGGGTCGCGCCCAAAGGTTTGGATACCTGCCCCCATGTATAGGCGAAAAACCGCAACGGGCGGGCGGCGGTGATAGAAACATCAAGCTGGCGCAGGCTGCCCGCGGCGGCATTGCGGGGGTTGGCCAAGGTTTTTTGGCCCGAATCCGCAAGGCGGTCATTAAGGGCGGCGAATTCGTCATGGCGCATATAAACTTCGCCGCGCACCTCCAGAATTTCGGGTGCATCGGCCAGTGTTTGGGGTATTTCGGAAATGGTGCGGGCATTTGCGGTAACGTTTTCACCTTCCGCCCCATCGCCGCGCGTTGCGGCATGAACAAGTTGGCCATGCTCATAGCGCAGCGACAGCGACAGCCCATCAATCTTGGGTTCGGCGGTCATGGTTGGGGCGTTATCAAGAGTTAAAAACTTGCAAATTTGCGCTTGGAAATCAGCGACATCATCATCCGTGAACGCATTGCCAAGGCTGAGCATGGGTATGGCATGTCGGATTTTGCCAAACCCACCTGCCGCCGGCGCACCAATCTTGGCCGAAGGTGATTCGGGGCTGGCAAACACAGGAAAAGCGGCTTCCAGCGCCAGAAGGCGCAGTTTGAGCGCGTCATATTCGGCATCCGCGATCTCGGGCGCATCATTTTGATGATAGGCGAGGTTTGCCGCGTTAATCTGCGCCGCAATGGCTACCCATTCGGCGCGGGCCGCATCCACGCTTAGCTGATCCACCGGAATATCCATGCCCTGCCCCCATTTACATAACAGGGATACCAAGGCGGGCCGGAAATTCCAGCCCTAATATGCGCGGCCCGGGTTTGGAGGGAGCGCCGGGTCGCGCATATAATTCAAGCCGCAATCAAACCGCGATTTTTTGCGGCGCAATGTCAATCGGGTCGCGCAGAACATAGCCACGCCCCCAAACGGTTTCGATATAATTGTCCCCACCCAGCGCGGTTGATAGCTTTTTGCGCAGCTTACAAATAAACACGTCGATGATTTTCAGCTCCGGTTCATCCATGCCGCCATACAGGTGGTTAAGGAACATTTCCTTGGTAAGCGTTGTGCCCTTGCGCAGGCTAAGCAGTTCAAACATCTGGTATTCTTTGCCCGTTAAATGCACAGGACGACTGTCAACGCTGACCGTTTTATCATCCAAATTCACAACCACGCGCCCCGTTTCGATGACCGAATGCGCATGCCCTTTGGAACGGCGCACGATGGCATGAATGCGGGCGACCAGTTCTTGGCGATGAAACGGTTTGGTCAAATAGTCATCGGCCCCAAAACCGAAACCTTTGATTTTGTTTTCGGTGTCATCCATCCCGGATAGGATAAGAATTGGCGTTTCGACCTTGGCCAACCGTAATTGGCGCAACACGTCATGGCCGTGCATATCTGGAAGGTTCAGGTCCAGCAAAATTAGGTCGTAGTCATAAAACCGCGCCAGATCTATGCCCTCTTCACCCAAATCGGTGCAGAAAACATTCAAACTGGCGCTGCTCAGCATCATCTCAATGCTTTTTGAAGTTGCAGGGTCATCCTCAACCAACAGAATACGCATATTTAATCCTCCGCTAACGTTACCATCCTTGCCCTTGGTCATTAAGGATTAGAAAGGTTAACCAACACTTACCCGTTAGCGAAAGATTACGTATTCCCTTCAAGGTTGTCTATATTGTTGTATTTTCGTTACCAAAAGCCCCCGCCTCCCATGGGCATTTAGTCCGCCGCGCCAAATTTCAAACTCTTCAGCTGAAAGCGCATACATTTCGCAGGCTTGTTCCAGCGTCAGCATGCCAGCTTCAACCGCCTTGACTACGGTTGCCTTGCGATGTGCCACCCAGCGCGTTGTATTGCGCGCTGGCAGGTCTGAGCGTGTAAGTGTGGTTCCATCTGGCAGCCGCACAAAGGCGGGCCCCGTTTCGCGTCGAATAAACATTATCCACCCCTGGATTAATTTCCATGGGGTAAGATTGCCGCCTATCTCTTAAGCGAAAATGAAACCGCGCCTTGAGAGTGCGCAAGATTTGCCTTAATTACAGCGCAAGTTTGAAAGGCTTTTGATGAACGCGCCGCTGAATACGCCCCTGGCCAACCTAAATTCGCTTGGTTTTGCCAAACCTCCCGCACAAACGCGGGTGGTAGTGGCGATGTCGGGCGGCGTTGATTCGTCGGTGGTGGCAGCGATGCTGGCGCGTGAAGGCTATGACGTGGTTGGCGTGACTTTGCAGTTATATGACCATGGAGCCGCGCTGGCCAAAAAGGGTGCCTGCTGCGCGGGGCGTGATATTCATGATGCGCGGCGCGTGGCAGAAACCATGGGTTTTCCGCATTATGTGCTTGATTATGAAAACAAATTTCGTGAAGCGGTGATGGACGAATTCGCTGATGCCTACCTTGCCGGGGCAACCCCTGTGCCCTGCATTCGCTGCAATGAGCGCGTGAAGTTTAGGGATTTGATGGACACGGCGCGGGATTTGAATGCCGATTGCATGGCGACAGGGCATTACATTCAGCGTGCTACTGGGCCGCAAAAGGCTGAATTGCACCGCGCGGCGGATGCCGACCGCGACCAAAGCTATTTTCTGTTTTCCACCACGCAAAGCCAGCTTGATTATTTGCGCTTCCCGCTTGGGCATTTAAAATCCAAGGCAGAAACCCGCGCTTTGGCGGCTGAATTTGGGCTGGGCGTGGCTGATAAACCTGATAGCCAAGATATTTGCTTCGTTCCAAACGGCTCATATGCCGCCGTTATTGAAAAATTGCGCCCCGGTGCCGCCCAACCGGGTGAAATTGTGCATTTGGATGGCCGGGTGTTGGGCGAACATAATGGTGTGATCCATTACACAATTGGGCAGCGGCGCGGGCTTGGCATTGGCGGCGGTGAGCCGCTTTATGTGCTGAAACTGGACCCAGAAGCGCATCAGGTGATTGTTGGCCCCCGCGAAAACCTTGCCACACGCCGCATTCCCGTGCGCGAAATTAACTGGCTGGGCGATATGCCGTTTGACGCAGCACCCCAAGGCGGTTGGGAGGTTGAGGTTAAAATCCGCTCAACCCGGCCTTCAACCCCGGCGCGCATTCGCCCGCTCAGTGCGGATACAGCGGAAGTTGAATTGGCCGTGGCTGAGCAAGGTGTGGCACCGGGGCAAGCCTGTGTGTTTTATGACCCGAACGGGCAACGGGTGCTGGGCGGCGGCTGGATTCATAAGGGCGCATAGGGGCTTGGCGGGTTAAACCAGCAGTCGCGCATAGCCATTTAGCCGATTGAAAGGGTGATTCTTGGCTGCCCCAAACGCCGCTTCAAAGCCTGCGCCGCATTGCGCCAGCCCCCGGCACACCCAAATTCAGCTTACAAAAGCGCCACAAATCCGGTTGGTTTGTCTAATTTTTGCTCACGCGGCAAGCTCTGACTTGCAGCATGGTTTCTCAGGTGCTTAACTGGAACCATAAAACACCACGAACAGGGATTAGGTTGCTATGTTTGAAAAAATTCGACTTTTGACCGCCGCGGCATTTTTAGCCGTGATGGGAATGGGCACCTCAGCTTACGCGCAGAGCGAGTGGGCTGGCTATGATTCATGGGATACATTGTATAGCCGGGGCAATTGGCGGCTGGATCGAAATGTGCATTCCGATGGGTTTTTAAGCTGCGAAAGCCGCACCGCCAACAATGATGGCTACAGCTTTAGCCTTTTCACCTGGCAGGATGGTCGCGTCTCCATTCGCTTCCAAAGCAACCAATGGGATTTTGGCACTGACATTTCGTCAATTTCCTTTGTCGTAAAAATCGACAACCGACCGATTTGGACGTTGGATGGATCGCGTGCGGATGATGTAATCCAGATGACAATTCAAACCCCCGACCCGGATTTGACTCGCTTTTTGCGCGAAGTGCGCTCGGGGCGGACGCTTTATCTTGGCAATGCCAGTAGTGACGAGATCACGCGTTTCTCACTTTCGGGAACGACGGCGACTTTGTCACAGCATGGTCAGTGCGAAGATACAATTTTAAACACAAATTTGAATCCGTCTGACCCGTTCCTTTAAGGTTGATGGATTAAAAATACGGGCGCTTTGGCGCCCGAATTTTTTGCTTTAGCGTAATTTTAACGCAAAAGTTAACGCGCCCGCCCCATGGCACCGCCACGCCGTTTAGGGTGCTTGGGTGTTTCAAGCCCGGCGCGCAAAACTTCGGTCATCGGGTGGGCTGGGTTGGCGGCGGCATAGCGTTCCAGCAAAGCCGTGATGGCATCTGCTGGGCTGCGGTCCGGCGCAAGGCCAAGCGCCCAATCTAAAAAGATTGACCGGCATTCACCCGGCTTTATGCCGTCAATGCGGTAGCTTTCATAAATCAGCCCACGCGTGTCATCGGGGTGATCACCTTTATAAACCATGCGCATTATCCTTGGCTGCGATTGTTGGTGTAGTCGTGCCGAGCCTTGCATCAATAAGCCCGCGCATTTGCGCCTGAACAACCACCAGTCGCGACGCAAGCGCCTTTGCGTTGCTGGTTTCGGTGACGCGGCACAGTAATTCCATAACCCCTAGCCCGGCGCGCGCCGGGTCTAGCCGCCCATCAATCGCCAAACGACCAATTTGCTGAACGGCAGCGAAAAGCGTCAGCGCGGCTTCAATTTGGTCAAGCTCGGTAACGGTTAGCCAATCCGCCCGGCGCAATGCCCGCGCCATGGCTGGGGCGGCACGCTTGCCAATAATTCCATGTATCAGCGCGCCCGCTTGCAGCATCAGTTCAATATCAAGCAACCGCCCCCGGCCAAGTTTAACTTCCCAAATTTCATCATCATGATTGGCATTCACCTCAGCCAAACGGCTGCGCATTTCTACGACATCGGCCAAAATAACGTCCCTGTCATGGGGTTGGCGCAATGCGGTTTCCATGGCGGCAGCAGTGGCCGCGCGGATTTCGTCGGTCCCGGCCACCACACGGGCGCGCAGCAAAGCCAAATGCTCCCATGTCCAAGCCTGTTCGGCTTGGTAAGCCTCAAAAGCTGAAAGGGTTACTGCCACCGGGCCTTTTTGGCCAGAAGGGCGCAGGCGCAAATCTACCTCATAAAGCCGGCCTTCGCTGGTATCCACTGTCAGCGCGGATATCAGCGCTTGGGTAAGCCGCGCGTAATAGGTGGCCAGCGGCAAGGGGCGCTTACCGTCTGAGTCTTGCTGGACAGCACCGTCATAAATGACAATCAGGTCCAGATCAGATGTGACCGTCATTTCACGCGAGCCAAGCTTGCCCATGCCAATAACCGCAGCCCCACGCCCCTGCGCGGTTCCATGCCGTGTGGCCATATGGGCGCAAACCACGGGGAAAAGCTGCGAAAGGCAGGTTTCAGCAAGGTCGGAATAGGCTTTGGCAACGGCATTGGCATCGGAAATGCCGCGCAATAAATGCACGCCAATGCGAAAACGGATTTCCTGCGCCCAGATCCGGGTTTGGTTGAGCGCGCCTTCATAATCTGCCGCGCGGGTAAGCGCGGCGGCCAGCCCCGCGCCCATATCGTCCGGGCCGGGCAAGGGTCCAAAAAAATCAGACCCGATGACCGCATCAAACACTTTGGCATTGCGGCCCAGATAGCGGGCGAGTTCGGGGGCCGAGCCGCAAATATCGACCAATAGGTCCAGCAATTCGGGGTTGACTTCAAACAATGAGAATAATTGAACCCCGGCGGGCAGGTGTTTGAGAAAGGTATCAAACTGCAACAAAGCTTCATCCGGGCTGGGCGCGCGGGCTAGGCGCGCAAGCAGCGCAGGCTTGAGCCGGGCAAACAGTTTGCGCGCCCGATCATTGCGAAGGGCGGGGTAGCGTGGCCAAGCGGCGAATAGATCATCGGCCAGTTCGGGGCGGGCGAAATTGGGGGTAATGTCGGGCGTTGCGGGTTTTGTTTCGCGGCTGAAAAAAGGTTCAGTCAGGCGCTGGACACTGTGCAGACGGGCGAGGATTTCCGCCTCAAAAGCAGCTTGATCGCGGGCGCCACAAAAGGCCGCAAGCCGAGCGCGTTTTTCGGCGGGTTCCGGAATTTGGTGGGTTTGGGCATCGTCCAGCATTTGCAGCCGATGTTCCAACGTGCGGTGCGCCACATAGGCGGCATCCAATTGTTGGGCGGTTTCGGGTTCAATCCAGCCCTTTTTAGCCAAAGCCGCCAGCGCCGGGCGGGTGCCGCGCTGGCGCAATTCCGGGTCGCGACCACCACAAATGAGCTGCCGGGTTTGGGCGAAAAATTCAATATCCCGAATGCCGCCTTGGCCAAGTTTAAGATCATGCCCCGGCACAGCAATGGCCCCGGCAAGGCCTTTATGGTCACGAATACGAAGCCGCATATTATGGGCGTCTTCGATGGCTGCAAAATCAAGGTGGCGACGCCACACAAAGGGGTTTAGGCGTTCTAAAAACCGCTGCCCGGCGGCAATATCACCCGCACAAGCCCGCGCCTTGATATAGGCGGCGCGTTCCCATGTGCGGCCAAAGCTTTCATAATAATTTTCCGCAGGCTCCATCGCGATGCATACCGGTGTGACCGAGGGATCGGGGCGCAGGCGTAAATCGGTGCGGAATACATAACCCCCAGCTGTGACTTCGGACAATAATTTCACCATGCGCTGTGTGACTCGGATGAATGACGCGCGGGCATCGGCATAATCATCGGGGGCAAAGCGGGTTTCATCAAACAGCATGATCAGGTCAATGTCGGAGGAATAGTTCAATTCTCCGGCCCCGCCTTTGCCCATGGCCAGGGCCACCATGCCTGCCGCAGTTTCAGCATCTTCGGGCTGCGCGCCGGGCAGTTTGCCACGGGCAATTTCAGCCGCGACAAGGTGGCGCAATGCGGTATCAACCGCGAAATCTGACAGGGCGGTCAGCGCGCCGGTAACCTGTTCGAGTGACCATAACCCACCCAAATCAGCCAAGGCTGTTAACAGGGCGGTGCGGCGTTTGGCGGTCCGCAAATCATCTGACAGCGTGGCAAAACTATCGGCATTGGCGATAAGGGTTTGGGTTAGCAAGTCATCCAGTGAGGTATCAAGTGCGGCGCGCAACCAATCGGCTTCACGCTGCAACAAGCCATGCAGATAGGGGCTACAGCCCGCAGTTCCGGCGATTAATGCAGCCAGCCCTTCAGGAAAATCGGTAAAAAGCGCCCGCGCTTGTGCACCACGCGCGGCGTCATGGGGAATCGGGCCGGGCTGGGCATTGCGCAAACTGGTCATGGCGACAGGATGGCGGCAAGCGTGGCGGCGTCAAGAGGGCTAGCGCCCTTTGAAGGCCGGGGCGCGTTTTTCGTTGAAGGCAACCACGCCTTCAACAAAATCCCGGGTTTTTCCGGCCTTACCTTGCAACTCTGCCTCTAACGCCAATTGATCATCCAATGAATTGTCAAAACTGGCGCGCAGCGCTTGCTTGAGATAGGCATAGGATTTCGTGGGGCCATTGGCCAAATGAGTGGCGCGGGCCTCTATCAGTGCGGCAAAATCATCATCCGGTGCGCATTCCCAAATCATGCCCCAGCGTTCGGCCTGTTCGGCGGTAATTTTATCGGCAAACAGGGCCGCGCCCATGGCCTTGGCAAACCCAATTTGGCGCGGCAACCAATAGGTGCCGCCCGCATCGGGAATAAGGCCGATGCGCGTGAATGCCTGAATGAACACCGCCGATTTGGTGGCAATAACGACATCAGCCGCAAGCGCCAAATTTGCACCCGCCCCGGCAGCTGGGCCATTTACGGCGGCGATGGTGGGAATGGGGCAATCATATAGGGCGCGCAACAGCGGCTCATATTCTTCACGCAGGGTGCGCTCCAGATCAATATCATGGATTGCACCCTGATCGCTGCCAAGGTCTTGGCCGGAACAAAACGCCCGCCCTGCCCCGGTGAACACCAGCACGCGGCCATCATCGGGCGCGTGGCGCAGGGCGTGCAGCAAATCAGCCCGCATTTGCGCGTTTAACCCATTCATAACAGCCGGGCGGTTTAATGTGACGGTGACAATATTATCCGCCACATTATACAAGATTGTTTCATATTGCATCATGCACCCCTATTTAGCGGGCAAAACGCGCAGGGCAAGACCGATGGCGTGTCAATCATCCGCCATAAGCTTGGTCAGGCGGTTTTCCTCGTCAGTCGAAAGGCCTGCTGTCGCGGCTTTAGGGCGGCGACGTATAAAGGCAATTGAAAGCCCCAGCCCCATCATCAGCAAAGCCGGGCCGGACCACCAAAGGATGATATTCGCGCCATTGGTGGTTGGACGTAGCAAAACGAACTCACCATAGCGCGCGACAAGCGCGGCCTTCACCTCGGCATCGCTATTGCCCGCCACCAACAACTCGCGCACCAAAAGGCGCAAATCACGGGCCAAATCGGCGTTGGAATCATCAATATTTTCGTTTTGGCAGACAAGGCAGCGCAGGTCTTGTGAAATGTCGCGTGCGCGGGCTTCAAGCACCGGGTCATCCAGCATTTCACCGGGCTGAACGGCATGGGCCGCGGGGGCGAGCAACAGGAGGAGCAGAAAAATGTAACGCATTTCCCTACTCCGCCGGCACTGCGCCACGCGGCGCACGGCTTTTGAGC
>Ga0105053_10007726_pt1 | contig 14275 bp, 6 predicted proteins | sample BON01_FD_78093 | JGI IMG/M metagenome (GOLD analysis project Ga0105053, IMG submission 78093) | Freshwater microbial communities from Lake Bonney liftoff mats and glacier meltwater in Antarctica - BON-01 | ecosystem: Environmental > Aquatic > Freshwater > Ice > Glacier meltwater | place: Lake...
CATTGTTTCAAGTTGTATGGAAATTGAGTTGGGTGCATACGTATATGGTTCTCGTCCTTCTGAATCACTGATAAGATTGGTGGAAGAGATGCGAAGTGAAGGATACCCTCGGTTCGAATGGGACCTATTGAAACCTCTCCTATCATCGATGTTGACTCAGAGATTGGAAGATTTCCGGGCGGAGTTTCCTGATAAGGTCGCAGACGATCGAAACCAATTTGAGATGAATTCAAAGAGATTGGTGGCTGCACTTGACATGTTTGAAGGAGCACCTTTCACTCTACAAAGACTGTGTGAGTTAATCCTTTCGCCCAAAACATATTACAAAAGCACCACAAAACTCGTTTTCGGGCTTGAAAAATTACTTTCGGTGAGTTCCATACTAGACGTACATCAGGAAAACTCGGATGTGGCACAAAATAATACAATACTTTAATTATAAGAATTTAAATCACTTTTTGAAAAAAGGACCATAGCTCAAATTCAAGTCATAGAAGACAGAGCTCAATCCGGTGATGCCACTCAATGGATGACTTGTGAGAGGGTTTCAGCAAGAGCGAATTCTGAATCGCATCAAATGCTTGTGTGAATTCTTTGCAATGAAAATAACAAATAGCGATGTTCAAATAAGTAGCATAATGGGATCCAAATGCGCTTCGACTCAGCCAGAGAACTTCCGTAGCTCGCTCATATCTTTTCAATGCCATAAAGAGTCTTCCAATGTTGAAGTACAAATCGAGAGAAGAATTCACGGGGTAATAGAACTTGACGGCCAGTTCTAATTCTGCTGCCAAAACCGTTCTATATCTGGGTGTACTGGAAGTCAATGCAGCTGCAAGCTTCTCGCGGAGTTTGAACAATATTGTAGCGTCGTGTTTTGTAATTCGAATCCAGCTTATTAAATTCTCAAGCGTCATATGATTCTCACTTTGAAGCAAACTTTCTACAAAAGATATTTGTCCGGGATCAAACCATCGGACTAAATGTTCCATGGAATTGGCCAACTTTAGATTCGGAACAATTCCCATAATGTTGAAACCCTGTTGATACTTTGATTGAACTACTTTACAAGGAAACATTTTGGTGATAAACAATTCAATGAAATGGAAATTAAGCATGAATGACACTGTACCATGTGAAGCAATATCCGGATCATGGATTCCTAGCAGTTGATTCTCATCGTGTACACCCTTGTCACCTATTAGAAACATCGTCTTTGGGTTCTTTTCTATCAAAAAGGACATGAAATTAATAGCTCCCAGAGGCACCAGAAAACTTTTGTCTTTAGTATCAATCATCGCGCGAATCGTTTCCGCTAAAGCCGCTTGAGACTCTACACTACCGTTTGGAAGCATTTCACAGCTCGTAATCTCTAGCTGCTCGCAAACATCATAAGTAAATATAAAATCTTCGGGCAGTATTTCCAATCTTGCACGAAGCAAACGCGAATTTTTTACTTGGAAAGCATCCTGAATTAGAGAGTCAAAGACATAATTGCAAACACAGGCCATTGGACGATCACCAAATGTCACCATGGTTTCCGCGCATTCGAGGAAAACGCCAGAAGGAAGTTTTTCAGTAAATGAAATTTCAAACACTGCGAAATCCAATATCCCCATTTTGATAAATTCTTGCAACTTGCGATGGTTCCTCCAGTATTCAATACTCACACGATTAATATCAGTCATAATGTACACAAAAGGAGTTTGAACATATGCCTGCAATTCGAGTATTCGTGAAATCACTTGGAATCCAAGTTGGCCTGATCCTGCACCTATATCCAGAACATAAATCCTTTCCCCTGAATGAAACGTCGCGAAATCTACAATCACTTTTGCATATTTAGCTGCGATATATCCGTTAGCAGAAACATAACTGGGCACTTCATCATTCAACCAGCACTTTACTGCGTTTTCAGAATAATATGTTTTTAGTTTTGTCCATAGTTCACTTTCCGGCAAACTGGTGCTTCGAACACCACCTCGCGTTAACAACATTTCTTTGCTGACAAAATTTGGCGTGTAAAAAAAAATTGGCGTGCAAAAAAAACAAAAAAAAACATAATAAATGGATGGTGGTAAGCACTGTTACGGAATACACTAGGGAAATAATATCTTTGGCTGCAAAGGAGGATTGGTGTTTTTACTACGCCGTGAAGAGGAAGAAGCTACACGCATGCCGACTTGTTATGATTCACCAGTGTTCTGGCATATTCAAAGCTTGGTGGAGACATTGAGTAAGAAAACGTACAAGACTAGCGCGGAGGAGCTGGAGAAGCTGATTAGATTATTTGGAAGAGATGTAGAAATATTTCTGATAGCTTATTTACTGCAGGACCTCGAGATCAATAGTATGGTGGACGGGGACAAGAAAATAACGTCGGATAAAAAGATAGTCCTGGATTTGCTGGGAGATAGAGTGCATAGTCTGTCAGATAAACAATATTTTGGAATAGCCATGCGCCAGGCGTTTGTTGGTGCTGTAAACATAGCGGAGAATAGGAAGAAGAGTAAGCGATTGTCCTCTATTAAAGCCGAACAAATAGAAACATTATGCAGTAAAGTGCTTAAACTAAGTACAAGTCAGCAAATATCCGTTGGGTTAGGGTTGTCTGATTGCGAAGATCCTTTGGTATCGGTAGAAGGAGTGAAGCTATTGGTTCAAACAGTATTTGGTTTGGTGGATTCTGATGATAAGGATATTGGAGACGATCTTGTAGGGGAAGTTGTCTGGGTTTTACGCTCGCATCTGTTGTTCGCCACAGAACAGGACCTTGCAAATAGTTGCATGGTCGCATTGGCTACGGCATTTCCGGAATCCAGGACCAGTTTAGAGGTTGCACCGTTAATGCTTCAAGATCCACGCTGCGTGGATGCTCTAAATGGGGACCCAGGTTTAGCCGGGCGAGAGAGCGGCCAAGATTTGAATCTAGCCACGGTGGTTGATAGTCTTGGAGTCGATAGTATATTGCTGGATCTAGGTTGTGCTGTATCACAGGATGAAAGTTCGCTTATGGCTGTTCTGTCTCCTATATACCAAGGGACGGACTTCAATATGGATGATAACGATGTTGCAAGAGTATTGGCAATGATGGCTGCCTCTCAGTCAGCATCAATGAGGCCTACAAGTTCTCCATCCGATATTGCAGTTGGTTTGCAAGCGAGCTTCGCAAGGCTTACCACGTTAACAGCGCCATTACCTCCGCGTGCAAGTGGTAGTGGGGTAGGATGGAATGTTGCTGCGTTCATATCAGTCGCGAAACGGTTAGCTGGCTCGAATCTAGATGCAGACAAGATAATACGCAAATTGGACAAAAGTAAATTATCCATGGAAACGTTGGACAGCACAGGATTTGAACTCATTGGCAATGCTTACAGGCTGTTAAAAGGAACTGTGATGCCTGGCCAATTACTTCTTGATACTGCTGCTATTTCGTGGAGAAACAAAAAGGCTCAAATGGCTATGTTGTACCGAGCGTGCTTTGCTCCATCGGAGTTAGTGCAATTCACACCCACTATAAAGGTTGCTGCGGGGGCCCAATTTCCTGTGAACGGATCATTTCTCAATCTTGATGTGATTTCAAATTTGGACTCCTTGGCTGGCACTGGGTACTACCACTATGTGAAGAGCATGTATGAGAATGCAGCTGCTAAATATCCCGAATGTCTACTTGTTGGGCTGCTTCAGCTGGATAGTCCATATGATACATTGAGAGAAGAGATATATGCAGTATTGGTGCCATCATTCCTTCAACGAATCCAAGAACACAAAAACAATGAAACTCAGTTGGAGACTGTCAAACAAGTCTGGAGATTGAATTCATATGTTGTTCTAAGGGCATGTGTCGCCATCTATGCTCGCGATGCAAAGTTCCTGCCGTTTATTGTGGAGGTCGTGAGACTTCAGCCGGAAGGACTTCAACGACTTTTGGGCCTCCCACTTTTGCGATTGGTGTTTGACGCTGCGTGTTTAGTAGCTAGACTGCCTGACCAGGCGTCTCGACCAGATTTCCTTGAACTATGGATGAACGAGCGAATCAATTCTGCCAAGCAAAGTCAACACACGTTCACCAACTTTGCTCGCTCGTTGCTGGCGTTTGTTTTTCTTAAAGCCAGCCAGCAAGCCAACTCCGGAGTACTTGTTGCTCCTCAGCAGATGCATGTTATGGTGAAGAAACTGGTAGAGATGTCTCAGGTTCCAGGGCTTCCAAAAGAGTTTGTACAAGAAGTGAGACAGTTCTACGAAAGGTACCAGCAACAATTGGCTGTGAAACCTGAAGCACCAGAGCCTACACCTGTAGCACCAAATAAATCTGCCCCTGATTACGTGGAGCAACAGGCGAATGCTTACTTTCAGATGATATACAAGTCTCAGAAATCCATTCCCGAAATCCTCGAGCTGCTGACTAGATTCAAGAACTCAGATCAGGAAACAGAACGTGGTATCTTCAATTGCATGGTGCACAACTTGTTTGACGAGTACAGGTTCCTCCACAAGTACCCGGAGAAAGAATTACAAATTACTGGGATTCTATTTGGTTCGTTAATCAATCAGCAATTGGTGGTTGGTCCTGCATTAGGGATTGCGATTAAATTTGTTATTGAAGCTTTAAAAAAGCCGCATACCTCTCCTATGTTTCGCTTTGGGGTGTTGGCAGTCACTGAATGTCGACAAAAACTCCACGAAATGCCCAACACATGCACTCAAATCGTCCAAATACCTCATTTCAAAGAAAGGTATCCTGACTTGGTGCAAGATTTAGAGAATTTTGCTCAAGAAGATTCGAAATCGGCAAGTCTTGGTACGCAGTTAATGCAGGTGGTGCAGAAGGAAATCCCGCAGTTGAGAGGCACGGAAACGGATTCTTCTGCATATGCATCCGTGTGTTCTAGAATTGATGGGCTGATTGGTGGCGCTCGAGAAATCACTGCCCCCAGTCCCCCTGATATCGAGGATGAGATGTGTTTTGTTATCAACAATTTGACGCAACGTAACATGGACGAGAAAGTTGAGCAAACAAAGCGTGTGATTAAGAAGGAGCACTTTGAGTGGATTGCATATTACTTGGTGGTTATGCGAGTGAGGACCCAGGCCAATTTTCATGCTGTGTATATGACATTCTTGGAGAAGCTTGGAGATGCTGCGCTTTTTGCCCATGTGAAAGACAGGACTCTGACTACAGTTCGCGAGTTACTGATGACCAATGACATCGTGTCGAGCAGTGCCCAACGACTGTTGCTGAAGAACCTAGGAATGTGGCTTGGTAGACTGACTTTAGCACGTAACAAGCCACTGCTCTATCGTGATGTGGACTTGAAAGGGCTTTTGATTGATGGCTATGAACGAGGATGGTTGATTGCCGTTGTTCCATTTGCTGCGAAAGTGTTGGACGGGACCAAAGGGTCTGCTGTTTTTGTGCCTACAAACCCATGGTTAACACGACTACTCAGTCTGCTGGCGGAATTGTATCATCTTGCTGATTTGAAACTAAATCTCAAATTTGAGATTGAAGTTCTTTGCAAAAATCTCAGCATCGATCTTAAATCCGTTGAAGCTTCTTCGCTATTGCCTTCGATGAAAAAACCTCAGTTGGAATCGAATCCTGATTTCAATACGAAGACAGCAGCCACTACTAGCAGTATTTCACCAGCAACACCAGTGAAAGGAGCACCGGTGCCTTCTGTTGCACCAGTCACTCCGCTGAAGAACCAGCCAAAAGAGGAGTCCACTATTCCAAACCTAGCAGCCTACGTCCATATCAATGCTTCGTTGCAGTTGTTCCAGCAACAGCCTAGTTTGAAACGCCTGGTCCCACTTGCAGTTGACAGAGCCATCCGTGAGATCATCCAACCTGTTGTGGAGAGATCAGTGACTATAGCATGCATGAGTTGCAAGGAGTTGGTCACCAAGGACTTTGCGATGGAGCCAGATGACAAACGCATGCAGAAAGCCGCGCATATGATGGTGTCGAATCTTGCTGGATCATTGGCCTTGGTAACATGTAAAGACCCTCTTCGAGTTGCTATTGGTAACCAGCTGAGGCAATTAATCATGCAAGGCACCCCGACTCGTGAGGATATGCAGCTGGTGGAGCAGGCAGTTCTAGTATGCGCCTCGGAAAACCTTGAGATTGGCTGCATGCTGATTGAGAAGGCTGCCACTGAAAAAGCAATGCGGGATATCGACGAACAAATGGAATCTGCGTTGTCTGTTCGACGTGAGGGTAAGAAGAACAACACTCCTTTCTTTGACATGTCGGTATCACGAGGCAGATTCCCATCTGCATTACCAGACCAGTTACGAGCTACTCCTAGTTCTCATGGTCTCACTTCACATCAACTGATGGTGTATGAAGCGTTTCAGCGACCTCCGCGTCAAGCCAGACCACAACAAGCTGTGTTGAAACCGAATTCCCCTGTGCAAAAACCATTTAATGGCTCTCCTACTCAAAATCCTGTTGGCTCGAATTTGGATAAATGGAGAATGTGCATCAGTCAATTAGATCGAAGTTTGCAGGTTTATATCCAGTCTACACCATCAGCTAGACAGGTAAGTCTTCGATCGTTGTCCCGGGACCATGAGATTTTCGTTATGCTGCGTGAACTAAAAGCAATTGGCACTGCATCTCCTGCTGATCAACGAGAAGAAGTGATCCTATTAATGTCACAACGTCTATTTAAACGCCTGTTCGAAATTGGTCCAGCTGAAAAATTAACTCTCGAGACGCAGTTTGCGATTTTGGAAATTTTCAGAGACCTTTGCAAGGATGGATTTTTGAGGCGGCATTTAACGGAATGGATGATTTTTGCCCCAAATGAACACAAGTTGAATCGTACTGTGGTAGTCGGACTGGCACGGAGTAAACTGTTGTTGTTTCCTGATCTTGACCAGCATGTTGCCAAGATGCTTGAGCTGGGCCGACCAGCCGTAGCTTTCGCCATGGATTTGATCCTTGAATGTATTGTGCAAGCCAAGTGCATCCAAGTGACTGAATTTCTCACCACTCTTGATTCTCTGCAGAATATCGCTGTGAGAAGCAAGCAAGCAGGAGGTGCAGAACCATTTCCTGGCCTACAACAGCTGCTTGACAATGTTCGCGCAGTGGCGTCCTCGGAGCAACAGCAGCTACCGGCAGCTTTGTTTATGAGATCGAATGATCCCAGTGGTTTAAGAGAGCAAGTGGCGCAATTGCTAAGGACGTGGTTGCAATTGTGTGCTAGATCCGATAGCGTAAACAATGAATCGGTGCATACGCCTTACTTGACGATGTTGCAACAGCAAGGGGCATTGAAGGGCGATGAGAATGCAGATAGGTTCTTCCGTATCACCACTGAATTATGCGTCGAGTATTCATTGAACAACATTGTTGAGAGTAATGGGAGGAAGAAACCAAGCTACGTTGCCATTGATGCATTTACCAAGCTCGTAGTACTCCTCGTACGATATGCCGAAGTTCGTGGGAAGACCGCATTGTTGGCCAAAGTTCTTGAAGTCATAGCAGGTGTTCTTCGACGGGAGTTCGCAGCAAGGAAACAGAGAGGAGTTGAAGGGTTATTGGACCAGCGTCCTTATTTTCGATTGTTTTTGAACTTGCAAGTTGATGTGTCTGAATTGTACGAGTCGGAAGCATTAGGAGAGGAACTTACCATGTCGATGTTGTCCTCCTTTGCTGAATGCTATGCTCGATCAATCCCTCCTGCTCAGCTACCAGTGTTTGCTTTCTCCTGGCTTGAGTTGATATCGCACAAGAGTTACATGCCCAAGATGATCAAACTGGCTGATGGAAAGGGTTGGTTGATCATGGAACGATTGTTACTGGACCAATTGCGATTCGTAGCACCTTATCTCAAAGAAGTGCAACTTACCCCGAGCACCCGGATGATGTACAAGGGAACCCTTCGAGTACTCTTGGTGCTTCTCCACGACTTTCCAGAATTCCTGTGTAGCTTTCACTACTCTCTGTGTGATGCCATTCCTGCGACTTGCATTCAGCTTCGAAATCTAATTCTCTCTGCATTTCCTAGATCCATGCAATTGCCTGATCCTTTCACTCCTGATCTTAAAATTGAGAACTTACCAGAGAGTCACAAGCCACCGCGTATATTGTCCAATTACATTGCAGCCCTTAACGCTTCAGGTTTAGGTCCAGAACTGGAAACATTTTTGAAATCCGGGGGTCCTTTCTTTCCTCGCATGAAGGAAGTGTTGTTTCCCGTTGGCCTCGAATACAATATATCGTTGATTAATTCGTTCGTATTATTCGTGGGCATGTTTGGTATGACAGAAAGTGTTGGTGGGCAAATAATCAATCAAAGCAGTCGGGCATTATCTATCTTCGAATATCTCGCTTTTGAACTAGAGCCTGAAGGCCGTTACCATTTATTCAATGCCATCGCAAATCAACTGCGTTTTCCGAACAAGCATACGTACTACTTTTCACACCTTCTACTGTTTCTATTCGATGACGTGAGTAGTGAAGTTTGTAAGGAGCAGATAACACGTGTGCTCCTGGAGAGACTCATCGTACACAGGCCTCATCCATGGGGGTTGTTAACCACATTCATTGACCTCATCAAAAACCCAAAATTCTCTTTCTGGGACCACCCATTCACTCAATGCGCTCCAGAGATAAGGCGGCTGTTCGAGATTGTTGCGCGATCATGTATGGCCAACAGCAACTCATCTCCAGCAGCGACAGCGCCCGTCAGAGCATGAACTGCTTGTACATAAAGTAACTAACTCTATTCTTACGTTTTTATTAATAGATCGTGGTAAAAGTTATTGATAATACTCTATATTTTGATTGGTTTATGTTACATAGGTCACTTTTTGATCTTGACATCCACGATGTCTTCGTCTTCCATCTCCATTTTATTTGGAGTATTAATATCACTGACAACATTGCCATCAAAGATAAAAGATATTTGACTTCGTGGCTTCGCTATATGTTTACATACTTTCACAAAAGTTTCCTTGAATGTTTCGTCCCATCCAACATTACGCACAATTTCCTCTCCTGGTTTAATTCTAAATACGATGGAAACCCTATTCCCAGCTTCAGTGTCGCCTACTTCGGTTTTTATCTGGACGACTTGCTCAGCTATCTCCCTGGCAATGGATTCCTCCATTTGCGAGACAAAATCTTGTTCAACTTTGGGAACTGGGACAAGTTTAACAACCAATTCAGGTTGCGGTGGAGGTTCATCGACCTCCTTCTCTCGACGTGATGCCTTGATGAGGGCTTCTGACACCCGATTCACATATTCTTTCGACTCTCTCAACAAGGGGTTGCTCGCAATTTTCCTTTGAATCTCCTCGTTTAATTTAGGGTCTTCAAATTCGTCATCGTCATCATCGTCGCTTATATCGAGGACAACAACTGGTTGAGGCTTCATCTCCATTTCCTCATCTTCAGATGATAGGTAATCATCAGAATCCGCTTTGAGTTTCTTGGCCACTGGTGAATCATCACTACTGCTGGAGAAGTCACTGTCTTCGTCATCAGAAGGAAAATCTGGAACCTTCGCTCGACGTCTGACAAACAAAGTATCAGAGCTCATAACGAGGAATGAGTGAGTAGTATATACAAATGCTACGGGGGACTATTTTAGTGTACATTTTGAATCTGAAGTCATTTCAAAGAAAAGTGCAGAGACTATTATTTGGCGAGTGAGCGAGGAAGGGACTAAAATGAATTTTGAACACGATGGGACTTAATGCCACGATCTCGCAGTTATGATATCAAAAGACTGACTAGCGTTCTCATTCTTGGAAGATGCTCATAGTAGACAGTCCATGTTTTATTGAGTCCACTGCTAGATCAACATCATCTATCAAGTAATCTGTGCCTTTTGACGTTTATTCCACTGAGCAATTTGCTGTTGTTGTATGATCGATATTATTTGTTCATGACTCGTTTGATTGACTCCTAGCAAAAGACCTGCTGTAATATGATATTCAATTAGATCAAAACTCATTCGCTTTCACAGCAACTACTCTATAAATACTTATTTATGGTATACAAAATTTAAAGATCTCCTTCATGGTCTTGGAAGCAATATCTGGGTTTTTCAAAAACTCTTGATCGAGTCCTTCAAGTTCAACCATCTCCTGAATCGCATCGAAATCTCCAATGAATTTAGTGCTGGATTCATTGTCTGTTACGAACACCTGCGGGTATTTCCCCTTCAACTGGCTAATGGTAGTCAGCTCTTCACGGACACCCTTGTCTTGCACAGCATCCACTTCTTTGTAGCTCACCTTCTTGGCCTGTAACCATGTGATTACCTTGCGTTGGTTATCCTCCTGCGTCTGTGTAGGTGGCGTGCTTGTCACGAGAACCAGTGCAGTGTGACTCATTCTAGAGAATTTCAGGTGTGTATGTATCTACGTAGACCCTAATTGAATGCGATAATGTCACCTTATGCCAAACTTTTGGAGGTGGCCAGGTTTGCACCTCTTGCAGTTGTTTCCACCTATGCGGCTGCGTGTACTGTAGGATTGCCTGGTGCATGTGCTGCTGAGTCCTTGAGAGATATGGGGTTCTTTTTAGCTGGATTTATTGTAGCGTCTTCTATTCCGTCATCCTTGGTATCTGTTTTCGTGTCCAAGATCCAGGCATTATGGATAACCGTTATTGCAATTGCGCCTCATACACTAGATCTATTGCCATTAGTGCCGGTCATGATCCCGCATCTTCCCAAAATGGCGATGCACATTGAACAACTTGGAAGGCTAATGCCCGCGACAATGGCCCAGAAGAAGTATATATTGCCTGTTTTCCCCGAGATTCTCGAACAATTCGATGTCATGTTACCGTTGCTTGAAGCTTTTGATGACGACGCAGTGAAAGCGTTGTCTCCTCATGCGCGAATCCTTCTGGATAACATTGACAAACTGGTGCCTCATGTCGATGCGTTGATTCCCTATCTTCACGACCTGGTTCCTGTTCTCCAAGTGAGAGGTGTGTTGGAGACTGTGTTGCCTCATTTAGATGAAATAGTCCCTCTTTTGCCTCACATAGCGCCACATATCCCCCGACTGATTGAGTTGAACGGAGTCGATCAACTGATTGAGTTCTTCCCCATCATTATAAAGTATATAGACACTCTTGGTGACCCCGCGTCATTGGACAAGACTATTGTTGTGATTGACAGACTCTTGCCGCTGCTGCCACTGCTGCCCTTGGTGGATGTGACTGGCATTCTCCATTCGAGGCTGGCAGTGAGGGCCATGCCTACGTTCGCGAGATTCCTTCCTCGGCAAACTATTCCGGATCCCAAGTTGCCGTTGAGTCCGCAATGCGAAGAGTTGGCGGAAAAGGAAGTTGCATTCCAAGTGCCTGGTACATCGCAATCAGACGGCTTTGTTTTTTACACGATTGTACTAAATGGTGTTTTTACGCGGAGTCTTCGATATAGTGAACTGTGTCAACTGCACAGAGATATTAAAAAAGAAGCTGCGACGTACACAAAGATTAATTTATTACCATTTCCCAATAAGTCGACTTTTGGTAAGGCCTTGTCGAAATCGGGTTTAGAAAGAAGGAGAATTTCAATTGAGAACTATCTTGAAAGGGTTGCTGATTTCAGTTCGTATCTAATTTTAGATTCGAAAGTATTTAGAGACTTTATTAGAAGTTTTGGTGAAGATGGAGCTCTGAAAGCAGTCGAAAACATTTGATTGAATTACAGAAACATCCAGAATTTTAATTGTAGTCCGTACGTCTCAAGTAATATTTGCAGAATTTTCGAATAATAATGATTTTTCTATTTGAGTAACACATTTGTTGGAAAGAAAGTGTTGAAAAGGTAAATTTCTCGTGAGGACAGGAGTATAAATTCTAATTCAAAATTAAAATTTTGAAAGATCATTACACTGGACAATCCTGATTCGATTTTTGAATTCCTTTTTTGAATTCTTGAGCTCGTCAGCATTTTAATCGTATTTGATGTTCTAACTGATCTATAATAAGGATGTTTTCTCATAATGAACTCACAATTATTTAAAAGCTGAAACTAATCTTCATGGCGTTTTAGCGTGGATCCATCACTGAAGAAGGAGGAGTCACTATCAACTTCATCATCAGTGGATAAATCAGTCATGGCTCTCTGTTGACGCTCTTTTCCATTTCCAACCCAGAACAGTTTCAACCAAAGTTTGGCAATTTTCCAGAACCAGTATAAGTTCAAAAAGTATAAAACGCCGAGCAACAGCGTAACAGCAGTGAACGAATCTCCAGATACATCTCTCCCATGTTTCGTAACGGAAGGCAACACTACAGTCGTGAACTTGTAAATTCTGGAATATCCCCAAGAGAACGCAAACCCAGTAAAAAGTAAATCTGCCAACTTTCTAAATTTCAGATAGTTCGCTAATTTTGAACTCTCCAAAAACAAATCGGTTACATCGTGCAGAATCAAACCATATAATCCAATTCTTAAGAAGTTCCCGGTATAGACTATGCCGATAAGAAGAACCACTAGCAAGTGGTGAGTGGACATTTCCCACATATCATGGGCTTTCCTGCCCTCTAAAAGCTGAAAAAACAAAAGAACCACATAGAGAGGCAGCTCCAACGTAGAATAAAAATGACGCAGTTCCGTAGACGATTCTTGAAAAGGAAGGTTGTCCCACGCGTTTGCCACCGTGATTCCTTCATCCTTCATGAGTTTCAAATTCGAAGCAACACATAAACTGTACATGATAAACCTCCATGCACTTTCACAGCATACCCTGACCTTGATAGTATCTCGATCTTGCCTCTGTCTTGCCCTGAACCAATTGTTGAGCTCTTCCACCGAACGCTTCAAAATTGAAGATTCCGTTTTAATTCGGTTGATATCTGGTAACGCCGGTTTGGATTCTTGGTACATGCTTTCCATCTCTTTAGATACAAATGGAAGCTCCGTCTTCGATCGGACAACCATTCCTTTCATCAAGGGAGCCAATACCATCTTCTCTGCGATCACCTTGAATACCGTGAGGGCAAGCGCAGAAGCTGGAACAACCGAAAGCATGTCGGCCATGTTAGGGTACTTGCCACTCTTCGAAGCGGATTCAAAATCGCCTGAAGTTTTGCCCCACATCCACGTCGTAAACCCAACGCCTAGATCCATCGTGAATGACAAAGTGTGCAAAATGAAGAAAAAAAATGGAAAAAGAACGTGAAAGATGTCGGGGATATGGAAGGCGTATTTATGGGGTCAATGCATGAACGCGCTTAAAGTCAGTCTTTGGTGGACTGCACTGAGCCCAGTAGCATTGGCTATGGTGGATAAGGATTCAGTGCTTGGAGCGGTCAGATTGGCCTTCAATATCTCTCTCATGCTGTTGTCTCCATTGGCAGGTGAGTATTGTATCTTTTGGAAGTTGGATGTAAATTGACAAATATAAAAAAGGGGTGATTGCGGAAAAGGTAAAAGTTGAGAAAATCTTAATTTCAACAACCATAGCACGTGGCTTGCTTTGGGGTGTACTACTCCCTCTCATTTGGTTCCTCCTTGACTCCAGATATGTGTGGAACGATATAGACCGAGGTTCGACCCTTGCATGCTTGATCATCCTGTCAGGTTTGGATGGAGCTGCAGTTGCATTTGCCAATGTTGTGGATATCGACAGCGGAGGAGTTGATTTGCTTGCTGCCCAACATGGGCTAGAAGTCGATGATGCTTTTCGAAACCGAATGAATTCTATTCACCAAATGGTATTTGACAGTTCGTTTCTGGTGTTTACTCCATTGATGGCGTTATTGGGATGGTACATTGGAGATATTGCAAAGGACTCCACGGACTCGCACGATGTCGTCGCAGGCGGTGTCGTGTGCGTATTTGCGGTGATGTTTTTTATTGCATCGATAGTATCGTGGTATCATTACCGTTTCGGCATGGAAGAAACCACCCATGCTGAATACCAGATGTTGAATGAATCAAACAACGAACAAAACAATGAGCAACCCCACGATTCCATTTGGGCTAGTATGGTGGTGGGTGCCAAACTGTGTTGGAAGACCAAACCTGTTCGCTGGCGTTTGTTTTTCCTTGGCCTTGAAATCGCATTGGAAGACGGAATGGTAGCTGTCGTAGCAGTAGAATATGCCTACTCATCCAGATTCTTCGCAGACGGTAACAAAGGGCTCACGTTAGTGTACACTGCTGTCATCGTTGCCATAGGTAAGATAGGGGCGTTGATTGCTGGCAAGTTGATGCATTCTTTCTGGGAGCCTCCTGTTACCAAAGATGGGTTTAGACCACTCTTTTTGTCCGTGTTGTGTGGC
>Ga0105053_10007735_pt1 | contig 14264 bp, 10 predicted proteins | sample BON01_FD_78093 | JGI IMG/M metagenome (GOLD analysis project Ga0105053, IMG submission 78093) | Freshwater microbial communities from Lake Bonney liftoff mats and glacier meltwater in Antarctica - BON-01 | ecosystem: Environmental > Aquatic > Freshwater > Ice > Glacier meltwater | place: Lake...
CCCTCGTTCCAATTTTTGGAGGAAAGCGATCAGACGTGGGTAGGTGCCCACGACCGACACCGCAAAGGTAACCGGCTGATAGACCGTCTTGGGGCCTCGCGCCTTCACGGTCGATATCGGCATTTGGCGAAGGTCGACCAGCTTGGTCTCCGTCGCGGCCTCGACTTCATAAAAATACTGCAGGTTAGCCGCGAGCTGGCTCGGCTTCACTAAGCGCTTCTCCATTTCAATCACCGCCGTGGTCACAGTGGCGAGCTGCGCCTTAAGCTGACTCGAGTTCTTGATGTTGTTGATCATCTTCTGGCCTTCTTGAGCCTTCGCTTCGAGCTCCGTGGTGGCTGCCGCCGCGAGGTCTCCGCGAAAATACAGACCGGCTGCCATGGCGATCGAGACCGTGATCGCGGCCACCATCAGGGGGTTCTTCTTGAGTCCGGCGATGAGTTGTTCGTTGGAAATCGCCATGGTTATTTCTTCTTTTTGCCTCCCACTGACTCCTTGAGCTGGATCACAACTTCGATCGCCAGATGGCCTGTCTTTTCGATCCGGTTCAGATTCGTCAGGCTGACTTCTTCGAACAGAGATTCAAACGCCGGGGCCTGACGGAGAACTTCCACGAACTCCGAGGCATACCCGCTCGCTTTGTCCGGTGCGCCCCGCACGGTGCAGCGCAGCATCACCACTCCTTCCCGGAGGTCGAAGGTGTCGACCGCCACATTTGGCGGCATTAAATTGCCAAGATCCGCCACGAGATTGGCGATCATCGGGCTCGAGCCGAGAAATTTGTCCGCTTCGGTGAGCTTCGCCTCAGCCGCCTGGAATTTGCGGTAATTCGCCGCCGCGAGATTGTTCTCCGCCTTCGACTGGTCGATCCGCTGCTGCCACTCCTCGGTCTGACTCCGCAAACTAGAGAGCTGCAGTTCACCGAAGCCAAAATAGACTAAGAGCGCGAGCGCCACGAGGACGGCCCCGCCGTTGACGAAAAACACGGTCCGCACCACTTTCGTATCCGGCAACCGCTCGTAATTGCGGAAGTTCGGATGCCAATGCGGCGTTTGCGGCCCCGCCTGGTCGGTCTTTTTATCAGCGACCGCATCGGGGGAAACGGTTTGCTCTAAATTGCAATTAGCCATCAGGCTGAACAGGCCGAACCACCGGTGGTCGGCAGCTTTCTCTACTTCCTCCGTCAGGCTGACTTTGCGGGATTCGAGCCAACCTCCAGGCGTCAATTCCAACGAGTCCACGCCCAGCGCCGCCGCGATCGCCGCGCCGAGCCAACTGAGGGGGGCGGGCAGGAGCATGCATGCAACTGCCCGACCGACTGGCCAGTTTGCACTTCGTAAAAGCCAATCGAGGACTGCAGTTCCTTGACCAGCCGCTTGGTAAGCACCGGCCCCATACCGGTGAAATCAAAAGTGTTCGAAAAGAAAAGCTTGCGGGCCGACTCGGCGTCCTTGAGGCCCAGCTCCTTTTGCACCAGTGGCACCATCGAATCGTAGCCTTGTGGAATCGGACGAGTCGCCTCGACGCCCGAACTCGTCACAATGTAGGAATGCGTGATATCCGCGCCCACTTCGAGGACGAGGGTCGGCGTCTTATTGCCGGTAAACGCTAAATAGTCGACCAAGCCGCCGAGCATGGCGATTGAGCCGAGTTCGAGCCGGACAGGGTAAATGCCATCCTCCAACAAGCCGTCCTGAACTTCGTCAATCGTTGCCGACAGAATGCCGCCAAACAGCACATCTTTCTGCGCACTCGGACGAGTGATGTCGTAGTCGCTCCCGTTATTGGCAGTGATCACCACCGTTGCATATTTCTCCGGCTCAACCCGCAATTGCTGACTAAGAATTTCGTTGAAATAACCCGGCTCTTTGAGCCGCTTCGGCTCCAACGTCACTCGGCGGACTAATCGGTTTTCGGGAATCACCCCGCACACCGCTTGTAGATAACCGCTCGCCGCTTTCTTCGGCTGCAACTGCCGCACCGCCGCAGCGAGTGCGACCGAGTCGCCCGCCGGACATTCAATAATTTCTTCCACCACCATCGGAGCGATCGCCGACGACGTCCGGGCCAGCAGCACGGAGTGAGCACTCTGCTCGAGAAAAAATCCTTTCAGCTTAGCGGAGAAAAGCATACGCTGGGGGTCGGTAGTTCGGAGAGAAAGGATGGCGGGATCAAAATATCAGCAGGACAAAATCCGCACCCGACATTCGGTTGGTGGTCGGACGGGGACTTTAGCAAAGGAGCTGCGACATAACAAGGCTAAAGAATTCCTTAATCTCTCCCCAACCGCCATTTACCTTTTCTTTAGGACTACGGCGTCCGCGACAAAAAGCCCGCCGAGGGATGGCGGGCATTTTAGCTGAAACTGGACAAGGCACCGAAGAAGACCTTCGGCGCACCCACGCCCCCTACCATGCGCGCTTCTTGTGGCGATTAGCCTTAAGGCGCTTGCGACGTTTGTGTTGCGACATCTTTAGACGCCGTTTCTTTTTAAGATTACCCATGATTTTGAAAGTGAACCTGAAAACTTGCTCGCCTGCTTTGCACCTGTAAAGCCCGAAAATTAGACGCCGACGACTTCGCCCATCGCGCCGCTCACACTCGCATAAAGATAGCGCCGCACCCGATGAGAAGGGAACATTGATTCGAGGCATCGTCCGTAGGCCTCCAATTGGGCGCGGTAATCGCCCACCAAGCGCGCAATGTGCGCCTCACGGCTCTCGCCCGGACGGGTCCGATTGGTCTTCCAATCCACCACCCAGACTTCCGCCGCGGTCGCGTCCGCCAGCACCAGGTCCATGACCCCGTCGATCCATTGATCTGAACTCGTCGGGGCAAACACGTTGAGCTCGGCGGATCGCGTCCAACGAGCCTCGCGGAGCCACGACCACGCTTCACTGGTGCGCAAGGTCGTCCATTCCTCCCGACCGCGCTCCGCAAAACCTTGGGCCGAAGCCCGCACCAACGCCGAGTCGGCGTAGGCATCCACTTCCTCATCCGAGGCGCCCCACGGCACGAACTCGAGCGTCTCGTGCCACCAGATGCCGTAGTCAATCGGATCGAGTCCCGGTTTCGCCGGTAAGGGTTCTTCAAGCCCGGAATCGTGCCTCGAACCACGAACCCAATCGGTAGGTTGATGGGCCAACTGATGCGGTAAAACTCGCGACGGCAAGGGTGGCCGCGCCTGCGATTTACCGTGTGGTGCGCCGACTTCAGCGACCTCAATTTCTACCGCCAACTCGTCCGTCGACGATGCCTCCACCGGCCCGATCTCGGGCAACGCCGCGAGGTCCGCGCCCCACAGCTCCGCCAGCGATTCTCCCCGCACTTTCCCCCCGAAACCGCCCACCCACGGGATCATCAACGCGGTCCGCGGGCGCGTCAGGGTCACGTAGAGCAGTCGCACCAGTTCCCGTCGCCGTTCGCGATCGCGCGCTTCCTTAGTTTCGGCCGGCAGACTGTCGCCGTCAAAAAAGACCTTCGGCCCGTGCACCTGATCTTTCACGACTCGGAGGCCTTGTTCAGAAAAGGGCAGCAATCCGCGCCACATTCCCACCGGGATGACGGTCGGCCATTCCAAGCCTTTGGCTGAGTGCGCGGTGAGGATGTTAATCGCGTCCTCCGCCGGTTTGCCAGACGGACGCCCCGCCTCAAGCTCGCCCAACAAATTCGCGAGCCAATCACGCGCCCCCCCACCCTCCAGCCCGAGACTCGCCGCTTGGGCAACTAGGCGATCGAGCTCCGCCGACACGCCCCCGCTCGAGTCGATCGCTGCGGCCTTCTCTCGCAAACCGCATCCACTCACGAGCTCGTTTACAAATTGATCCAGCGCGATCCCCTCGTCATGCGCCGTCATCACCAGCGGGCGAAGCACGGCCAACGCACTCGCCAACGGTGCGAGGTGAACGTCCGGCTCCTCCCATTTGAAGCCGCCTTTCTCGCGCAACTCGGCCGCGATCATCGCGTCGCTCACCGTAAAGATTTCCCGCAACACGCCCACCCACTCAAAGGTGTTGTCCGGATCGCAGATCGCCGCGAGCAACCCCGTGATCCACGCGTAGGCCGGATTGTCGCCATTGCGATTCTTGCGCATCTGCAGGGCGACTTTGAGGCCCGCAGCTTCAAACGCTTGGCGCACGGTGATCAGCCAATCGTTGCGGGGTGCCAGCACGACCACGTCGCCCCAATGCGAGGCTCCCACGGACGAGGGTCCGTGCTCCGCAAGAAACGCCGCGAGCTGGCGAGCTTCCTCCGCCATCCAACCATCGACGTTCGCCGGAGAGTTCTCGGGTATCGTCAGCGGAATGCGCCCCACCCGACCCTCTTCATTTCGCGGCCCCGCCACCAACGCCACATAAGGCACCTGCAACCGGGGTGGAGGGGCTCCCTCTTCCGGCGATAAACCCAGATTAAAATCGCGACCATCGCCAAACGCGGGCGCCAGCGATTCGTTGAGTAGAGCAACCACCTGGCGCGGGGCGCGAAAGGTTACTTGAAAGTTCAGCAGCTGGCCCCCTTGGCCGTGCTTAAACGCCTGAAGATGACGCAGGAAATTTCCGATATCCGCCCGACTCCCGTAGATCGACTGCTGACCGTCGCCCACCATACAAAAATGCCCGGGGCGCGGGCCGCCCGAGTCGCCCGGCCAAGTCCCGATCGGCGAACCCGGAGCCCTCGCCACTTCGACCAACACGGCGAATTGCTGCGGATCGGTATCCTGCGCTTCGTCCAAAATGATGCGCCACCCTTCCCCCCGAATAAGATCGAGCGTCGCTGGGTTCTGCAGCACCGCCATCGCCGCATCGATCTGGTCCGCGTAGGTCTGCACGCCGCGGGCAAACCGCCATTCCCGATAACGATCGGCTAGCTCGGCCGCCAGCGCCGCGGCCACCTCGGCCAACCATGCCTTCATCGGCGCATAGAGTCGGTTGAACAGATCCGGCATGCCTCCGGCCGCGCCCTGCGGCTTCGCCATCGGGAGGAAAGCCGACTCCTCATGATATCGACGCACCCACTCCGCAGCAAACCGTTGGTTGGTTTGCACCGCCGCGATCGAACGCTTCTGCACTGGAGCCACCGCAAGGATCTCAGTGAGGCCGGTCTCATCCGGACCCGGTGGGAGACGCGACGTCCGGGCTCGCAATCGTTGGGCCGTGACGGTGTCCATCTCTTTGGCCAACTCGAAAATCGCCGCCAGCGGCAGATGGCGCAGGAACGCGGCCACCTCCGTCTTGGTCGCCGCCGAAAAAATCATCGCATCTTGCTCGAGGAATTCCTCCCACGAGGCGGCCGATTCTTCCTCGGTCAACACCGTCGGGTTCAGGTTTACGCCCAGATCCTGTCCGTAAGTCTGCGCGAGCTTGAGACAGAAACTATGAATGGTGCCGAAAAACGCGCGCTCTAGGTTGTCGAGTGGCGCGAGGTCCTTTCGCCCTTCCGCCAGCAGTCGTTGCAAGAGCACGCCTCGTGCACGCTGGCCGATCTGACCCGCCGCCTTGTTGGTAAAAGTCACCACGGCGGTTTTCTGGAGCACCGCTCCTCCATCTTCACGCAACGCGATCTCGGCCAGCCGTTGCGAAATCGCCGTGGTCTTGCCCGAGCCCGCGTTGGCGCTGACGGCAAAGTTCTGGGCCCACTCCCGCTGGAAGCGATCCCGGTGTGCTTGGTCATCGAGCGGGTCGTCACTCATCGGACTCCTCCCCTTCTTCAGCGCCAAAGGTCGTCGCAAATTTCTCCTGCAGCACGGCATAGGGCACCAGCACGCACGCCAAGGGCCACGCGACTTCACTGAATCCGAAGGCGGACCGATCTGGAGTCAGCGCTCCATAAATACCCGTTTCGAGAAACACCGCTAACCAACGTAGACGAACCAGCGCCTCGGGCAAATCGTCCAGATTGAGCTGCGTCGCACCGTCGGCTTGCGGCTTCAACATCCACACCCTTCCGTTCGCGATGCCGAGCGACCGCGCCGCTTCGAGATAGATGCCCAATTGGAGCGAATCGCCCGTCTTCCCCATCCGCTTGGCCGACAACTTGGCGTCAACACCAGTCTTGAAATCGACCACGTCGACCGTCGCGCCCCGCCACTCGGCGCGATCCGCCCGCACCAAATCCATTCGACCGACCACCGGGACTTCCACCTCACCTATTTTCACCACCGCCGAAGCCGGGAGCTTCAGCTCTGTCGCCACAAATTCTCCCGCTTCGCATGCGTAAACTTCGCTCAACAACTCCCGGCAGATCGTCGACAACTCGGCGTGAAACGAATCCCAATAATAATCTGCGGGCCACCGGGACCGGGCGTGGGCGAGACGAGCAGCCAGCGCCGCTTCGCTCTCCGACCGCGACGCCAACTCCCCGAAGCCGCTCGGTCTCGGCTCGCGGGGACGAAGGGTCGACGCCATCACTCGATGCACCAGTTGCCCCATCGTCTTCGCCTTTTGCCGCACCAGCGGCTCCCACGGCACCCGCGCAGTTTGCAACACTGCGGTGAACCACAACTCCGCCGGATCCTGCACACCGCGTTCGATTACCCGGGCGGCCAATTTCTCCGGCCGGGTCACCGCGGGATCGCCGGCGAAAAAGAAGTCGTCGAACTTTTGGCGAGGATCGCGCCGCGCGTGCCACACGGCCAGCCACTCGGTCGGTGGCGAGCCATCCTCGGAGCGACAATGCTCGACGGCCAGAGCCTGAAACGCCTTTTCGAGGCCGCCCGGCGCATCGGCCCGTCCTTGCGACCACAGCACACGCTCCAGCCATGCATTGGGCGCCCGGACCCGCTCGGGCTCGTCGTCATCGAACAGCGCAGCGGAAAACACGATGCCCTCGCGAGTGTCCCGCGCGAGACTAGCGTAGCTCTGACGCTCCATCGACGCCCGATCCTCGCCCGTGAACACGCTCAAGCTGTAGGGACCCGTCAATTTTAGTCCCTCGCGGTCGACATCCGTCAGCCAACAACTGGGTTCGCGCCGCACCGGCCACACCCCGGCATTGCTTTCCACAAAAATCAAATGCGACCACGCTAACCCTTCCGCCCGGCGTCGCGTCGTCAACGTCACCCGCGCAAAACAACTGCGGCCCGCCGCCGCCACCGCGCTCTTTTCCGGCAGGAACGACGACAGCGTCGCCATCACGACAGCCAGCGGAAACGTGTCGGTCGTGCGCGTGGCAAACTGCTTCAACGCCGACCAACCCGAGACCAGCTCCACCTCGAGCTGCTCGCAAACAGACTCAAAACGTTGAAGGGCGTCGCCGAGCGTCAGATGGCCCGGCCAGGGCGGCAGGAGAATTGCTGCCACTCTCGCCACTTCCTGCCAAGCCGGACGCTCGCTCCCCTGCCACCGCTCGCGGTAGTGCGCCAGCGTATGATTTTGGCCTTCGTCAAACCAGCGTTCGCACACGTCGCGAGCGGCGCCGAGCGACTGGTCCACCGCACCCGTGATCCGCAGCAACGGCCAAAGTCCCAGCAACTCATCGAGCCGAGCGCCGCGCTCGTAAAACGCCAGTAGCGCCCGTTGGATGCGCACATCGATCGGTGGCGGCGCGGCCACTTCGAGCAAGTCGGCGAAGGGCACACCTCGGACAGTCAAGTCGCGCACCAAGCGCACGTGCGCCGCGTCTGCCTGAGGAAACACCACCCCGATATTCTCCGCGCCCGTTGCGATCAGGCGCTCGATCTCGTCAGCGACGAGCCCCATCTCATCGCGCCGAGTCTGGCCGACGATCACGCGCACGCCCTCAGCCGATCCGCCTTCCTTCGTCCACAGCTCCCCGACCGCCGCGCACGACAATTCCTGACCCGCATCATCCAGCGGCTCCGCTTCCACGCCCAAAATCGACTGCCACACGTCAACCCACTTTTCGTCGCAGGCCGCCCGGCCACGAAAGGCCGGCGCTGGCAGCACGACCGCCACCGCGGCCATCCGACGCACGAGGGCGACCACGTTGAAAAACTCGCCCCACGATTCCGCGGTCAACCCGATGACCAGCAACCGGCCGGCGATCTTCGCGTCGTTCGAGCGCAGCGGGGTCAGCGCGGCCGCCTTGCTTTGCGCGGGAGCTAAAGTCGCCCCCACCGCATGGACCCAGTCCGTGAGCGCCGCGAACACCGTGGCGAGAAGAGGCCGAGGAAAATTGGTCGCCCCCAAACCGGCTTTGAGCATTTCGTCGAAATCGTCGAGAGCTCGCTCGGGATCGCTGGCCAAGGTGGTCAACACGCCCCACCCGGGCTCCCCGGGACTGCGGGCGGCCAGCTCCTCGGCAATGATTCCCCGCAAGCCGAGGAGCAAGAGCTCCCGGCCGAGTGCCGGCACCGGTTCACCCCCGAGGGCGAGCCACTTTTTGCGGGCCAGACCAGGCGTGAGAAACTCCACGCCCAGCAAGGGAAACCCTTCGAGCAAACAGCGCTGCTTGAACAAATGCGCCTGCCCCCGCGTCGGCACGACCACGAAACTCCGCTCGAGACGCCCCTTCCCCGCTTCCAACCACGGGCGCACAACTTCCACCCAAGCCGCATCGGCGGAGGGCGCTAAAGATAATGCGATCGGCGAAGGCACAGGACCAACGCATGTCATCCCCAGCGGCGGCGGCAAAAACAAAAAACCCGCACCGGCAAAGTGCGGGTTAAAATTTCGAGCCCAGCGGGGCCTTACTGGGCCGCGAGATGCTTCGCAGCCCGCGATTTGGCGCGGCTGGCGGCGTTTTTATGCACGAGGCCGGATTTCACGGCCTTGTCCATGGCGGAGACATAAGCGGAGGCCGCCGACTTTGCAGTCGCGGCCTCGCCGGCCTTGGCCGCGACATCCAACTTCTTATGCAGAGTCTTCAGGCGGCTTTTGGTCGTCTTGTTGCGGGCGGTCAATCGCACGGTCTTCCGGGCGGCCTTGATGGCAGATTTAGTGTTGGCCATGATCAGATAAAGTTAAAGGGTCGGTCAAAGACTCAAACCCGAGGCTGGGAGTCAATGGAAATTTCGGCGTCCCCCCCGTGGGAAGTTTCCCTTTACCCCTCGGACGGTTCGAGAACCTAGTGATGCTCGCCCGCCTTCATGACCCTCAAAACGCGATTTGTCCTCCTTTTCTTCGTTCTGTGCGCCGGGTTGGGCTGCGGACTGTTCGCTCTTATCCGTTACGAGCATCACGAATCTGCGGAGGTCCTCCGAGGGGAAAACAGCAGCGGGCGGCGCTGGTTGACCGTCTGCTCGATCTGACGGGCAAGTCCTTGGCGCAGTTCACCGTGGAACACGCCGAATGGACCGAATCGGTTAAATTCGCCGAAGCCGACACCCCCGACCTCGCTTGGGCCGAGGATAACCTCGGTGCCGCGCTCGAGAATTTTAATTTCCAAGCCGCCTGGGTGTTTAAACTCGATGGGGCGCTCTTTTACCGCGTAACCACCGAGATCACGTCACCCGAGCCCGAACCGCCCGCATGGGAGGAATTGGCACCGGCCTTTCAACGCGACAAAACCATCCACTTTTTTTCGAAAGCCACGGAGAGATTTACGAAGCGCTCGGCAGCCCGATCGCGACCTCAGAAGGGCTCGCCATCAGTTCAACTCCCCACGGCTATCTGGTCATCTCGCGCCGTGGGGATCAGAAACATCTCCAACTCATCTCCGAACTCACCGGCAGCGACGTCACCCTGGCCGACGGCCACGAACACGGGGAGGCCCACCCTCCCGAGCTGACTCTCCATGTGCATCGAGAAATCCTCGATCTGCCCGGTCAGGTGCTCCGTTTGTTGGTCGTCTCCTACCGCTCACCCGAACTTTTACAGGTGGCGACCAGTGATCGGTGGGAAGCGGATTTCTCGCTCCAATCCCATCCTGGCCAGGGCCCTCCCCTCAAGTTCTCTTTCACCCTGAGTGAACTACCTTCGCATGCCTAGGCCATCAGGACCTACGATCCGCCGTCGCCGCGCATTCACGATCGTCGAAATCATGGTCGCTTCCGTCGTCCTCGGCCTCGGCATCACCAAGTAGCACGAGCTCACCAACCCCACTCATCGCGCTGCCGACCGCAGCCTGATGGGCTTCTGACCTCGCCACCCACGCTACGCCCCGCGGGTTTGCTCGCGCTCGGTCGGGCTCCCGATATCGGGCAGCCGAAATAAACTAGTTTTGGGGCCGATAAGCCGGATTCTGTTCCCCCTGACAAGTCAGAGTTCGATTATCATTTGTCTCTCGCCGGTCTTCCGACCGCCGAGGCCAGCGAGCCTGCTTGCGCACACTCAGCCGACTGCGGCATACCCGAGACCATAGACGGGCCGCCCGGTCTCCTATTTTGCCTTGCACCAGATGGGGTTTATCCTGCCATCGCACTTACGCGCGACGCGGTGGGCTCTTACCCCACCTTTTCACCCTTACCCTACAAAGCTCACTCACGTGAGCTAAGCAGGGCGGTCTATTCTCTGTGACACTTTCCGTCACCGCGCCTTAACACGCGGTGCCCGTGCTTGATTGCTCTCGCACGGCATCCTGCCCGATGGTGTCCGGACTTTCCTCTCCCCTCCTTGACCGGCACAGTTTCACCCGCGCCGGGAGTCAAAGAACGAGGAGCGATAATCAGGCCCCAAAACTAGGATTCCCAATAAACCAAGCGCCCGCATTGGTCGCAAGTCGCGAGTTCACCTTCCGGTGACTTCCCTCGCGAAGCCGATTCCACCTCGGAAGAAACTTTAAGGTGGCAGCCCCCGCACTTGCCGCCCTGCAGCGGCACGCAGACCGGCATGTAACGCGAGGCGATGCGATCGTAGAGCCGCAAAACCGGCACTTCGAAAGGCTCGCGAGCTGCCGCCACCGTCTCCTCGGCGGTTCCTCGCTCGGTTTTGAGACTGATCTCCCGCTCGCGCAGCGTGGCGATCCGCGACTCGTGCCCTGAAATATTCTGCTGCAGCTCCATCTCCGCCGCGACAAAGCGCTTCTTGGCCTCGTCGATCCGATACATGACCTCCAACTCCTTCTCCTCTAAATCCCCGATCTTCCCCTCACCCGCCTCGATCTCGTGACCGAGCGCCTGGTATTCATCGTTCTTCTTCACCGAAAGCTGCTGCGTGCGATACTTGAAGAGCTTCTCGTTGATCGAGCCAATCTCCATCTCCAGCAGCTTCTTTTCCGTCTCCAGCTGCCGTAACTCCAGACGGGCTTTCTCGATCGCCGCCTTCTCTGTCGCGATCCGGCGTTCCACGCCCGCAATCTCGGTGGGCACCGACCTCAGTTGCCCCTCCAAGCTCAATCTTTTGGCGTCGCGATCTTGGAGGATGAGGAGCTTTTCGAGCACGGGGCTGAGCATTGCAGTCGTCAGCTTGTTGGTGTCCCCCCACCGGTCAAACGAAACTCTCGGCCCTCGGGCAAAATAAACGCCAAAAAAACCTGTTTTTCCCTTAAAAAAACCCTCGCTTGCACCCTGCGTTCGGCCAAGAATTTCCCTTTCCACAACTCCCTTTCCCCGACTCATCCATGTCCGACACCTCCGACTCCCAAAACTTAGCGAATAACCAGGCCGGCGCCGACGTTTACGACGCCTCCAAAATCCAAAAGCTCGAGGGTCTCGAGGGCGTGCGCAAACGGCCAGACATGTATATCGGCGACACTAACGAGCGGGGCCTCCACCACTGCGTTTTTGAGATCGTCGACAACTGTATCGATGAAGCCCTCGCCGGATTTGCCCACGCCATCCAAGTAAACATCCACCTCGACGGCTCCTGCTCCGTGGTGGATGACGGTCGCGGCATCCCGGTCGACGAGCACGCCGTCTACAAGATGCCTGCGCTCGAACTCGTGCTCACCAATCTTCACGCCGGCGGCAAGTTCGGCAAAGGCGCTTACCAAGTCTCCGGCGGTCTCCACGGCGTCGGCGCCAAATGCGTCAACGCGGTCTCCGAGTGGTTCATCGCCGAGGTCCGCCGCAACGGCAAGGTGCACCAGATGCGTTTCGCTCAAGGCAAGACCACCCAGAAAATGGCGGTGATCGGCGACACCAAAAAGACCGGCACCAAGATCACCTTCAAGCCGGATCCCGAAATCTTCCAGACCACCCGCGAATTTCAATACGACATTCTCGCCAAGCGTCTCCGGGAACTCGCCTTCCTCAACCCCGGCGTCCGCATCGAGCTCGAGGACGAACGCTCCGATAAGAAGGACTCGTTTTACTTCAAGGACGGCATCACCGAATTCGTCGTCTACCTCAACCAGAACAAGACCGTCCTGCACGACAAGCCGATCACGTTCAGCGACTCCGCGCCCAACGAGACCAACGCCGAACTCCCCAACATCGTCGTCGATGTCGCGATGCAATACAGCGACTCCTACAACGACCAGGTCTTCGCCTACGCCAATTCGATCTACAACATCGAAGGCGGCACTCATCTCTCCGGCTTTCGCACCGCCCTCACTCGCGTGATCAACAGTCACGCCAAGGCCAACGGACTCCTCAAAGATAAAGACCCCGCAATCACCGGCGACGATGTGCGCGAAGGTCTCGTCGCCGTCATTTCGGTTAAAGTCCCCGAGCCCCGTTTCGAAGGTCAGACCAAGACTAAACTCTCCAACGGCGAGGTCGACGGCATCGTCCAGCGCATCGTCGGCGAAAAACTCAAGATCGCCCTTGAGACCACCCCGGGTCTCGCCAAGCGCATCATCGACAAAACCCTGATGGCTGCTCGCGCTCGCGAAGCCGCCCGCAAAGCTCGCGAAACCATCCGCAAGGGCGCCCTTTCCGGTCGCGGGCTCCCCGGCAAACTCGCCGACTGTTCCGAGCGCGATCCTGCCCTTACCGAGATCTACATCGTCGAGGGTGATTCCGCCGGTGGTTCCGCCAAGCAAGGTCGCGACCGCCGCTTCCAGGCCATTCTGCCCCTCCGCGGCAAGTTGATCAACTCGGAGAAGGCCCAGCTCGACAAGGTGCTCAACAACGAGGAAATCCGCACCCTGATCACGGCGATCGGCACCGGCATCGGTTCCGGCGACGACGCCTCCGCGTTCAACGCTGCCAGGAGTCGCTACCATAAGATCATCATCATGACCGACGCCGATGTGGACGGCTCCCACATTCGCACGCTCCTGCTCACCTTCCTCTACCGGCAGATGCGCGGGCTCTTCGATTTGGGCTACATCTACATTGCTCAGCCCCCGCTCTACAAAATCAAGCGCAAGCGCCGCGAGCAATACGTCGACAACGATGAGCAGCTCAACCGCATCCTCCTCGAACTCGGTTCCGAGGATGTCGTCCTCACCCGCCTCAAAGACAACCACGTCTTCGCTCCCGTGCTCATCGACAAGATCGTTGAGCACCTCGCGGCCCTCGAAAAACTCGGCGGCGGCGTCTCCCGATACGGAGCCTCCCTCGCCCGCTATCTCGACGAGCATGATCGCGAAACTCACGCGCTCCCCCGCTACATCGCCCGCATCCGCATTGGCAGCGAGGAGACTCACGAGTTCCTCCGCGACGAAGAGTTCCGCGCCCGCTTCATCGAAAAAAATGGGCTCGATGCCGACCTCTTCGACCAGCCCGACACCGCCCCCGCGCAGGCCGCCGCCGACAAGAGCACGCCGAATCCCAAGCGCATCACCATTCACGAGATTTTCGAAAGCAACGAGATGACGAAGATCCTCAAGGCCATCGTCGAGATCGGCCTCGATATTAACCGCTTCGACGCCACCCAGGAGCCGCGTTTCGTCTTCACTGAAAACCTCGGTCTCAAATCGGAGATCAAGACGCAGCTCTACAGCCCTCTCGATATCGTTTCCCACATCCGCACCCTCGGCCGCAAGGGCCTCAGCATCCAGCGCTACAAGGGTCTCGGTGAAATGAATCCTAAGCAGCTCTTCGAGACCACGATGGACCCGGCCAAACGCCGCCTCCTCAAGGTCGCCGTCAGCGACGCCGCCAAGGCCGACGCCCTCTTCACCCTCCTCATGGGTGACGAAGTTCCCCCGCGCCGCCGCTTCATCGAAGACAACGCCCTCAACGTCCAGTATCTGGATGTCTAAGTTTAAGCGCACAACCGCCGCTCGGTCTCCCGATAGTTTTCCATGTCCCACTGAACAACGAAGGCATTACCCGTATCCTCAATTTGGATTTCCCATCTTAGCCTCTTGGCGTCTTCGCGCTTAAATTTTTTCCTGAATGTATACTGCGTCTGAAAAACTCACGTCGGCCAATATCACCGACATCATGCAGACCGCTTACATCGAGTATTCGATGTCGGTCATCGTCTCCCGCGCTCTGCCCGATGCGCGCGACGGTCTCAAGCCCGTCCAACGCC
>Ga0105053_10007737_pt1 | contig 14262 bp, 14 predicted proteins | sample BON01_FD_78093 | JGI IMG/M metagenome (GOLD analysis project Ga0105053, IMG submission 78093) | Freshwater microbial communities from Lake Bonney liftoff mats and glacier meltwater in Antarctica - BON-01 | ecosystem: Environmental > Aquatic > Freshwater > Ice > Glacier meltwater | place: Lake...
CGTTGCATGCCTCAGTCCGTCGAAGGGCTGTTGGCAGAGACGGTCAGGTCGATTGTCACATGACCTTCGGGCGGGCCAAACCGGCAGAATGCCTGTTCCAGCGTGGCAAAGACGGCGCCCGCGTCGCCCTTGAGCCTGGTGCAAAAATTCTTGGACCGGTCAAAGCTGCCGCTTTGCTTGAGAAAATCGATACAACCCATGATCTCGGCCATGTGGTCGCCCGCGCCCATCACATAAAGCGAGAATTGGGCTTGCGCCGTCTGACCGGTCTCAGGCGCGTCTTTCAGCCGGGCCAGCGCCGCATACTGCCGCTGTTGGAGAGGCTCGGCGGGATCGGCCAAGGCTGCAGTCCGGCAGATCGGGTCGTCCGGCTCACCGGGACAGCCGCGCGACAGCGTCGCCCGCAGAACGACATGGTGCCCCGTGGCAGAAGCCGCTGCGTAAAGATCGCGCAGCGCCGGGAAAAGCACCTCGGGCGGGCCGACAATCAGGGTTGAGATATCGTCGGTCTCGATCCGCAGGCGGTCACGCCATGGGTCGAGGGCCTTCAAAGACGACATGATAGAGTCGACGAACCCGTCGGTCATTGGATAAAGGGAAACTTGCGCCCCGGCAAACATGATCTTCCTCCTTGCTACGCTGGCATTACCCAGATCAGCTTTGAGGGTCCGAGGGCATGACGCCCGCATCTCAGCCACGGCTTTACGCGGCACCCCTGTTGATGTGGTCAAGCAATCAGGTTTCTCCGCCGGGCGCAAGACCGGGCATTGCACTTTTTGCTGCGCTCGATATTTGCAGACGTCTCGGTCAACAGACCCCGACAAATGCCTGAGCGGTCATCATCGGATTTTCTCGGCGCACGGACCAAAACGCTGTCGGGACCTGGGGGTGTTTTTTCGACTATTCTGAAATGCGGCGAACGGTAGGTTGAGTGCTTGGGATGAAAATCTGCTGTCCACTTGCACAAGGCCTGATGTAGCTTGGCAGGCATGACACCTTCACCCAAATCTGTCCTGTTGCTTGGCGCCACCGGCACGATCGGCCGCGCCACTGCCAAGGCGCTGATCGCAGCCGGGCACAAGCTCACCGCACCGGTGCGTGCGGGCTCTGACATCAGCGCCCTGCCATCTGCGGTTGCTTGCACGCTGACCGGGCCCTCGCTTTCAGCCTTGCTGCGCGAGCATGCCTGCGATGCCGTGATCTCGTGCGTGGCCTCGCGCAGCGGCGTCCCGGCCGAAGCCTGTGCCATCGACCGCGACCTCAATAGCGCTTTGCTGCAGGCCGCAACCGGCGCGGGGGTCAAGCAGTTTGTGCTTTTATCAGCAATCTGCGTCCAAAAACCCAAGTTGGCTTTCCAGCATGCCAAGCTCGCTTTCGAGGCTGAACTGCAAGCCGCCCCAATCAACTGGTCCATCGTGCACCCGACCGCCTACTTCAAATCGCTGTCGGGCCAGATGAACCGTTTGCGCGCAGGAAAGCCGTTTCTGCTTTTTGGCGATGGCGAACTGACCGCTTGCAAACCGATCAGTAACGACGATCTGGCCCGCTATCTGGTACTATGCCTCACCGATCCCGACCTCCAGAACCGCATTTTGCAAATTGGTGGACCCGGCCCCGCCATCACACCGCGCGCGCAGGGCGAGATGCTGTTTCACGCAATGGGTCTGACGCCACGATTCAAGCATGTGCCGGTTGCGATGATGTCAGCCATCGTCGCTGGCCTTACATTTCTTGGCAAAGTCGCTCCCCGTCTTCGTGACAAGGCAGAATTGGCACGCATAGGCCGCTACTACGCAACCGAGTCGATGTTGGTCTGGGATAGCGCCGCCGGCCGATACGATGCTGATGCCACTCCGGAGTTCGGCACCGAAACGCTCGCCGATCACTACAAGCGGCTTGCAACCGAAGACATCGCTGACGACCGGGGCGAGCACGCGGTTTTTTGACCCCTCAGCCTGGATCCATGGGGAGACTGGTGCTCTGTGTATCGGACTTCCCGCAGACACCGGTTCAACCCGAAAGGGATATGGTCTTTCGCGTGTTGGTCTTTGCTGTCAACTCGGACAGGATGACTGCCGCAAGATCGTGGCGCGACACCTCTGATCCGGCCAATGTGCCGTCGAGTGTCGCTGTCCATTTGCCTGACGCAGGCTTGTCGGTCAGGGCAACTGGTTGGATCACAACGTAATTTGCGTTCGAGGCCCGCAACAACGCCTCTTGCCGTTCCTTGTCCGCGATCTGCTCGCGCAAAACAAGGCGATAAAACAGCTTGAACATGAGGGGCAGTTTGTCGCGCGTGGCACCCACGCCAAAAGCGCTGACAACGACGACCGACCGATCATCCCCGTCACCAAGTGCTGCAAGAATGTTACGGGTTCCGGCCTCGCAAATGTCGCGCGGTGTGGTGCGGCGCGCCCCGAACAGCAGGGCAAAGGCGTTCTGCGAGTTGCCGAGGGCCACGACAACCGCGTCGGTGTCGGCCAGTGCGCGCGCGACATCCTCTGCCACCATCGCATCGCCCTGCAATACGGTCAGGCCGTCCCTTGGCTCAAGCTTGTCGGCCTGCCTGGCGAGGGCCTTCACCCGATGACCCGCCTGAAGGGCCCGGTCGATGACGGCGCGGCCGGTGCCGCCTGTAGCTCCGAACAGGGCGATCCTCATGCAGTCAACACAGCGATCAGGATCGCAATCAGCACGGTGTTCAGGATGTGCAAAACCTGCTCGATGTTCTGGGTCTGAAGGTATTGCTTTCGGGCCAGCCATATCTCCGGGCGGTCGTCTGACTCCAATGCGGCCAGATTTGAGCGGTCCTGTCGGCGCTTGCCTCTGAACTCCAGAACATTCAATACTATCAAAATAACGACAGCCCCCAAGATGAGCACCGGTCTAACCCAGCTACTTTCCAAAACGGTGTCTCCCGAAACGATCCCCAGCCGAAGCAACTAGCGTCCTTCGGTCAACAGTCGAGATTGCAAAACGTGACCCAAGCCAACCAACCCCTTGCCATTGTGACCGGCGCCTCGTCGGGCGTAGGCCTGCATACGACCAACGCTCTGATCGCGCGCGGCTGGCACGTCATCATGGCGTGCCGCGACGCAGCCAAGGCCGAAGCGGCGGCACGCTCGCTGGATATCGCGTCCGGGTCCTATGAGATCGCCCATATCGACCTTGGATCGCTGGACAGTGTGCGCGCTTTCCATGCGGCTTTTCGCGCCCGGAACCGCCCGCTGGACGCACTGGTGTGTAACGCCGCAGTCTACCTGCCGCTGCTCAAGGCACCGGCGCGCTCGCCCGAGGGCTATGAGATCAGCGTGGCGACCAACTATTTCGGTCATTTCCTGCTGGCCAACCTGATGCTGGCGGATTTGCAGAAATCCGCCGCCCCGCGCCTGATCACGCTTGGCACGGTCACCGCCAATTCCGAAGAGTTCGGCGGCAAGGTCCCCATTCCCGCACCCGCCGATCTTGGCGAGTTTCAGGGATTGAAGGCCGGGTTCAAGGCCCCTGTTGCGATGATCGACGGCAAGCCGTTCAAGGCGGGCAAGGCCTACAAGGACAGCAAACTCTGCACCATGATGATGAGCCGCGAGTTGCACACGCGGTTCCACGATGAAACGGGCATCGTGTTCAGCACCCTTTATCCCGGGTGCGTGGCCGACACGCCGCTGTTCCGCAACGCGCCGCCGCTGTTTCAGAAGGTTTTCCCGTGGTTTCAAAAGAACATCACCAAGGGATATGTCTCGCAGCCGCTTTCGGGTGAACGGGTCGCACAGGTCGTGGCGGACCCGGCATTTTCGCAGTCCGGCGTGCATTGGAGCTGGGGCAATCGACAGCGTGAAGGGCGTGAGGCATTCTCGCAAGGGTTGTCCCCCAAGGCGACAGATGCGGCGCGGTCCCGAAATCTTTGGGACCTGACGGCAGGACTCGCGGGGCTGAATTGAAGACTTCAACTGTAGGGACAAGTGTGTCGCTCCATGAAGGACCAGATCGATCTTTCATCCTGATTGTTCATAGAAATAGTTAAGACGTCGGATCGGATCACGCGCAGTGGAACTGCATGACACTCGGGGTCCAAAGCTGCCAATGCACAGCATGCACGACTGACAGCTTCGCCCCAGGTTGACCATGTCGTTGACGAACCTGACCGAAACCCGGAACCGGGCTGCAGTCGCACGATGCGAATGCCCTTCTTCCACGAACCCGACCACGCGCAACCGAAGTGTCATGGGATGTGGCTTGCCCATCACTGACCCCCAGATCTGCCATCCAGACAGGGAATCAGAAATCAGGCATCATGGGAATCCTGAACCGGAAAAGCCGCAACCCGCTAAGCCGCGTATCGCGCTGCGAAATCGACATGGCGATACATGTCGGCCAACCCCGCACAAGCATCCGGCGCGCAATCATTACCCCGGAACCGCGCCATCAACGCGCGATGTTGATTTTTGTGCCCCAATCCATGCATTTCTGCTCCAGACCCGCCGGAACAGGTCGGTCGGTGAAAAAGTTATCGATCAGGCTCATGGAGGCGATGCGCGCCGGCGCAGAGCGTTTGAATTTAGAGCAATCGGCGACAAGAAATGTTCGGCGCGCGCGCTCGATGATGGTCTGGCTGACCCCGACTTCCTGAATATCAAAATCCATCAGGTCGCCGTCATCGTCCAGGGCAGAGCAGCCGATCACCGCCAGATCAAATTTGAATCGTTCGATCGTCTGGCTGGTTATCGGCCCGACCAATCCACCGTCAGACCGGCGCAGGGTTCCGCCTGCCACGATGATTTCGCAGGCGGGATTGTTGACGAGGATGTTCGCGACATTCATGTTATTGGTCACGACCAGCAGATTTTGATGATGCAACAACTCGCGCGCAACGGCCTCCGTACTGGTGCCGATGTTCAGAAACAGCGAGATATTCTCGGGGATGACCCCCGCACATGCCCGCGCGATCCGCGCTTTGGCCTCGGGGTACAGGCCTCGCCGGGCCTCATAACCTATGTTCGTGGTCCCGGACGGCAGGACCGCCCCGCCGTGCACCCGTTCCAGTTTTCCCGCGTCTGCCAGATCGGTCAGATCGCGTCGGATGGTCTGCAGCGTCACGTCGAAATGTGCGGCAAGTTCTTCGACCGTGACCTTGCCTTCACGCCAGGCGATTTCAAGAATCTCTGGTAGACGAATGGATTGTGACATCGGCCGCGCGACCCCCAAAGGGTGTGTTCTTGGCGCGGATATAGGCAGGATCGCGCGGATACCGCAAGGAAATGTTCAAATTCGCGCTGCTGAGGCCCCATTTTGCTTTGATCTGGGATCTTTGCTGCAGATACGAACCAATGCGAAAAAAATTGGCACCGAAGTGTCAGTGTCACGCAGAGACCGGCTCTGGAGTAACGTATTTAGCTGTTGCCGTCACGAAACGAACAAAAACGAACAAAAAGTGCTTTCTTTTTAGGTGGCGTCCGGTTAGAGCTATGCTTCAGTGATGTGCGAGGTGGGGAGGCCTTCAGTATCGTGACGACCGAACTCCACGAGCCATTCGACCTGTTCATCATCGGTGGAGGCATCAATGGGTGTGGCATCGCGCGTGATGCTGCTGGCCGCGGTCTCAAGGTCGCGCTCGCCGAAATGAGCGATCTGGCGGCAGCTACCTCGTCCGCCTCGACCAAGCTGTTTCATGGCGGCCTGCGCTATCTCGAATATTTCGAGGTGCGGCTCGTGCGCGAAGCCTTGATGGAGCGGGAAACCCTGCTGCGGGCCATGCCACATATCAGTTGGCCGCTGCGCTTCGTGCTGCCCTATCATGCTGACATGCGCTTTGAAGGCAACACATCGGTGTCAAGGCTGCTCAACACGATGATGCCCTGGATGAAGGGGCGGCGTCCGGCCTGGCTGATCCGGCTGGGACTGTTCGTTTACGACAATCTGGGCGGACGGCAGATCCTGCCCGGCACAACAACTGTGGACCTGACCCGTGATTCCGTTGGTCTTGCGCTCAAACCGAAATTCCTGCGCGCCTTTGAATATTCCGATTGCTGGATCGAGGATTCGCGTCTCGTGGTGCTCAACGCCCGAGACGCGGCGTTGCGTGGGGCGCGGATCATGGTGCGTCACAAGGTTGTTTCGGCTCAGCGCGAGGGTGGGTTGTGGAAGGTTCTGGTCGAGGATCTGGAGAGCGGCGTTCGCAGCACGTTTCAGGCGCGCATGTTGGTCAATGCCGGCGGGCCATGGGTCGGTGACATCATCCAGAACATCGTGCGCATCAATTCGTCCGACGCGGTCCGTCTGGTACGTGGCAGCCACATCGTCACCCGGCGCCTGTTTGACCACGACAAATGCTATTTCCTGCAGGGGCAGGATGGCCGGATCATATTTGCCATTCCCTACGAGACGGATTTCACCTTGATCGGCACAACTGATGCTGACCATCCCGATCCAGCGATACCCCCGGTATGCACGCCGGAAGAACGTGACTATCTGTGTCGGTTCGCGTCCGAGTATTTCCGCCAACCGGTGACCGCCGAAGACATCGTGTGGACCTATTCCGGCGTCCGCCCGCTATATGACGACGGCGCGAGTTCGGCGACAGCGGCCACGCGGGATTACACGCTCAAGGTCGAAGATGGTGACGGCACGCCTCTGCTCAACGTGTTCGGCGGCAAGATCACTACCTACCGGCGACTGGCAGAAGCCGCGCTGGCCAAGATCGCGCCCTTTTTCCCCGGATTGCCCGGCAAATGGACTGCGGGTGTGGCGCTTCCCGGTGGCGATTTCGCCGTGGACGGGGTGGACCGGCTGATTGCTGATCTTTGTGCCGCCTATCCTTTCCTGAGCGCGCCTTGGGCACGCCGCCTGATCCGCGCTTACGGGTCCGAAGCGGGGGCGGTTCTTGGTGCTGCGGGAACGGCCGCCGTTCTGGGTCTGGATTTCGGCGCAACCCTGACCGCGCGCGAGGTTGACTGGCTGATGGCCGAGGAATTCGCGCGCCGCGCGGCCGATGTGGTCTGGCGGCGCAACAAGCTCGGACTGCGCATGACAGCGCCGCAGATCGCTGCACTGGACGACTGGATGATGGCACGGCGGGCAGAAGTTCAGCTTGCAGCGGCCGGATAGGAGACGCGATGACATTGGTTCTGGATGGGGTGTCAAAATTGGTCGAAGGGCAGGTTCACATCCAACCCACCGATCTGACCTTGCACGGCGGCACGATGAATGTGCTTCTGGGACCGACGCTTTCGGGCAAGACCTCACTCATGCGACTGATGGCGGGGCTCGATGCGCCGCACACCGGAAAGATCATCTGGAACGGCACCGATGTCACCGGCCAGCGGGTGCAGGACCGCAAGGTGGCGATGGTCTATCAGCAATTCATCAACTACCCCTCGATGACTGTGTTCGACAATATTGCAAGCCCGCTGCGCCTCTTGGGCAAAAGCCGCGCCCAGATCGAGGCTGCGGTTCACAAGACCGCCGACATGATGCGCCTGACCCCGTTCCTGCAACGCAAACCGCTGGAACTTTCAGGTGGACAGCAGCAGCGCTGCGCGTTGGCGCGGGCTCTGGTCAAAGAGGCCGGGCTTGTCCTGCTGGACGAACCACTTGCCAATCTGGACTACAAATTGCGTGAGGAACTGCGCGCCGAAATCCCCCGTATATTCGAGGCGTCGGGTGCGATCTTTGTCTACGCCACGACCGAACCGGAAGAGGCGCTCCTGCTTGGCGGGTCCACCGCGACGCTCTGGCAAGGCAGGATCACCCAGTTTGGCCCCACGCCGCAGGTCTATCGCCGGCCAGTCGATGCAACGACGGCCCGCGTATTCAGTGATCCGCCGATGAACTTTCTGCAGATCGTCAAATCCGGTGATCGTCTGGCCTTTGGCGATGGACAAACCGCCGCCTGCTTTGCCGCGATGGTGGGGCTGGCTGACGGGCCCTATCTCGCCGGTTTCCGCCCCAATCACGTCCAGATCGATGCGGGTCAGTCCGGCGATCTGGTCTTTGCCTCGCGGCTCATCGTGACAGAGATCACCGGATCAGAGACATTCGTGCATCTCGATCATCACGGCGACCGCTGGGTGGGGCAGGTGCATGGCATTCGCGACCTGTCGCCCGGACAGGCGCTCAAAGTGCGTCTGAATCCCGCGCATGTCTATGTTTTTGCGGAAAACGGCAATCTGGTCGCCCCCGCATCCTATACAGAGGCCGCCTGAACATGGCGCGCATCACTCTGGATAATCTCGCCCATTCCTACCTGCCCAATCCGAGTTCCGAGGCGGATTACGCACTCAAGGAGCTGAACCACGACTGGGTCAACGGGGAGGCTTACGCCCTTCTTGGCGCCTCCGGCTGTGGCAAGACCACGCTTCTGAGCATCATTTCCGGCCTTTTGCATCCGTCGCAGGGGCGGATTCTGTTTGATGGACAGGACGTGACCGACGCACCGACCGCCAAACGCAATATCGCGCAGGTTTTCCAGTTCCCGGTCGTCTATGACACCATGACGGTGCGCCAGAACCTGGCCTTTCCTTTGCGCAATCGCGGTGCAGACCCCGCCTATGTTGCGGCCCGTGTGTCGCAGATCGCGGCCATGATCGGCATGGAAGCGATGCTGGATCGCAAGGCACGCGGGCTGACGGCGGATGCCAAACAAAAGATCAGTCTGGGGCGCGGCATGGTGCGCCAGGATGTCAACGCGCTGCTCTTTGATGAACCGCTAACCGTGATCGACCCGCACATGAAGTGGGAGCTGCGCACGCAACTGAAATCCCTGCACCATGAATTCGGCCATACGATGATCTATGTCACCCATGATCAGACCGAAGCACTGACCTTTGCGGACAAGGTTGTGGTCATGCATGAAGGCAGGGTTGTGCAGATCGGCACCCCGCAAGAGCTGTTCGAAACCCCGGCGCATACTTTTGTAGGCTACTTCATCGGCTCACCCGGAATGAACGTGATTGACGCCCGGATCGACGGGACAATGGCCACGATCGGTTCGACGCAGATACCGCTGGGTGCGGCCTACCGTGCCGGCCCGGGGCGGGTGCAGCTTGGCGTGCGGCCCGAATTCGTGCGGCTTGCGACCGATGGCATCGGCTTGCCCGTGCGTCTGCGCGCGGTTCAGGACGTAGGTCGCCACAAGATCGTGCGCCTCGATCTGTCGGGTCAAGAGATCAACGTGATCGTAGCCGAGGGCGCATCAGTCAGCGCCGATACCAATGCGATCACCTTCGATCCATCGGCCATCAACATTTATGTCGACGACTGGCGGATCGAACCGTTGGACTACAATGCAGGAAAGGTCGGGTCATGAACAAGACCGTCAACCAGCGGGCCTGGTTTCTTGTGCTGCCGGTTCTCCTGCTGGTCGCCTTTTCTGCCGTGATCCCGCTGATGACCGTGGTCAACTATTCCGTGCAGGACACATTCGGCAGCAACGTCTTCTTCTGGGCTGGTCTGGGCTGGTTTGAACAGATGCTGGCATCCGAGCGGATGTGGGACGCGTTGGGTCGCCAGATCATCTTTTCCCTCATCATTCTCGCCATCGAGATCCCGCTGGGGGTGTTCATTGCGTTGAACATGCCGAAAAAGGGGTTCTGGACGTCGTTCTGCCTGGTGCTGATGTCACTGCCGCTTCTGATCCCGTGGAACGTTGTCGGCACGATCTGGCAGATCTTTGGCCGGGTGGACATCGGGCTGCTCGGGCATACGCTGGCGGCGATGGGGATATCCTACAACTATACGCAGAACGCTGTGGCGGCATGGGCCACGGTCATCGTGATGGATGTCTGGCACTGGACATCGCTGGTGGCGCTGCTGGCCTTTGCCGGGCTCCAGTCCATCCCTGACGCCTATTATCAGGCGGCAAAGATCGATCAGGCCAGCCGGTTCGATGTGTTCCGTTTCATCGAATTGCCAAAGATGGCCGGGGTGCTTCTGATCGCGGTTCTGCTGCGCTTCATGGACAGTTTCATGATCTATACAGAGCCCTTCGTCGTGACCGGCGGTGGCCCCGGCAATGCCACGACCTTTCTGTCGATCGACCTGGTCAAGATGGCTCTCGGGCAGTTCGATCTGGGACCGGCGGCCGCGTTCTCTTTGATGTACTTCCTCGTGATCCTTCTGATTTCATGGGTGTTTTATACCGTGATGACAAATCTTGACAAACGGGATGGCCAGCGATGACTGACGTCACAACCAGCACAATGACCGCATCCAGGTTGAGCCGCGCCTTCAGCCGGCAACGCCGCTGGTCGCCGATCAGCGGTTCTGCGGTCGTGATGACGGTCTATCTGCTGTTCATGCTCTTGCCGATCTACTGGCTGCTGAACATGAGCCTCAAGACCAACGTGGAAATTCTTGGTGGTTTTTCGCTCTGGCCGCAGAACCTGACGCTTGCAAACTATACCAAGATCCTGACAGACCCGAGCTGGTACATGGGCTATGTCAATTCGCTGATCTATGTCGTGATCAACACGGTCATCAGCCTGGCCGTCGCCCTGCCAGCCGCCTATGCGTTCAGCCGGTACACATTCATGGGCGACAAACACCTGTTCTTCTGGTTGCTGACCAACCGGATGGCGCCGCCCGCGGTCTTTGCGCTGCCGTTCTTTCAGCTTTATTCCAGCGTCGGTCTGTTCGACACGCATATCGCCGTGGCACTGGCGCATTGCCTGTTCAACGTGCCGCTGGCGGTCTGGATCCTCGAGGGCTTCATGCGGGGCGTCCCGCGCGAGATCGATGAGACGGCGTATCTGGACGGCTATTCATTCCCGCATTTCTTTGTCCGGATCTTTACGCCGCTGATCGCCAGCGGAATAGGTGTCGCGGCGTTCTTCTGCTTCATGTTCAGTTGGGTGGAATTGCTGCTCAGCCGGACATTGACCAGCGTGAACGCCAAACCGATTGCCGCGACCATGACCCGCACGGTAAGCGCATCGGGACTTGATTGGGGGGTGTTGGCCGCAGCCGGGGTGCTCACCATCGTGCCCGGCGCCTTGGTCATCTGGTTCGTGCGCAACTACATCGCCAAAGGCTTTGCGTTGGGGAGGGTGTGACAATGGCATGGATGGCGTGGACCATACCGACCGCGATCTTCTTCGGCGTCATCGCCCTGTTGCTGATCATCTTTACCGCTCTCGCGATCCGCTATCCTGAAACGCCGCGCACTGGAATTCTGCGGATCCAGACCACGCGCGGCGACAGGTTGTTCATCACACTCCTCGGCTCGGCCTTCATCAATCTGGCCTGGCTCGGGGTCGATCTTGCACCGCAGCCCTACGCGTTGCTCGTCTGTCTGGTCTTTGCTGCAGCTGTGTTTCGCTGGGTGTGATCAGAAATCCACCGCGGCCGACGAGGAGATCGGTTCGCATCAAATATAAAACGGAGGATGAAAATGAACTACAAACTGATGTCCACAACCGCGATCGCATCGGCCCTGTGGCTGATGACGGGCCCGGCCATGGCCGACATGGCGGCTGCAACGGCATTTCTGGATGCGGAAATCGAACGCTCCGCCCTGACGCGCGAGGAACAGGAAGCAGAGATGCAATGGTTCATCGACGCAGCCGCGCCCTATGCCGGCTTGTCGATCAACGTGGTGTCCGAAACCATCAACACCCATGTTTACGAGGCCGAAGTGCTGGCCCCGGCGTTCACCGCCATCACCGGCATTCAGGTCACCCATGATCTGATCGGCGAAGGCGACGTCGTCGAAAAACTGCAAACCCAGATGCAGTCGGGCGAGAATATCTACGATGCCTATGTCAACGATAGTGACCTGATCGGCACCCACTGGCGCTATCAGCAGGCCCGCAACCTGACCGAATGGATGGTGGGCGAAGGCGCCGCCGTCACAAGCCCGACGCTGAACCTCGACGACTTCATCGGCCTGCAGTTCACTACCGGCCCCGACGGTCAGCTTTACCAGCTGCCCGACCAGCAGTTCGCCAACCTCTACTGGTTCCGTCAGGACTGGTTCACCGACGAAAAGAACATGACGGATTTCGAGGCCGAGTACGGCTACACGCTGGGCGTGCCGCTGAACTGGGCCGCCTACGAGGACATTGCCGCCTTCTTTACCGGGCGCGACCTGTCGCACATGGGCGTGGACGGCGATATCTTTGGCCATATGGACTATGGCAAAAAGGATCCGAGCCTTGGCTGGCGCTTCACCGATGCGTGGATGTCGATGGCCGGAATGGGCGACGTAGGCGAGCCGAACGGTCTGCCGGTCGACGAATGGGGCATCCGGGTGAACGAGAATTCGCAGCCGGTCGGCTCCTGCGTCGCGCGGGGCGGTGCCACCAACGACGCGGCGGCGGTCTATGCCATCGAGAAATACGTTGAATGGCTGGGTGCTTACGCCCCGCCAGCAGCTGCGGGAATGACCTTCTCGGAATCCGGACCGATCCCTGCGCAGGGGCAGGTCGCTCAGCAGATGTTCATGTACACCACCTTCGTGCCCTCGCTGGTCGAGCCGGGTATTCCGGTGATGAACGACGACGGCACGCCGAAATGGCGTCTCGCCCCCAGCCCGCATGGCGCCTATTGGCAGGATGGCATGAAGGTCGGTTACCAGGACGTGGGCTCCTGGACGCTGATGGAATCCACCCCGGTGGATCGCGCGCAGGCCGCCTGGCTCTATGCGCAGTTCGTGACCTCGATGACGGTCGACGTGGAAAAGTCCCACATCGGTCTGACCTTCATCAGGGAATCGACGATCCAGCACGAAAGCTTTACCGAGCGTTCGCCTGCACTGGGAGGTCTGGTCGAGTTCTATCGCTCGCCAGCCCGCATCCAGTGGTCGCCGACCGGCACCAACGTACCTGACTATCCCAAGCTGGCACAGCTGTGGTGGCAGAACATCGGCGACGCCTCCTCGGGCGCCAAGACTGCCCAGGAGGCGCTCGACAGCCTTTGCGAGCAGCAGGAAGATGTCATGGAGCGCATCGAACGGTCCGGCGTGCAGGGCGATCTTGGCCCGGTCATGAACGAGCCGCAGGACGCGCAGTACTGGATCGACCAGCCGGGTTCGCCCGTGGCCGAACTGGCCGACGAGCGTGGCACCCCGGAGACGATCAGCTACGAGGAGCTGATCAAATCCTGGCAATAAACCAGGATTGAACAGTCCTCTCGTAAAACTCTCGTCCTACCGGCCGGAGCGTTCATATGCTCCGGCCAACTTTCCAATAGGTCAGACATGCCGCGCCGCACGATATAGGCCAGTAGCGCCATATTTTTTCCACCGCCGATCCTTTACTCGCGTCCCGCCTGCGAACGGACCCGGCAGGTTCAATCGCAGTACCATCTCGGATCTACCCTCTGACCAGTCAGCCGCTTTTGGAGACAAGGCCTTGATGAGATCCGCACCTCGGGTTCCGGATTAGAGGATCGGGATTATTTCCCGTCTTTTTGCACGTGGCTTACCCGTGGTCGATCAACTGTTCAGTCATCACATCCCCTGCAATCTGTTCTGCGGTGAAGAGGTCAGCTCATGGCTGCTCCTTTTGACATCTGGCGCTGGATTGCTTTGTCGAGATCAAGACGATCTGGGAGGTAATCTGATGACCCAAGGATTTGACGACCGGGTGGTGATTGTCACCGGCGCGGCGCGTGTACAGAACCTGCGCTCCGGCCGTGACATGCGCGGGCTCCGCCCATTCGTCCGGATGTTGGCTCGGCCCGGCACGGCGCGGGATAAAGATCATCGCCGCCTGATCGGTGACAGTGGCGAGATGGCGGGCGTCATGTCCCGCCGCTGACAGGATTTCCTGCGCGCGATAGCCACGCGCCTGCGCCGCAGCCATGATGGCTCGGCGCAGATCGGCGGCAAAGGCATTCGGCGGCGCGTCTGCAAGGCGGCGCAATGCGACGGTGCAAGGCGGCGCCTCTGCTATCACCGCCGCCTCCAGCCTCCGGCCAAGCGTCTCCAGCATTTCGGCATCGGAATGGCGCAAGTCCACGCGAAACCGCGCGCCGGGGATCGGCACTGTCACGGCCGCAGCCATGCTGACCCTGATGCCGGAAATAGGCACGCTTGACCGCAAACAGGTGGCCAGCCTGGCTGGTCTCGCGCCCATCACCCGCCAATCCGGTCAATGGCAAGGCAAGGCGTTCATCGGAGGCGGGCGCAAACCATTGCGCGATGCCCTCTATATGCCTGCATAGGTCGCCATGCGGTTCAACCCGGACCTCAAAGCCAAATACGAGCACCTGCGCAGCGCAGGAAAACCCGCCAAAGTCGCCATCGTGGCCGTCATGCGAAAGCTC
>Ga0105053_10007739_pt1 | contig 14260 bp, 13 predicted proteins | sample BON01_FD_78093 | JGI IMG/M metagenome (GOLD analysis project Ga0105053, IMG submission 78093) | Freshwater microbial communities from Lake Bonney liftoff mats and glacier meltwater in Antarctica - BON-01 | ecosystem: Environmental > Aquatic > Freshwater > Ice > Glacier meltwater | place: Lake...
TGTCCAGTGACCATAGCGTTATTACCTGCAAGTTTCTCTCTGACTGGACGAGGTTGACGAACAGGCCATAGATGGAAAGCCTTGACATCTTGGATGGTGCCGTCTTGTGTCTTGACCTTGAGAACAGTGTCCTCGAGAGTGATTTCTTCATTTCCATCAGTACCGTTGCCAAATACTTCGACAACAGTTCCTTGTAAACGAGGTGGACACAAGATAGCATGAGAACTCATGAGCTCATTCTCATATACTTCCCCAAAGATATTCCCACCAGAAATCACATCTCCTTCAGAAATATGTTTTGGTTTGTATCGCCATTTCTTATCCCTTTCAAGAGAATTGACGGTAATTCCTTTGTCAATAAACACTGAATCTTTCGAGACTTGACAAATTCTCTCCAACGGACGCTGAATTCCATCAAAAATTTGATTCATGATTCCAGGTCCTAGTTCCAACGATAACGGTGCTCTTGTTCTCAAGATAGGATCTCCAATTGTCAAGCCAGAGGTATCTTCATATACCTGAATACTAGCAGTATCACCTTCCAACTTGATGATCTCTCCTACTAACTTCTCCGTACCCACTCGAACCAATTCGTACATTGCAGCTCCACCCATTCTCTCGCCTACCACAAGAGGCCCAGACACACGGAGGATATATCCGTAATCACTTTCCACATCATCCAATCGGTTTCGATCCCCCATTCCCAATTGTGTTTTCAAGATGTTGATTGAGGACCAACAAAAAAAGCTAAAAGAGAGAAAAAAGATCATAAAAAGGAGGAAAAACACAACAGAGATATCACATCACTCACTACAGCACAATGACTGATCAAATCACTATGGAGAACTCCCTTACGGGGCCGGCAGCATACTTCTTTGGTTACATGGGCGCTGCCTCCGCGCTCGTTTTTGCTAACTTGGGATCCGCCTACGGTACCGCGAAAGCAGGTGTTGGTATTTTCTCCATGGGAGTAATGAACCCTGGTCTTGTGATGAAGAATATTATCCCTGTAGTTATGGCGGGTATCTTGGGTATTTATGGACTCATTGTCGCTGTTCTTCTTAACGGATCTATCACTGCCCCTAAAGTTACAACCGCAGGAGAGTTGTGCAAGGATTCCGTATGTTTCAAGTACTCTGATGGTTATAAGGCGCTTGCCTCAGGGCTATGTGTTGGAATTTCCGGCCTTGGCGCTGGTATGGCGATTGGTATTGTTGGTGATGCGGGAGTTCGTGCCGTAGGCCAACAAGAGAAACTTTTCGTAGCTATGATTCTTATCATGATTTTCGCGGAAGCTTTGGCACTCTACGGTCTTATCGTAGCTCTTGTACTGTCCCAAGGTTAATAAAATATTTGTTTCTACATTATAAAACCAAATATAAAATTTTCACTCGGCTTCAAACGAATTCTTCATATTTGTGACCCCTCTGGAACCTCTTCTGGTGCTTTGTTTCATAGATAAACCGCGAATAAGCATATGGCTTACAGAGAGTTTAGGCGACAATGCAGAACGAATAGGGGAAAATAATCCAGATGGCCTGGGACCAACCTTAGATAGTCTAAAGTTGTTGTTCCAACTGAACAGAATGTGGCTTTTGCCAAAAAGGTACATAAGGCAAAACAGGATATACGGAAGACTCTGGTGCTGCCACATGAAAGAGAAGCAGGCGAATAAATACATAGTCCCAGAGCTTGCATACAGTGCTGAGATTGCTAAAGAGTTCCTACGAATTCTTTGTAGGGTTGATAAATGAGGATTCTCCGATTGAGTAACAACGGTTTCAACTTTTGACAATCGCGGCTTGCTAGAAAATGAGGAGTAGGACGTGACTCTCTCAAAGGAACCACTTTCACTGTCTTCACCGTTTTGGGTTCGTTTTTCATCAGTACGGAAAGTGTGCTGCTCAATTTTAGAACAAAGCCTGAATAGCACGAACATATATCTAGATATTAGTAACCCATCTATACCTGCCAAGACATTATTGATTATAACCAATGGCGCAGTACTAGTTGCATCTATTACATCGTCATCTTCTTCGTTGGATAGTTGGATATTTCGAACAAGAATGCACTCCACGATAAGGATTCGAACTATTCGGAGTACTGAGATAGCAATAGGCACTACCTGTGAGACTCGAATCAGCGACCGCTTATCAATAATAGGCATGATAGAGGTCATTATAAACAACTTAAATTGTTGCTGTCGCTCCCCTGAAAGTTGAAATACCAATAGCAAATCCAAAATCAGATACAGTTGGGTGGTTAGAGGCGATACACCTAGAGCTAAATTCCCAGTAATACCGGCTACTGCTAATCCAGTTAATATTGGAATTTCTATAAGAATTGATTTCCATAATAATGGAATTCTCGAATTGGTTGAAACAATTGTCTCCTGGGCTCGTGGTTGAGCTTTATTTTTGCGTTTGAAATGTCGACCAAGCTGATAGCGCAATGCTAAAACGGTATATACGGCAAGTCGAAGGCACCCTACTATGACCAAACTCCACAGTACTTTGTAGGGTATCGTGTTCATATCACATGAGGTATTGGTGAAATCAAACATGAAGGTCGAGCCTGACCAATTTGCATCACACTCACAACGATAGACGGACGGGGTTGCAATATAAACACATGAACCACGAGTGCCGCACGAATCATCGACGCAGTAATGAAGCGTGTCGTTCGTCATTGGTTCAGATTTAGTACCTTTGACAAGAAGTTTTCAACGGATACTTTTTTGGACATTATTTTTCGAACGAGTTTTTCTTTAAACTCAACAAAAATCGATTATTTTAAAGCACTACTTGAATTAATTCTTCTTCATTTATATCAACACATATAACTTTCAAGTTACAAACTGCCAATGCAACACTTAAAACTTATTCTTTAGACATCTCCGCTTGAGATTTTTTCCACACGCATCAGTCCTCGTAAACCAGTTTGGTTTACATGTTCAGCATGTGAGTAATCACATGCGACGTTCTTAGATGTTATAGACCCTTATTTGATACAGACAAGACATTATTGATGGTACCATGCGCTTACTCTCACTATATCGCATGATCTTTCAAGCAACTCATGAGATAAATGTTCATGGTACTGAACTCACTCATATCTTCAATTGTTTTAATATCTTTCAAACCAATCAGCTTCACTTTTGATGACCAGCTCTTCTTGATGGCAACCCTGTTAGCTACATAGCCAACAGATTACTCCGCAACCAAAGTTTGCAACACTTTTTATTGAACAAACTCTTTATTCACCTTCCGTCTGTAAGTACGACGCAACAACCTTGTTCATATCTAGTCTTTGGTTGACCAAGAAACTCGCAGAAAATGCTTTCAATTTTGACGAACGCAAAATCAATTATAACTATCGACATTCACGAAAGGAGTTTGAATTTGAAGTAGGAAGGATTTTAGAGAACCATCACGGTAAATATGAGGAATCTTGAATTCATTAAATGGATCTTTTTTAACTTTATTCTTTTTGAGGAAGTGGACGAGGCACCACCCCGTTCTCAATGTCATCGATAGTTCGAAGCAGATGCTTTATTCTAATATTCAATCTTTTCACCTTTTCCTTTAGTTTTGAATTCTCTTCCAGCAGACCTTCTGAAGCCGATGCCTCAGTTGGAGAGGTTTCTTCTAACATCTCTAGCAATGCAACTCTTTTCTCAAGGCTTTCAAGCATCGATTTTTTTCATGGTACCAGTTGGATGTACCAAGAATAAATACCAGTCAACTTGTCAATTGTGGTCTACATTTGATAATCGCGAGTAGAATCACGTATCCACGATATATATATAAGTGATATGTGATAGATATTAATGAATTTAATGAAGAGTACATAAATGATAAAACGAAAGCAACGGAAGAAAAGCTTCGATGTATATCAAAGTTTAAGTTATACAGCTTGTGCCTCGTGCTGTAGGTCTTTATTGACAGTTTTAATTCCAAGTTCGATCCATTTTCGCATTATTAAGTTCTTCGCATATATAATGCGTCGACGAAGGGCCTTCTCCTGAGTCTGTTCTGCCAAGGCATTATTGTTTTTTGGCTCAACTTTTATTCGAGGCGTGTCTTTCAAAATATCCTTTTGATGCAAACGAACTCGTTCCTTTGCTGCTTGAACTCCACAAGAGTCCATTTCCATTTTTTTAATAGTAGTTGTTTCGCAAGTAGTTGATGATTTTCCCTTTATCGAATTTTCAGTTTTGAGAGGTGCACAGTGAATTCGTCGTCCATTGTTAGAATCCACTCTTAGAATTGGTTTCCGTTTTTTCTCAGGGACTAAAACAGACATCGCTGTTTTTGGTCTATTTTTTGGTGTGGTCTTGAGGATTCTAGTCTTGGAGCCCTCTTCCCTCTCCTGACTGCTTTTCGAAGTTGCATCGTATATTCGTTTACTCACTGGACTCACTTGAACTGGTTTAGATGAAGAAGGAGGTTTCGTAGGGACTATAGCGGATGTGTGGAGGATGTCTCCGATCGCTCCGAGCATATCGGATTTATGGTCTACATGGCGCGGCAAAACCGTAGTGTCCGGGGACCGCTCCGCTTTGTGGGATGTTGGAGTTCATTGAAGACAACTGGCATGGGATCTTCGTAGCAACTGGGGCGGTGTCAATTCTCAATGGCAAGCATACCACGATAAATGGCAAGGTTGCTCAGATGGCAGCACTTATTGTATTTATAGCCGCCACTTTCAAATTTGAGAAGTTTCTTATAAGTCGAGTCATTAAGCCATTGCTGAGTTATTTGTTTGGAGATCATGTACGTAAAATATCTTTGACTCTATAAATGTTCAAAATTAATGAATCCATAGGAGGAGCGAATGAGAAGGGTAGAGGAAGAAGAGAGAAAAATGAAAGAAGCATTAAAGCGAATTCAACCAGCTGTCGATATTGGAAGAGTTACCGCACCTGCCACGTAATTACTGGTTAATTCATTCCACTGAATGGACTTTAATATTTTATTTTTTTCTATAATTCGAACCGAATGCGCTCTCCGAGCCGCGATGCTACTGTTTTCAAAATTCAAACAAGGTGCAAAAATCGATAATCTAGAGCAGCTGGTGGACTGATATCCACATTACCGCAATTCAAAGCAAGACATCTGCATATGATCGCACCATCTATTATCTTGGGAGACTCTAACTCAATTTTCACTGCTGATTTCACGGTAGTTTTCTGAAACCTCCTGTGACTTCACATTTTAAAAATAAAACACATAGCGCAAGTTTGCTATACTAACGAAACAAATGATGAAACTATGGAAGCAGAAACCACCGATGTGAAATCTTTGAATAACAGATTGTGACGAAAGGCGATGCCTTCAATGGAATTCTGGCTAATGTAATTTTAGGAAATGCTTGTGATCGTTTTGTATGATAATACTTATTCAGGTCTCGACAAAAAGTATATTTAATTAAAAATCCTAAAAAGGATACATTTGCTTTGAACACAAGAGTAGATTCATATAACGAATAAGAATCCTGGTTTGGTTCCATTTTCCGTCTAGGATTCTGCTGTTAAAATGTATTTGCGTGCGCACCAGGTTTTGTGGTGGACAATTGCTCATTCAGTTTATTAATAGAAGCGAAATTTTGACCCAAAGATAAAGGGCATGATTGCACTGCAACTCGTAAATGATTCTTCAAAGAGGGGTCGGTGATGCAATCCGGTACCTGAATTATCTCGAGCTATTGGATGCAATCCCACTTTCGCAACTATAAAATTAATAAAGCCCTGTCATCGTTTGTCATAAGATAGACCCACACCACTTGTGGATTCTATTCTCTAGGTTTGACTATCCTCCTCCAAGAAAAGTTTTTCTAAAACGAAAGTTAACGAAGATCCCATCAGAAAACACACGACACGGTTACCATCGTTCATTGGTGCCAATGCGGAAACGATTTTCCTATTAGTTTGAATAAGGCATTATTGAAAGGCCTGTAATGATTGACTAGAATTTTCTTCAGTGAAGGAGGCATCGATTCTTGGTTGCTGCCTTCGATTCGCCAGCCTGTTTTCTTCTCGAATGAAGGATACTCCTGTTCAAATTTCAAAGCAGCATCGTACCAATTGACTGCAGCTGGCATGAGACCAGCATGCCGATATATTTGAGATACGACAGATTGCGGAGATTTTCGAAGCTCGCTATTTTCAAAAATAAGCAAATTCCTTCTCGGAATAAACTGCAGACAATGCTGAATATGGTGAAAGTAGTGCCCTCGCCATAAATATCCACGGGAAATATCCGAAAAAGAAGGCAAAAGAGGAAAACATTGACATTGGGGAGTTCCACACGCCCCTGACAAAGACATGGTTTTGCCGTCCTTTATCAAGTCGAACGAACACGGGGCCGAGTGGTTCACAAGGGGACTTGAAGTATCACACCGCAAGCTAGCACTCAACGGCTGGTCCGCTTCTTCCACTGGCCTCACCGTTTCTAAACAGTGCTTGTTCGCTTGCAATGCGGCAATTTCTTCCTTGATTTTTGCTTCAAAGTCAGGTAGCGATTCATGAAAAATATGTTCTTCTTGAAAACAGTTTCTTCTTTTTAAAACCTGTTCTGGTGTTGGGATGGATATTCTTGATTCATTCTTGATGCATCTTTCATAGAAGCGTTTAAAGTTACTTTGTTGGTTTGATTTAACCCGTTTGTCTATCTCGGGAATGACACGCGTGAGACACTCAGGCCATGCATGGCTATCTGTAAGACACTCTCGCAACTGTTCTCCTCGTTGAATTGCTATATCAATCAATTCGTCAATTCTTTGAATTCGACGAAGTTTCATGTTGATTTCAGACCATATTCTTTCAACTGGGTCGCGTAATATAATAACGTAGGTGGTAGACGGAGGAAGGAAAAGAGACATTCGTTCACATGCCATTGTAGATGCAGTATAAGATGGAGAACTTTCAAATGTGAGTTTAGATCCTGGCGCATGCGTGGCAGGCCAGTGACGGAGAAGGGTCTGAAATGAACTGCGATATTTTCTGTCCGAATCCCATAAGTGCAGTTCCTTTTTCGAAGACGATACAAGTTGAGGATGAGTTAGTAAATAAGACTGCAGTGCTGTGCTACCGCCTTTTTGAACTCCCGCCAACACTATGCTTGGAAAACATCGCCAACCAACAGCAGCGTCCTTCTCCTGACAGCACACTTGTTTATTGAACTGTCCAAATTTGAATTCACGACATTGATTCATTCCAGGTGACACACTCTCCCAGAAACTCAAATACCTGCTATTTAGGATTGTTGGATAAATACGATTTTTAACTTGGGGCAATATCTGTTCTGCCAAATGTTCCTCGTTCTCTAAGAGAGAGAATAGATGATTATTACATACAATAACAAAGCTAACAATCAAAACAAAGAAGACAAGAGCAGCGTTAGTCTTTGAAAACCCTCTTTTTCGCATCGTATGGGTTGTATGAAAAAGGTTCTAAAAAAAGCTTCAGTCACTTGAGTACTCCGACTCTATGGAACCAGATTCATATTCCGAATCTTCATCAATAGAGCCGCTATCAGATCCAAAATCAGGCGAATCGTGTGGGATAGATTTTGAATTGTAAACAGAATTCAATTGAGAGGCGAGGCTTGGATGGTTCCGGAGCATTTCCTTGGCTTGTTCCATTTTTTCATCTATTTTGAGAAGAGGTTCATTCTGCATGTTCACAATGTGTTTGATGAATAAAGAAAACTCTTCTTCATGTAGAGCTTGACAAACTCGGTTTAGGAAATTCACAATTTTAGACTCTGCTAAAACGCGAGGGTTAACTTGGTCCTTCTTCTTTGATTCTGGCTTTGGAGTTTGTCTAGCTGCAGATGGATTGTTCACAATAGGGGCAATCTCAGTTTTCTTCAAAGAAGAAGCACAAGTTTTCAGTTGCGGTAACATAGTTTTCCATACAGCATTCGCAACAACGGTATTTGCGAGTTCTGTAATGTGAATGCCGTCTGCGGATAAACTCATATCGATATCTGGAGCCGCATATAGGAAGTTATTCTCTTTGGCCATGGTTTCAAAAGCTACGTGAAATTCTTGCGAAATACTTTCCGAAACTTCATCATATCCCATTTCAACTGAATGACTGTTGAGGACAATTCTTGGTGGCGCAACAATCAGGATATGTAATTTTCCTGAACAAAATGGGGACTTTTTATGAATTTCAATTGCCTTCGTGGCGATTTTGCCACAATTTGAGGCAATTTTCGTTGCATCTACTCGCGTCCTCTCCTTTACTTTGAGCCTAATTCTGCTTTTTAAATCGTTCGTTCCAAGCATTAAAACCAACCATTTTGGACTGGCACTTAGAAACTCCGGCAAGAAATGATGCTCTCCATTAAAGTAGTGGGATCTGGCACCATCCATCCATATCGCATTCTTACCGTCGTCATAAACCGTTGTTCTGCTGCAAAGTGCTGATTCAATCACTCGCAGTCGATACCGCGCGAGTTTCGACTCAAGAAGTCTGGGCCATGGAGTTGAGTATCGTGCAGTATCATTGTGAACCATGCCCCATGTTATAGAATCACCGTAGAACAAAACATTGTTGTCAAACCGGCCTTCATCGTTCATCTTTTGTATTATGGATTTATGATACGCTAGTACCTATTGTGTTTTACTTAAGCACGATGGGGAATTCAGTAGCTCGCGATGCCAAATACGTCACCAAACAGATAAGTAACCCCGATTCAAATAAAGTGCAGATTATTATCAGGGATCGATGCGAATATGAATCTTCGTTGTTTCAAGTTAGAACCCTTGCGCGTGTTCAAGACACCCGCTTAAAGGTGTTTTCACAATCAATAAAATGCGCTTATACATCATGCAATACCGTCGGGGCGGTTTCCCGTATCGCTTAAAGTGTGTGCTTGTAGATTCCATAAATATTTTAGATGTAAATGAGATCGTAGTCGTTGACGAGTCTGCAGGTTCGGTATCAGTACTATTTCGTGGCGGGGAAAGCTGGGATGTGATGGTTCCTGATTGTAAAGCTCTTGTCAATTGCATTTTAGGGGCCCATGCACTAGCAACCTTTGGCATCCCGCCGAATCTGGCTGATATTCCTCGAGTGGTCTGTCAAGAAGGTTTTTTGAACCAGATAGCGACATTGTTCGGTATTTTTGATGATCTGTTCAAAGTTTATTTTAACACAAGTATTACGGAAGTGGCTGCAGCAATCAAATTCTGCAGGATATGAAATCATCCACCGCTGGCGGAGTACTAGAAGTGACTGAAGAATCAGGCCTGATGTTGAGGGCAGTGTGCATGGCTGCTCGCTTCTCGTCTCTGTTTTCTAAACTGCGAGCAAAAGGAAATATCCCCGTAAATATTACCAGTGCATTCTTGGAAGCTCTTCAATGTAATGTTACCGCCGTTCACTTTCAATTGGAATCGGTGAGAAATGTTGACTGGCAGCTGGTTGGCCATCATTTGCTGCAAAATCCACGGCCTTTAATGGGTATGAACTTATCGATATTGAATTGTGATGTTTCCGATACTGAGAGATTTTGGGTTGCTATTCAGCGGCTGTTTTTGTTTACCTCCCCATTAACGATTTTGGCGTCGCATCCTACTATCTTGAGCGTGCTCGCTGGTGAGTATCTACCCATGTTAGACCCTAATCGGTGTCTGGCGTTACCATTTATGGGATCCCTACGATACTTAAAACTTACGAATTCTTTGGTACGTTTCGAATTGCTTCGGCCTATAATTGGGCAATGCTATATGTTAGAAACATTGTCTTTGTCAGGTAGTTTTCAAGCGACTAGCGACATGGACGGCATTCTGGATTTACTTTGTAAACTGAGTTGCCCGCTAGTGGAATTGGATCTTTCTCAGAATATATCTTTTGGGAACCTAGAAGCATCCGGAATTCAACTCTCACAAATCTCGGAAAGATCCCACATGACGCTAAGTATAGTAAACTTAAGCAGCCACGGGCTGCAAAAGAAGCAGGAAGCAAAGACATACAGGCATCAAGAGAACCATATCCGACGTGAACACTACTACTATTTTTATGAACCCTACTACAATAATCCAATCGATGACAGCTGCGATGATAGTAATCAATACGATGACAATTGTGGTCACCACCACAATAATTTTTATCATGATTGCATAGATCATTCTGATAATCCGAATGAGCCAATCGATAGCTTTACCAATATGGGAGCAGATCTATTTAAAACTGAAAACATCATGGCGTTAGAAGCTGCATGTGCAGCTCTGGGTCCCGAGTTTCAAGAGCAATCTGCTTCTTTAGTGAACCAAGCCTACGAACAAGCCAACTTGATGGATTCTCAATCAGTTATTTGCGGAGCAGACTTCATGACTGACATGCTTGTGGATGTGCCTGAGACAAGCGAAGACTTCGGACTTGACGATGTTGAAATGTATGGTGGCGCAGGACCAGCATCACTTGGTGGTGGCGGTGGAAATCCAGGTGCATCGATCAGTTGTAAAAGTGGTCGCAGGTTCAAACCAACATACTTCGGATTCACGAACCATACGAAAGTGAATCCTACGAAAGTCGATGCGAGTGACTTGAGGAAAATGTTTCGCGAATGGTTTGATGAAAAGAACAAAGAATTTTCCGCCCTGGAGAATTCACTTGTAGAAGAAGAGAGGCTAAAGAGAGATCAAAACATGGTGAAGCAGCTGATTGACCAAGGGACGACATGGGAAGCTCTGGAATTTGATTCAGAAGTCCTTTTTTCTTGCAGAATTTCTTGTGACAGGTTTGTTTTATGCACCCAATTCTCGATGGATAGGTTAAGCAATTTCAAGCGACTGGTTATGTCGTGGGGAGGCCCAATGAGCGCATGTTTGTATTTGGAAAGTAAGAGTGAAGCACAGGTGGTTCAAGTTTGCAAGGAGTTGGAAGCCTCAAGCAATTTAATCTGTATTCGTTTGGATGCTGTGGTTCAGGAGCACAAAGATGAATGGTATCCAATAAACTTCCTTCGAAACGTGGCGTTCCTGAATGCAAGAATTGTAGCACCTTCTGTGACTCATGTGCTCCTTTTAGATGCGGATTTCATCGTGAGTATGGATCTATATCAAGATCTGCGGGAAAAGTATTAGACACCGATACGATTTATGTGGTACCTGCGTTTGAGACGGTAGATCTGTTGGATGGATTCATGATGGACGGCACAGCACTTCGACAAGGAGTTATGTCTAATAGAATCAGCGGGTTCCATACTTGTTATTTCCCAAAAGGGCATAGAGCCAGCAACTACGATCAGACATAGAATCAGCGGGTTCCACACTTGTTATTTCCGGCATAGAGCCAGCAACTACGATCAGACATAGAATCAGCGGGTTCCACACTTGTTATTTCCGGCATAGAGCCAGCAACTACGATCGATGGATCACAGAACATAAAGTGGATCCAATGGCTTCGTATGATGTAGTATACGAAGATTGCTATGAACCGTACGTCATTTGCTCAATCGACAAAGTCCCATTGTATGATGAGAGATTCCAAGGATATAGAATGAATAAGATTAGCCATATATTTGCTTTGCATCATCAACAGAAGATGAAGTTTTCTGTTTTGCTGGGCCATTTCGTTGTGGCAGATGAGCATGAGCGCAGTACTTCTTGGAGCAAGACTTATAATAGTAGCACTTTAATGTCAGGACCTTCGCGCAAGCACCACATACAAGCATTGTGGCACATTTATAAGACAAATATACTGGATGGTAAGTGTCCAGTAGTGTCTAGTAGCACCTCGAGTAGACTGCAGTCAGAAATATCACCGATTTTGTCAGATAGCGAATCTGATCGAGTTCAAGTAACCAATACTCGTTCTCAGGGTAAAAGCCATATAGAAGATAATTATATCCCAATAAAAACATAACTATGGTCGAATACTAATCTAGGGACACAGGTTTAGAGACGCCTCGCTTCTTAGCCTTAACTTTGATGTACCTCCCTTTTGTCGAGGTTGCATTAGCATATGGTAGCGATGCATGAGATCCCATACTAGTGTCGTTGTGCGCCATTTCTGCTGAGGATAAATCATTTTCATGGTGCATAGAGGTGTCTTGATATTCGGAGACAAAACTACTTGCATCACTATTTTCCATTGCATCCTCTTCCCATTCTGCAGGGGATGGCCACGATAGCGCTTCATGACAGCCATTGCAAACTCTGACAGGCTTGTCAATTCCAAATTTAGGAATCGCAACAAAATTTCTAGAGCACTGACCACATACAACACTCCCACAATGTCTACAATGATGTCTCCGTGTTGATATGGAGAACAGAGCATCGCAGCTCTCGCATTCATTAGAAACTGCATCATCTACCCATTCTGGAGGAGAGGGAAGGAGCTTAAGGAGTGAGTTAGCTAATGCAGGAAGCGGCCAATATTCACGAGCGATAGAGAGCGGAGAGGCTCCTGATTTATCAGGGACATTAACCACGGCGCCACGTTGCACTAGCAGCGACACCGCTCGTGTATGGCCGAATCTAACAGCCAAGTGCAAGGGTGTGACTCCATCGGTCCCTGCAAATCGAATGGCAGCACTGCCGTTTGGATGACCTAGTAGCATTGCAAGTAACTTGTCCGACATTCGTCGTTGTTGCCGCTCTCCTGTTTGAACTGCCTTTAACTTGTTGCGAAGACTCAAAAGTGGATTCGAGCCCCCATTGTCATAATTTTCATCTTTACCGCCTAATGCATAATGCAATGGGGTGTAAAGGTGTTTTGTAAGCGCTATGACATCTGACTGAGCTTCCAGCAACGTATCTACCAATTTGCTAGCACGACCAAATAGTTCTTCATTAGGGGCGTCAATGGCATCGCAAGCCAAGGCCGCAGCACGATGCAGCGGAGACCTTCCTCTCAAATCTCTTGCGTTGACCATTTTGTCCACGTGATTACCACTCTCCACCTGATCCGCCTCTCTAGCACAGTTGAGCATCACTAGAACAACACGGTAATGACCATTGGCAGATGCGAGATGAGCGGCTGTACTTCCTTGGTCGTATTCAGTTGCAGTGATAAGCCCAAACGGATTCCTGCATTCCTGTAATAGTAGTCTAGTGACTTCGGCATGACCCTTTCTTGCAGCATGATGCAAAGCAGTCCATCCGAATTCATCTGGCATATTCTCGTTTACTACAGGAAGCAATAAGGATACAACATTCACATGGCCACGTCGTGATGATAGATGAAGAGCTGTGCAACCGTTATTATCCTGGATATTAGGAACTGCTTTACCGTCCAATAATTCCTGAACCACATCCAAAAACCCAGCTTCAGCAGCACAATGAAGAGGTGATCTTCCGGTAACTGGATCGCGAACATTAACATCTGAGTTTGAACGAATGAGAGCGCGAACGTGAGCTGCGTTGCCGAGTTTCGCAGCTAGATTCAACATGGGCTGATCTTTGTCTTTGAGTACTGTATTAGAGTGCCGTTTACAGAGAATGAGGGCCTGGACTACATCATCAATATCTTCCGAGCTGGGCCAATCGATGAGGGCGTACATAGGGTCTTCATCATCGGCTGTTTTACGCCGTCTGCCAATCTTCAATGCTATTTCCACAGGAAGTAAACCGTCAATTTCGGAGGCAGTATCCGAATCAATATTTCTATTTATCATTTCTTCCACGACATCAGCTCGTCCAGTCAGCACTGCAAAGCGCATGGCCTCGTTGGATGGAAATAATTCTAAAATATTATTGGCAGCCACCAACGCAGGAAACCTCAAGGGACTTGTAGGCAACAGTGAACTCAATGGATCGTGCATAGATCGAAGTAATTTCACTTGCCCAGTCCACGAAGAGGCCACCTCCCTAAACAACGTCATGCAAAACAGACCCAGTTCCGTCGAAGTAGTTGCGAGAGCAAACTGTTGGATAGCTAATACACTGCTGCACCAACCAGGTTTACTGCGCGTCGATTCTAACAACCTCTTGATTGCAACCACTGATTGAGCGACTAAACGACTGATATCAAATACAGTGGCGGCTTCACGTATCTGTGCCATACTCGACAAATCCAGTCTGGTCCATTCAACCAGATCAGTATACAAGAACAACACAATTACTTGCATCACCTCAAAGTTAGCGAATTCTACTTCCGCAATTTCCTTTCCATGCCACCTTCCACCTTCTCGCAACCGTTCGCCCATGACCTTCGATCTCATCGATAGCACAAGCCGATGCCCTTCAATCGTCCTTTCTTCCCCTGACCGATCAGTCATTCCTATCAGCACTATATCACTAA
>Ga0105053_10007741_pt1 | contig 14258 bp, 13 predicted proteins | sample BON01_FD_78093 | JGI IMG/M metagenome (GOLD analysis project Ga0105053, IMG submission 78093) | Freshwater microbial communities from Lake Bonney liftoff mats and glacier meltwater in Antarctica - BON-01 | ecosystem: Environmental > Aquatic > Freshwater > Ice > Glacier meltwater | place: Lake...
GCAAAAAGGCCTGGACGAACCTCATGTTGGAATCGGACTTGCCTTACCCTCGTTTTTCAACATGTGGGTTTGTTTACTTTGGGGGTTTATTGCCGATAGATGGTTAGATCGACGAACGGTTATGATAATAGAAGTTTTACTGGCATGTGGTTTATTTAGTTTGTTTCTTGTTGTGGAATCAGCGGAAGCGGTTATTTTATTACGATGTCTTCATAGTGCTGTACTGTGTGGATTGCTGCCGTTGTTGGATTCTTTAATTCTGGATTATTTAAAACATAATGGTGGCGAATCTAACAAAACTCTCTATGGGAAAGAAAGACTATTTGGGTAAGAATAACGACATCAATTTTGTTTTGAATCTAATAATTTGTGTTTAGGGCTCTAGGATGGGGCATTACTCATGTGATTATTGGTGCACTATTTGATCGATATAGCTACACCCCTGTAATGGTACTTTCTACTATGATTACCAGTGCCCTGTTTGTTACAGGGATTATAATGGACCAAGACAAGTACTCCACAACTCGAAATGCAGAGTTACCAAAATACAGCAACAATTTCGCTTGTTCACTTTTGAAGCCGTTCAATCTCATCTTTTTACTGACGTTATTTTCAATAAGCATGGGGAGTGCACTGGTTGAAGGTCTTGTCTTCATGTATTTTCGAAACGGATTGCATCTTTCTAATTTTCTCATGGGTATCACAGTTATGATTACCGTTAGCTTCGAAATCCCTTTGTTCTTTATCGGTCCAGTTTTAAGTAGAACGATGGGATTTACTTACATGATGATCGTGGGGCTGTTATCCTATTCCATTCGAGTCTTTGTATACACCCTTGCGACTCCTGATGATATCATGATTCTATTATTGGTTGAGCCATTACACGGAGTTACTTATACCCTCATACAAATGAGTTCCGTTTACTTTATGTCTGAACTTGCCCCTCCTGAGTATTCGAATTCTGGTCAAACTGTTCTATCTGCCATCAAGGCATTTGGCGGTGGCATAGGATTACTAGTGGGGTCATTCATGTTTGAATCTTTCGGAACGGAATTCACGTACCGCGCATTTGGAACTTTTATCGGAATAATGACATGCGTATTTTGTTTGTCAAGAAAGTGCTTTGTTCAGCAGAATACCGTATACTTGGAATTAACAGAGATCTAAATTTTGATTAAAAATCGAGTTGGTTTTTAACTTTTGAAGTTTTATTTGGATGACTTTGAAGACTTTTAGAAGCGAAGCAAGACTTTTATTCAAGAATTCAAAAATCTTTTGGTGCTTACTATTGAAACAACAAGGCCATCGTGAAATTTTGAATTTTCAGAGCAAAAAATCGCTGACGAGAAAAACCGTTTTTTTGATGCGGTGGAGTTTGATTGCCTTGGTGATTGGCGCCGCTGAAAGTTGTAAAGTATTAATTGAAACAGAAACGGAATATCAAGTTGAATATACTGGGAACTTGGGAGTTGAATTATCACCGGATTTGATAGTGTCGCGAGTAGTGGGGTTATGCATTCTCATCGAGGTGGGCGATCGGATCACCAAAGCAGGTTCGGATGATATTGGGGACTTGACTCCGAGAGATGCATTTCAGGCTATTAAAGAAAGCTCTATGGTCACTTTTCGAAAAGCCCGTCCGCGGCAACTCGGGAATTATTATCGACTCGAGTTGATGTTTCAATCTGGAAATAGTTTAATTTTGAACTCGACTCTCGGAATAGGGTTGCCCCCAAAACAAATATGCACCCGCAAAGAAGTAGTTGCGAGCTCTCACGACCCTTTCGGTTGTAAAGATGTCATGGATGATGAATTATACCGAGACAAAATCGTGATTGTTAAACGGGGAGTCTGCAGCTTCGCTGAAAAAGGATCTACTTTCAAAAATATTCAAGGATTGATCATTGTTAATAACCAAAGGAATCTGTTGATGGAAATGAAGGGCATTGATCCCGACACCCCGTTTCCTGTAACAATGATATCTCAAGACGTTTTTGAGGCATTCCCGGTATCTAATGCCTATGCTCGAATGGGAGAACCATGTGCCCTCAATGATAGGCATGAAAAGAAAAAGAGTGAGGAAAAGTTAACATCATCTGGGAAATTGATTGTCGGGCAGAATAACGAATTCGATTTCATTTCGTCGAAATTTTCAAATGCGTTGCGAGGTCAAGTAAACATTTCTCGAAAGTTTTCTTTATTCTCATATTCTGACGATATTACTGACTATTTGGTTGATCTTAATCCTGACGTTCTTGCTATCATTGTATCCCCAAACAGCAGTGTATTTCCAGTGACGGGGCCAATGCCTAGCCGAATTGCTGCTCCTGTAATCACTGTGTCTGCAGATGCAGGCAAGTTCATTAGAATGTTCTCTTCCGTAGAGTTATCGCCGCGGAATAATATTGAGCATCAATGGAGTATTTTTAACAATTTGAATTTGAATGTGTCAACCACCACTAGGCGTCGACTTCTTGGTCGCTTGAAAAAGATCAACCAAGGAAATCCTTGTTGGGAAACTCATGTAGATTATCTATTTAAAATTTTTTAAGCATTATCTCTCAGGATTGATTCCGCCATTACATCAACTTCTGAAATTTGTACATACCTGGTGTTATATAAAATTAGTTTCTTCTTATGTTGAATGATCAACAAGTTTCTTCTTATGTTGAATGATTAACAAGTTTCTTCTTATGTTGAATGATTAATAAGTTTCTTCTTATGTTGAATGATTAATTAGTTTCTATTATGTTGAATGATTAAGTAGTTTTTATTATGTTGAATGATTTATTAGAAGCAAAAATTTAAAACTTCGTCCCGTCAGGATTACGTCCATAGTTGTTTGCAATTTCGTCCACTTTACGTTTATTGTTCGCCACAGTAATTTTCTTTTCCACTTGTTCAACAGCGTGGTGTCCAATGACATACCCAACGCAGGACGTCAATTTCTCAGAAAACTCAATATGAAGAAATTCATTAGGTCCATGTGCATTTGAATTCGGTCCCAACACTCCAATGATAAGAAACTGAGCATCAGGGAACATCTCCCCTAGCATGCCCATGAATGGAATTGATCCTCCTTCACCTTGATAAATAGGTTCCTTTCCCCAGTACTGCATCGACGCCTCTCGAGTTAGTCGGTCCAGCCATGCTGCTGTAGGAGGCGCGCTCCAGCCTCTTCCGCACTTCTTGCTATCAAAGGTAATGCTTGCACCAGAAGGAGGGTCACAACTCAAGGCTGCATGCATCGTCTTGGCAACGGTGGTTGCATCACATGCAGGAGGTAGTCGCATCGAAAGCGACAATGTGGTGAATGGACGAAGAACGTTACCTGCATTTGAAGAATCTGGTAAACCACTAGCGCCCGTGACAGTCAATTGCGGTCGATACCATTGGTTCAAAGCCAGTTCCGTCAATTCGTCTTTACCGGGTTTAATTGAAACCGGTTTTCCACCCTCAATCAACGGAAAGCATTTCACGAGACCCTCATAACCTAGTACATGGGCTGCTTTTTCAGTATCTTGGTACACCTTGGGGGTGATTTCACAGTGCAATTCTTTGAGAAGAATGTCACCAGTTTTAGGACATTCAATTCGACTAAGAACATCTCGAGCGATGCGAAATGTATCAGGAACTATTCCTGAAGCCCCAGAATGCACACCTTCTGTGAGAAGTTCGACCTTCAATCGACCAGCACACATTCCTCGAAGCGATGATGTTATCCATAACTGTTCGTAATTTCCACAACCACTGTCCAAGCAAATAACCAAATTCGGTCTACCAATTTGAGTTTTCAAATATTCAATGTAATACGGTAAGTCCGGTGAACCGCTCTCCTCGCATGCCTCAACCAACAAAACGCATCTGGAGTGAGGTATTCCTTGTTCTTGAACTGACCTAATGGCCGTGATGGCTGAGAATACAGCGTATCCATCATCAGCACCTCCTCGACCATACAATTTACCCTCCTTGATAACTGGTTCATATGGACTAAGTCCCTCATGCCAACCCGTAAAAGGAGGTTGTTTATCCATATGGCCGTATAAAAGCACAGTTCCAGAATCCTTGACGACTACTCCTTCTGAAGCAGCCACTTCAATGAAAAGAAGCGGAGATCGGTTGTCCAGAGTAACTAATTCAACTGTCATCCCTGCGACAGGCTGGCTAACAACCCAATCGTTAATCAACTTCATAGCTTTATCCTGAGATTCCTTTGCAGCTTCGGATTGCTCTGGAGCTACAAAAAACGGAGATACGTTGGGGATACGAATGTACTCCTCCAGTTTAGGAATGCATTCATTCATCCATTGACTGTGAACAAATTTTCCCAGAGCCTCAGCATCCATTTTACAATTATGTCAATTCATGAAAAAAACTCGATACGGGTACAAATACACACGTATGGTGGAGCTGAAGACAACTTGTGATAGATGCGTATCAGCGAAAGTGAAATGCGATGGAATAGATCCCTGCGCTAAATGCGTGGCCAAGGGAGTCTCTTGCTTTTACAGGCCAAGGAAACTCCGAGAGAGCGCTTCCGTTTCGCGAACTGTACCTATTGTAACTCAAGTTGGGTATGGTCAGACAGAAAAAGGCTATGCACCGGAATGCAATCTGGCATACAAGGAAAAACGATCGTTTGCAGTGTTTTTTACCCTGTTCAAACATTATAATGTCTCGTGTAGTGTATATTGGTTCTCAAGACAATTGCAAAAGATTCGCAATTTTTTAACCGCGCATCAAAAAACCCAAGTGCTGCATCGACTTGATAGCTGGATGGAAACAATCAATTTAAAACCGGATGAAATGAACTCGAGAATCGCCCATTGTAATGAAAAGATGGCCCATTGGGGCAAAGATCTTCGACAAGATGGAATATTCCGTGGCAACGAATTTAAGGATCACTCCAAGGCGGTGGTTAATATTGCCAGTCCAATGTTTCTTCAAGTTAAAGGCCAACTCATTGAAGATTCATGTAGTAGCGTCATTCGTGAATCATTCATGGGGGATCCTGACAATCTCCTTCCAACTTTGACTTGTGAGATTGATTTCGGCGTATACAAAGCTTTGCCCATGGTTGTATCCAACAAGGCTTTTGAAGACTTTTTCGGTTTGAGTGCTGAGTTTTTGATTCAAGATCTGAATGAAATAGGTGGCGGAATTTTGCCTTGGGGAGGTGATGTCATGGCTCAGATCCTCCACCACGAAAGCGACCTATTAGCATGGATTCAGCTTCTTGCTATTAAGTTCAATGCTCTCGGATTTCCAACATCGTTCCCCATTGAAAGGCAAATTCCTTCGTGTAATGTATTCAAAGTGAATTGGAAACAAACAGATTCACAAGGTCCCGTAGCTTGTATCATAAAGAGCTTTCATCATGAAATCATGGATGATATCTCTACAAAGTTATCAGTTACTTTCAAATTTGAGGCTATTGGACAACAAAGTATTAAGCGAGACTCCTTTCACTTGTTTGAATCCGTTGATTTGCCGGAAACCAAACGCGCGAAAACAGAGGGCGACGAGATAATTGACGACGAGTGGCTCGATTTGCTTTTTGATTGGACAGAACCTGCTCCATCCAATGCCTTTCTTCAGCCACGGATACCTGACCTACTTGAAAAGGAGCCATGATCTATTTTATTTTTATAAATGAAGTGCCTTACTTCAACAACGCATACCTGACCTACTTGAAAAGGAGCCATAATCTATTTTATTTTTATAAATTAGGTACCTGCCGGTATAAATAAGATCCATTTCCTTTGTTTTATATACCATGAGAACATGGTGAAAGTTCCAAGGATGAAAATAAAATTAGAGCTTTTTTAATCAAGGTTATAAAATTAGAGCTTTTTTAATCAAGGTTATAATATGAGAAGCACCGAATGCCTCAACCATACACACTACCAATTTATACATGACGACCTTTGCTATGATTCAACTTTACAAAAGAATTCCTTTCTTCTAGATTCGCTATACACCTTCGATGGATCACTCGGCGGATTTGCTTTAAGCGTTGGTCGAACTTGCAGCGTGGACAGGTCAATCCTTTTCGGTGTTTGTGACGGGAGGTCAGTGTCAAACCCTCCATGTTCTTCTCCTCTACCAGTAGTTCATCGTCACTTAATTGTCTTGGAACTTGGTTGGGAGACACGCCCTTTGGGGCTGCAACTTTTGCTGTTTTAGGAGAGGGTGTTTCGTCTTCAGTGAGCAATAGGTGAAGATCATCAGGAAATATTTGAAATTGTTCTTCCTTGAATCCATCATTATGAGGCCATGAACTATCATCAAACCATACTAAGTCCATGACTCTACTTTGCTTACAGGCACACACACAAAATCAGTTATTTGTTGTACATACGCTTAACAGTAAGAGTGGTGGGTAGGAAAAAAATAAAAAAATAGAAACAAGTAACGGCTATGGGAGCTGCAGCCAGTGCTCAAGTTGATTTGCAATCTATGCTGGCTTGCACTTTGATGCTGTCACAAGCTATGAGTAGAGCATACCCTGATATATATACACCGCTGGATTTTCATGCTGATAAGACAAAAATGGAAAAGGAAATCGAGAAACAACAAAATGCTCAAATGGCACAACTTGGAGCGAGCTTTCGAATGGTTGTTTTGAATGAAGACGGTACAATAACCCCAGTAGAACAACAGCAACAACAACCATTAATTGAAAATCATACCGAAGAAGAAGAAGAAGTTGTTATTCCAGGATGCATCTATGTAGACTATGGTGACATGAAGATACCCATAAAGAAGAGTTCATTAGACCAAGTCAATTCTGATGGATGGAATGTACTGCATGCGTGTTCGCATCAATCAAATACAGTTGAAGCGGCTGAACTCATTATTGAAGAAATGGTGAAGCAACAAATTTCATTGGACAAGAAAACTGCCAGAGGTCCTGGATCCTTTGCCTGCGATTGGAGCGCGTTGCATATTGCATGCGCCTATGGCGTCGAAGACACAGTTAGACGACTACTTGAATCCGGGTCGTCCGCGGATACCACAAACTCAGTTGGCTGGACACCTATCTACGAAGCTATCCATCGAGGATATTCAAATATCGTTGAGATGTTGCTGCGGAATGGAGCTCGTACTGATGAAGTTATTCCAGCGAACATATTGGCACCGTACCATCCTCAACTTCCGTTGGCCCATGCTTGCAGACAAGGTCATTTGAAAACAGTGGAAGCTTTGATTAGAGGCGGCGTGGATATCGATGCTCAAAGCGAAGCTGGGTGGACAGCACTGCATGAATCAGTCTTCTTTAGAAATCTCGAATGCGTGAAATTACTTTTATCAAAGAACTGCAACACCACTTTAAAGTCAAAACAAGGATACACTGTGCTGGATTTTGAAACCACGGCTGAGATAAAAGAAGCAATTCAGTCACTTGCACATTTCACTCCCTCCAAAGAACAAGCGAAAATTGAATATCGATTACTCGGTGACCTCCCAGACTTCAACGTAAAACAAAAAGTTCCAACGATTAAGCCTGTCGCTGCAGCTGAAGAAGGGACACCTGAAGAATATGCTTGTCAACTGACGGGGAAACTACTTAGTGATCCTGTGACAACAGTGCACGGAAATCATTTCGAAAAGGCAGCGATTCTTGCATTTTTAACTTCTCATGGAAACATGTGCCCAGTAACTGGCCTTCCTTTGTCTGCTTGTGAAATAAAGACAGACAACGAACTGCGAATTGAGATAAACGAGTGGCAGCTTAAGTTGGCTCTGGGATCAGGCAGTACACACAATGAACATGATGTATACGATTTCTAATAAATAATTGATTTTGAACTCGGAGTTTATCATTAATAATGAATGTTATTTTTAAATTTCATAAAAAGAAGTAACGTTTTGGGTAATGACTCAGTAACGAGTTTTATCGTTATATTGTTTTTGTTTCTTTTTTGTATGGCTACTACAGTTGTAATAAAAGATCATACTTGTTCGAGCGTAGTCGTACATCTACTAAATCAAAACAAACGAAATGGGTATGTCAGTGTCGCGCTTGTTTGAGCGCTTATTCGGGAAGACAGAAATGAGGTAAGTCGACAGAGATGGATGCTCTGAATAGCTGTGGGGCTTTTTACTGAGGGGGGGTAGATCGCTCTTCAATCCATGCTCCAGTTGAAAAGCTCGATTGATTGAAATTGGTTTCTAACCGCCTGTATAGAATCCTGATGGTTGGTCTAGATGCTGCTGGAAAAACCACGATCCTCTACAAATTGAAACTTGGCGAAGTAGTTACAACCATTCCAACCATTGGCTTCAATGTTGAGACGGTGGATTACAAGAATATCTCATTCACAGTGTGGGATGTTGGTGGACAGGATAAAATCCGCCCTCTGTGGAGACACTACTACCAGAATACTCAAGGCCTGATATTCGTCGTGGATAGTAACGATCGAGATAGAATTGAGCCAGCGAAAGAGGAGCTGAATAAAATGATCAACGAGGACGAATTGCGCGATGCAAAGATTTTGGTTTTCGCCAACAAGCAAGATTTGCCTAATGCTATGACAGCTGCTGAGGTCACTGAGAAGCTCGGCCTTCATGCGCTCCGAGCTAGAGATTGGTTTATCCAAGCTACTTGCGCTACTACTGGAGATGGACTATACGAAGGTTTGGATTGGTTATCCCAGTCTCTCAAGAGAAGCCAAAAGTAAAGATCAATTTGTTTTTATAAAATAAAATCAAGTTTTTAAAAAACCTTATCGCAAAAGTTCCCTCTTTGTTTTCTAGAGATTAAAAACAATTCATTTTTCATTAAGATCTACTTCATTTAATCGGTTCAGCATTTATATATATCTTTACTCTTCACTAGTCGCACCTTCGATGCCCAACATAGCGTTCAACCCAAGGGATGAAGCTACAGAGCTTGCAGCAGGGGAGGATTTGATGAAGCTAACGATGGTCTCCTTCAAGTCTGCGATAGCTTGGTCAATCTTTCCTTGCATCTTCTCTTTAGATTCCCGTTGTTGTTCCTGCAGGGACTCGATCTTTTCAAGGGCATTCTTAACTACTTCAATGCCTTTGACTTTGTCTAAAAGCTCAGTCAGACGTTGAGCCATCGTTACAACTTCTTCTTCGTTTGACATGTTGAATTCTTTCTGTCGTTTCGGTTTTGATTTATATAAATTGAAAAGTACACACCTCTGTTTTCGTGGAAGAGCTGGGCACGCGATTCTGCTATTAGTAGAGTTTAGCTAGAATGGTAGGAAAAAAGAAGAAATCTTTTCAAAAGGAGTACTTATTCTCCCAAATCAATTGTTTTTACACAACCAAAATCAAATACTATTTTTGAAAAATACTGCAGGAAAGAAGCCATTTATCGCTAATTTCTTTGGCAAAAAATACCAAAACACGAGTCACTTGTTAAAAGAAACGAGCGGCTATCAGATGCAACTTGATGTATTTTCATCTATTTTTTCAAACTCCATTGAATGTACATTTGAGTTGTTTGCAATCGGAGAAGGAATTCCCAAGGTGCTGCGCCACGGCCAAGAATCGGCAATAATTCTTGTAATTTTTCATCAACGGATTCTTGAGACAACGAGCTTTTACCCTCGGCAAATGTTTTGACGGCATGACCAAAGTATCTACAAGTTTGCAATAGATTTGAAATGTGTTCAAGAATAATACGTTCAAATTGTCCACGATTAGATACGACTCGATGATATATTTGACTTAAACCTGGCAGGTTCAACGTATGATACGATTCAGCCAATGCTGGAGAAAGTTGCAGCTCACCAGTATCCAGCACTAAAAGAACAGCCTCTTGTTTTGTATTAGCATTCAACGCTTCTGGTTTCATACTATCAGGTACAGAACATGCACCGATTAACACAGGAATAGGAGATTCGCTCGCTACAGAGAGAGCATGTGGCAGCAGCGGGATAAACGGTTGTACCCACTGTAGCGGTCTCAACAAAGGCAACAACCCAAGCATAAAACCTGAAACATTGCCTGGATTTTTGCTCACTACTACCACTTTGACTTCTAATAATAAACAACCTAACAAAAATATCAGTTGATCCAAGGACACTTGTTCAAGAAGATAACTATGACCCCATTCTGCTAATAACTTGTCAATATCACATTCTTCTTCTATTTTAAATACTTCCAAAGTTTGAATTCTTTCTTGTGAGCTTTGTGGGATTAATTGACGACAAAGTTCAACGAACAATTTCAAAAACGGGCGTCTAGACAATACACACATGCAAGATGTTTCAGATATATCCACACATAAACCATAAACAGCACCATCTAAACAAGAAATTTCTTGTTTCATCGGAGTTATAGGACCACCACTAAGCACAAATGCAAATGGTTCCCTAGCCGAGCTGATTGGTTCACGATCAGGATAGCAGAATTGACGGATATCATTGCAAGGAACTCCCCAATTGAAATTAACTCCATCTTGAGACAATTCCACAACGCTTTGAATGACACTGCTAAAATCGTCCGATATATCTACATCATCTAATTCCGCTAAATCTACTTCATCTACTTTATTCACCGTGGTATTATCCAACCGAGCCTGCTCGCAAGCATGTTTCCATTCTGCCACCCTGCGTCCGAGTTCTTTGTTCACTTGTACCTCTTGCTTGAATTTTCGTTTCCATCTTTTGCAGCTTGCACGCAACGCCTCATTCTCTTTCACTAACTCTTCCATTTTTTTATGGCCCTAATAGAAGAGTTTAAAATTAAGCGAAGTCACAGCAAATATATCAAGTTTGAAAAGTTGGTTTCATGTTAATTTTCAGGCCCAAATACAACTGTACATATATAAAACAAAGCTAATAATAAACGAATGTTTTCTTCTTTAAATATATATCCTTTCTAGTAAAACAAGCCACTTTCATCATTGTTTGAATCATCAGTGTTATTCAAAAAGGTGCTAAAGCTGGTATCTGGTGCCGGGTGCACAGGCGGGAATAGCCCCCCGAAAAGGAATTGACTACTATCATAATTAAATACTGGTTGCGAGACGCTCCTCCCTATGGAGTCGTGAAATACATGCTGAGGTACAAAATGTTTTCTGTTATTCTCAGTGATATCAGGACTCTCAAGCGACGACAAAGCTACAGCCGACGCGGACGCCTTCAACTCAGCGTCGGATGTTCTACGTAGTGCACTCAATAACGGCGACTTTTTTTCAATCGGAATGGCTTCCGTTCCTAGAGGAGCGACATTATCTTGGAATAAAAAATCTCTATCCATTGAAGAAAGATCAGCTGCGCTCGCCGAAAACGATTTGCCGTAGGGTTGATAAGTATCCCTGTGAAGCCCAGCAGGAGCTGATGGAACTCTCGGCATATCGCTTACATTCATCGTCGACACCCCTCGGGCTAATGTACAAAGATAATCCTCTGGTTCGTCGTGAATAAATCGACAGCGGTTCCCGTATCGACAAGTTCCTGACGATTGGAAGCTCTTGCAGTTCGAGGTCTTGTATAAAGGATGTCGCACTAGAGATCGTAGCTCGTGTGTACCGTGAGCGAACTGACATTTGTCTCCGTATCTACAATTTCCAACTTGCATCCACTTCCGGCACAATTCCGTCTTATACAACTCATCCCCCTCCTCTTTCATCATGTGATTATCAAAGAAAATTTTGATGATGAAGTGACACAAAAAAAAACATTCCAGAATAGTCATGAGACGGTGCTTCGTTACTGTTGCTGGTTCTCAATCCAAACGATCGGCCTTCTTCTTGAAGCAGCAAGGTGGAAAGATCACACCTGAAAAAACAGATGCGCTCTCTTGGAACGCAAATCCGATGGCTGTAGATTTGATGCTGGAATCGAATACAAAATTTCCTTCACTCAAATCAAAAACCCTCGACAAGATATCAGCTGGGCTCACTGGCTTGAAGGAAACCAATCCTTGCCTTCTTGTTCAAGCATCTCCTTCTGAAGGCGTCACTTTAACTTCGTCTGAATCTGACATGTATTTCAATGTAAATTTCAACGAGAATCATATCCATTTGATCTCTCCTGTGAGCGGATTTAAGCAATATGGATACTGCCAAATAAAAAACAAATGGATCGATAATCACGACGGTCATGATTTTGAAGGGCTTTTGACTCGCGATCTAATGCGCCATGTATACGGCGTCCCAAATTTCGCATTATATAAAATTTAGATTATTAAACCATATCTATTCTGACTTCTTATGCTTCTTCTTGTGTTTTTTCTTCTTGTGCGATTTGACTTCTTCCTCATCACTCTCCGAAGCAGGCATGCTCTCGATTGAATCTTTTCTCTTCTTGTGAGGTTCTGATGGCAATTCCACGTCGTTCTCCTTCGCTGCTAATTTAACTAAAGCCTTCCACCTGCTATCACTTATCATAACAGCCGTAGTTCCCGAATCCATCTCCACTCTAAATTATTAACTGGAGTGGACTAAAAATTATTTAAAATTTTACTTTATTTTTATTGTACAACTAAATTTACGTTCACAACAGGAATGGTCCAACCATCATGTGGAAGTCGATGTAACTCAGTTGGTTAGAGTGTAGTGCTAATAACACTAAAGTCAGGAGTTCAAGCCTCCTCTTCGATACTTCCTAAATTTTTTTTTGTTTTTTGCAGCTTCGGGGGGACTTTATATGTTTTGAATTTTTGTATGATTGGTTCGAACGAATGGGTCGCGTGTCTAACTGAATCTGGAGGAGAATTTTTAGTTCGTGCTGACCCTGCAGGTAAGGCAGTAATTCCATTAAGGAAGAATGCCGGCCCAGTTTTTCTAACAAAAGACTTGATCGGGGCACGATATGGCACTTGCTTTGATTTGAAATTAGTTGCTGATATAGAGGAGCGAACACTAGCATGGAAGGAGAATCCTAATATCGCGGACAGGTATTTGAAATCTTCAAAGAAGCGAAATCGTGATGACGAAAGTGCTGATGCAGAAATACACAGATTGATTGAAACTGATGGAGTTGGTGTGCTTCCAAACTCAGAAGGGGAACTTCGAGAGTCTAGAAAAGATCTTATTGATGAACTGAAAAGAATCGATGAGTTATTGGGGTCAAAGAAAGGTTCTTACGGTGATACAGATGATGTTAAGATAAAGACGAACGAATTTCTGTATGACAAGCAAGGACAGGCGCAGAACCTGACGGCTGCACATGTGAAGGCCTTGAAATCATCCGAAATGTCAGCAGCTGAAGTAGCACGCACAATTGCAGAAAGCAGCACAACATTTGAAGGCAAAACCCAATTTTCACAGGATAAGTTCTTGAAAAGAAGTACTAAGAAACATTCGAGGTGCTTCAGAGTGGTAAAAGCGAATTCGCAGACAATATGCCAAGCATTATGGATGCAAAAGCAAGGGACTGGATTCCGAATTGGAAATATGAGACCAATGGATACCATACCTCAAATTCTCTCTTTGTCGTGTAGTCAACCTGGTTCCCGAGCCCTAGTTATAGATTCTTCCTTTGGTGTTTTATTAGGAAGTATTTTAGAAAGGATGGGAGATGAAGGCAAGTTGTACAATGGATTTTTTGACTCTCAAAACCCAGAGATGATGGATTATTTCAACTTTTCAAAGGACCAATTGGCGCTTCATCAAAATATCGATTTGAATTTGCTCTGCAAAGGTCTTCCAGCCGATATGAAGGATCAGATATGGACTCGCCGTATCGCTTCATTACAGAATGTGGTCTCTGACAACGAGAAAGTGCAGAAAAACATCGATAGAACGTTGGTGAATTTTCCAAAGCCAACAGGAGCAGCCTTGGAAGCTTTTGATTTTCTGACCAATACTGGAGCAGATTCCTTGGTGATTGCATCTAGATATCACCCACCTGCAGTCTTCCGTGCGTTATATCCATTTCTAGCACCTTCACGTCCGTTTGTTGTTTTCTCCGAATCAATTGACGATTTAGAGGAGATACGAGTGGGGTTAATGAGGCAACCAATAACCGCTGCGAATACTCGACTAGCGGAATCATGGTTTCGTCAATACCAGGTTCTTCCTGGGCGTTCTCATCCGGAAATGATGACAAGCTCTAGAGGGGGGTTTATTCTGTCTGGAACCAAAATAGCCGACGATGGAGTTCACCTGACTCACCGCAAAAACGTCAAAAAGAAAACAGTTTAATTAAATAAAGCAATTCATTTATTACAGTATTAGCATTTCGAAAAAAAGAAAATTCTTGTATATTAACTTGGTTCTCCTCCAGGGACTAACTATCATTCATTTCAATATACATTCATGATTGTCGATA
>Ga0105053_10007744_pt1 | contig 14257 bp, 15 predicted proteins | sample BON01_FD_78093 | JGI IMG/M metagenome (GOLD analysis project Ga0105053, IMG submission 78093) | Freshwater microbial communities from Lake Bonney liftoff mats and glacier meltwater in Antarctica - BON-01 | ecosystem: Environmental > Aquatic > Freshwater > Ice > Glacier meltwater | place: Lake...
GAACGAGGCTCTGAGAGGGACCGTCATGCGGACAATTATCACCGCCCTGGCCATCCTCTTTGCCCAGACTGGCTGCGACCGGCCTGAGGTGCCACCGACCATGGCCCCGTCGCCGGTTTCGGCGGCCTCCTCGCCTGCTGCAGAGGACGGGGCAACCGCCGGTGAAACCGTGCTCGCTTTCTTGAATGCGGCGGGTGCCCCGAACGCGACCTTGACGTGCGGCCCCGGGGGACTCCGGATCGTCGTGCCGGGGTTTCGGTCAATTGCGAGCGAGGATCGCCTGAGCATCGGGATGGAGGGAGAAGCCTTCGCCCTCGTCGCTGATCTCGCAGTACCCGGTCCGGGTGTGACCGCCTCGGGGCCCCCGGACCCCGACCTGCTGGATCGACTGGCGCGGGGAGAGGCGCTGTTCGCGAGCTACGGACAGCAGACCGCCGGGCCGTTAACCGCTGCATCGCCCACCGAACTGCAGGATTTGATTTCGGCCTGCAGTCGTCACGAATAGTCGCAACCAAAGCGAGGACAAATCGGTTTCAGGGGCAGTGTTTCACCTACGGAGCCTCCCCCATGAGCACCCCGAACCATCACGACATCTACGTCCTCAACGGCCTGATCGAGACCACCATCGACAGCGCTGACGGCTATCGCGAAGCCGCCAAGGAAGCCGACCGGCCCCACTATCGCACCCTGTTCGAGGCCCGCAGCCTTGAGCGCCAGCAGGTCGCCGTCGATCTCCAGGGCACGGTGCGCAGACTCGGCGGCGAGCCAGAGGACGACGGCACCGTTCTGGCCAAGGCTCATCGGGCCTTCCTCGACGTCAAACACGCCCTGCTGCGCGGCGACCAGGCGGTGGTAAATTCGGTCGAGAGGGGCGAGGACTTCATCAAGGACAAGTTCGAAAAAGCGCTCGAGGATTCCGACGTCTCCGCCACCACCCGCGAGACCATCCGCCGGTCATACGTCACGGTGAAGGACGGTCACGACCAGATGCGGGGTAATCATCCGGGGAGTACCGCAGCGACCGAGGGACCCGGCGGCTAGTTGGGGTGGAGGATGCCGTCGGTCTCGATCAGCTTCAGGGCCTGGGCGAGAGTTTTTCCGCGGTACAGGCAGAACCATGCCCCTGTATGTCGATGCCATTGGATATTGAAGCGGTCCGGGGCGATCCAGTCCAGGCGGACGAACGGCGCGTCGAACTCTTCGCCACGGTTGTCTGCAAAGCCTGAGCGGTAGCGCTGGACGAATCGATAGCGGGCCCCGTGCCATTTGCCCTGGATGTCGACCGGATAGTTGAACTCGCTGGGAAGCACGACCGGCAGGAACCGTGGCTTCAACACGCCGTCGACGAACTGCCCACAGGCGGCGGTGATGCGCGCCCTTTCGGATTCTGAGAGCCCGCTCATTGGACCGCGGCGCGGGATGATGAGCCAGTCCAGTTCCACGGCAGCAGCTCATCGATGCGGCTGTTGGGCAGGTCATTGATCCTGGCCAGGACGTCAGCGAGCCAGGCCTGCGGATCAACGTCATTCATCTTTGCGGTGGCGATCAGGCTGTACATGACCGCGGCGCGTTGGCCGCCCCGATCCGAACCGCAGAACAGCCAGGCTTTGCGACCCAGTGCGATGCCGCGCAGGGCGCGTTCAGCGGCATTGTTGGACAGGCAGACGCGGCCGTCGTCGAGGAATCGACTGAACGAGGACCAGCGCGCTGTGAGGTAATGGATGGCCTTGGCGATGTCGTGGTTTCGGGTGATCTGCTGGCGGGTGTCGGCCAGCCACACCTCGATCTCGGCTACGACCGGCGCGCTCTGTGCCTTACGCACAGCCACGCGTTCCGACGCCGTGACGCCGTTGATCTGCCGCTCAATGGCGAACAGCCGATCGATCAAGCGGACAGCCTCCAGGGCCTTTGGATAGACAGCCTTCGGCTTCTCGCCACGCGCCTTCTTGCGCTCGGCGGCCTGGATGTCGGCCAGGACGAAGAACTTGCGCCGGGCATGGGCCCAACAGCCCGCCTCCATGATCGGGCCCGGCGGCCGTCCCGGTTTGTAGAGCGCATTGTAGCCACTGAACGCGTCGGCCTGCAGCAGGCCACTCCAGGATTGAAGATGAGCCTGCGGATGCTCGCCCTTGCGATTGCGCGAGTAGTAGAACACCGCCGCCGGCGGCGCCGCCCCGCCGAACGGCTTGTCGTCTCGCACATAGGTCCAGAGGCGGCCGATGTCGGTCTTGCCCTTCGCCAGCACCGGGACGGTCGTGTCATCGCCGTGCAGCCGGTCGGCCGCCAGCACATGGGCCTGGATACGCTGATGAAGCGGGGCCAGGACGGAGGCGACGCCGCCGACCTGGTCGGCCAGGGTCGACAGGCTCAGCGGCACGCCCTCGCGGGCATAGCGTTCGGCCTGCCGGTTCAGCGGCTGATGCTGGCCGAACTTCTCGAACACGATCATGGCCAGAAGGCTCGGGCCAGCCCAGCCGCGGGGCAGAACGTGGAAGGGTGCCGGTGCCTGGGCGATGGTCTCGCAGTCCCGACACGAGAGCTTCTCGCGTACCGTCTGGATCACCTTCCACTGGCGCGGGATCACCTCCAGCGTCTCGGTGACGTCCTCGCCCAGCTTGCTCAGCCGCGTGCCACCGCAGCAGGCGCAAGCCGTCGGCGTGTCGATCACCACCCGCTCGCGCGGCAGGTGCTCGGGGAAGGGCTGACGTGACGGCTTCTTGCGGGCGAACGCCTTGACGGTCGTGGTGGCCCTGGCGGCCTTCTCGGCGGCCAGCTCATCCTCGGTGGCCGAAGCCTCCAGCTCTTCCAGCTGCAACTCCATCTGGTCCAGCAACCGGCTGGAACGCTCTGAGGTGACGCCGAACTGCTCGCGTTTGAGCTTGGCGATCATCAGCTTCAGATGGGCGATCAGGGCCTGATCTTCGGACCGCTCGGCCTTGGCCATCGCCGCCTCGGCCTGGGCTTCGTCGCGCTCGACCCGGGCCTCGTCGCGTTCACTGCGCATGCTGGCCAGCGCCGCCTTCAGCGCTTCAAAGTCGTCAGCAACGGGCGCGGCCAAGGCTTCCATGACCAGAATTGAATCACAGATCGAAGCCTTTGTGGCGCCCTAAAATGCAGCCGCGGCCAATTATTTTTCGAGGGCTAACCCGCGGTCATCGGACGCCAGCTGTGCTGGGGGTTGCGCCAGTCGATCCCCTCCAGAAGGTAGCTCAACTGGGCACCCGTCAACGCCACAGCCCCACCCTCGGCCGACGGCCATATGAACCGCCCGCGTTCCAGCCGCTTGGCGTAAAGCGAGCTGCCGATCCCGTCATGCCAGATGATCTTCACCAGGCTGCCACCGCGCCCCCGGAACACATACAGATCCCCGCCATGCGGATCGCGCTTCAAGTGCTCCTGGACCAGCAGCGCCAGCCCCGGCATGCCTTTGCGCATGTCCGTATGGCCTGTGTAGATCCAGACTCGCCCGCCGGACGGGATCATCGCAGCGCCTGCAGAACAGCCTTCACCAGCACCGGCGGCGCCAGGGCGGTGATACTCACCCGCGCCGTCGCCAGCTCGATCCGGATCACGGCCGAACCGTCTGCCACGGGCCCCTTGCCAGCGCCGGCGACCACAACCTCGATAAAATCTGGCACCGCCGCCGCTCGCGCGGTGCGCCGCCATGTATAGATCAGCCCCGACGACACATCGTGACGACGCGTCACCTCGGTGACGCATCCGCCAGGCCCAAAGGCTTCGCCCAGAATCACCGCCTTGTCCTCGTCAGACCATCGACGACGGCGCTCCGGCCCCGTCAGCACAGTGATCTGGCTCATCCACTCTTACGCGCGCTCATACGCCTGCTCTTACGACTGATCCCAAGCGCCCAGCATCGCCGACGGTCTCATCCAGACAAGGCGGGGCTCACCGGAGGGTCACGATGCGGGACCTCAAACATGATTTGGAAGGCCAGAAGAGCACTGACGGCCGGCAGCACCCGAACTAGACGGAGCCCCGGCACAGACGACGTGAAAAAGGCCCCGGTCGCCTGACCGGGGCCTTCGTCATTTCAGCCGGGTCGAGCGGCCTATGCTTCGCTGTCGGCGGCCGTTTCAGCCTTGCCGGTTTCCGGCACGGACGCGCCCTTGACCGGACGCACGGTCTGCTTTTCGGCGATCCGGGCCGATTTGCCGCGACGGTCGCGCAGATAATAGAGTTTGGCACGCCGGACGACGCCACGGCGCTTGACCTCGATGGCGTCGATGTTCGGCGACAGGATCGGGAAGACCCGTTCCACGCCTTCGCCGAAGGAGATCTTCCGCACGGTGAAATTCTCGTTCACGCCGCCGCCGGCGCGGGCGATGCAGACGCCCTCAAAAGCCTGGATGCGTTCGCGCTCGCCTTCCTTGATCTTGACCATGACCCGCAGCGTGTCGCCGGGCTGGAAGTCGGGGATGGCGCGGGTAGCGACCAGGCGGGCTTTTTCTTCGGCTTCGATGGTCTGAAGGATGTTCATTCTAGTCTCCTTGGGCTTTTGCGCCCTTTAGCTGTGATTTGGCGGGCTCGGGTCCCGCATGCGTCTTGTCCGGATAAGCCGCCCAGAGGTCTGGCCGTCGTTCCCGGGTCGTCTCTCGCCGCTGCTCTTCGCGCCATTGTGCGACCTTCTTGTGGTCGCCCGACAGAAGCACCCCGGGTATCTCCAGCCCCTCGAACGTCCGCGGTCGCGTGTACTGCGGGTGTTCCAGAAGGCCGTCCTCGAAACTCTCACTACTGAGACTGTCCGCCTGGCCGAGGACGCCGGGCAGCAGTCTTACGCACGCCTCGATCACCACCATCGCCGCCGCCTCGCCACCGGCGAGCACCGCGTCTCCGACGGAGACCTCCTCGAACCCGCGCGCGTCCAGCACGCGCTGATCCACCCCCTCGAACCGGCCGCACAGCACCGTAATGCCGTCCGCCATGGCCCATTCTTTCACGCGCGCCTGGGTCAGGGGCCGACCCCGGGCACTCATGTACAAAAGCGGCCGCGCCGGTCCCGCAACGCTGTCGAGCGCCCTTGCCACCACGTCCGCCTTCAGCACGGCTCCCGGGCCGCCACCCGCAGGGGTGTCGTCCAGGAAGCCGCGCTTATCTGTGGAAAAGCCCCGAATGTCAACCGTATCAAGGCTCCAGAGCCCGCGCTCACGCCACGCCGTGCCGATCAGCGAAACGCCCAGCGGGCCGGGAAACGCCTCGGGAAACATGGTCAGGACGGTGGCGGTGAAGGGGATCATAGGGATCAGGGATCAGGGGTTAGGGAAGGTCGGCAATGGCGGCGGCTATTAGCGCAAATGCGCTCGAGCAGCGAGGCGCCGCGCGCCGAGCGATAGCGCCCTGACCTGCGCTCGAGCAGCGAGCGACCGCGTCGCGAGCGATAGCGCCCTAACATGCCTGCCCCGCCGCCCAGCCCGACGACCAGGCCCACTGGAAATTATAGCCGCCCAGCCAGCCGGTGACGTCGGCGGCCTCGCCGATGACGTAGAGGCCGGGCACCCCGGTCACGGCCATGGTCTGCTGGTCCAGCTGGTTGGTGGCGATGCCGCCCAGCGTCACCTCGGCGGTGCGATAGCCCTCGGACCCCACCGGCTTGACGGTCCAGCCGTTCACGGCGGCGTCGAGGCGGCGCAGGGTCTTGTCACCGACCTCGGCCAGCTTGCCCCTGACGCCCTCGCGGTCGCAAACGCTTTCGGCCAGGCGGCGCGGGGTGATATGGCCCAGCGCGGTGTGGACCATCTGTTTGCCGTTCTCGTCCTTGGCCGCCTTGAGCCGGGCATAGACGTCCTCGCCCGGGGCCATGGCCACGGTGATGGCCTCGCCCTCGCGCCAGTAGGAGCTGATCTGCAGGATGGCCGGGCCCGACAGGCCCCGGTGCGTGAACAGCATCGCTTCACTGAACGTTGGCCTACCGCCCTTCGGGCCAGTTGAGGCCGGGACGACACTGACGCTGGCATCCACCGCCACCCCGGCCAGCGGCTTCAGCTGTTCCAGCAGTCCGGCCTCGAAGGTCAGGGGCACCAGCGCCGGGCGGGTCCCGGTGACCCGCAGGCCGAACTGGCGCGCGATGTCATAGGCCCAGCCGGTGGCCCCCATTTTCGGGATCGACTTGCCGCCGGTGGCCAGCACCAGCGAGCGGCTGCGCACCACCGAGCCGTCCGACAGGGTGGCCTCATAGCCGTCACCCACACGCTCGACCCGCTCCACCGACGTGCCCAGCGACATCACCACCCCCGCCGCCGCCATGTCGTCGGTCAGCATACGGATGATCTGTTTGGCGCTGTCATCACAGAACAACTGGCCCAGGGTTTTCTCGTGCCAGGCGATGCCCGCCCGATCCACCCGTTTCACAAAATCCATCTGCGTGTACCGAGTCAGCGCCGAGGTGGCGAAGCGGGGGTTTTCGCCCAGAAAGTTCGCCGGCCCCGTCCCCAGATTGGTGAAATTGCAGCGCCCCCCGCCCGAGATGCGGATCTTCTCGCCCGGGGCCCGCGCATGGTCGAGGATGCGCACCGATCGCCCGCGCCGCCCCGCCTCGATGGCGCACATCATCCCGGCCGCGCCGGCGCCGACGATCAGGACATCGGTGGCCATTGGGCTGTTTGGGGGGATCATGCGGGGGCCTTAGCACGACCCGCGCTCAAGCAGCGAGGCTCCGCGAGCCGAGCGGTAGCGCCCACCCCCCCATGCTCAAGCAGCGAGGCCCCGCGGGCCGAGCGTTAGCGCCCAAAACAAGCCCGCGCTCAAGCAGCGAGGCTCCGCGAGCCGAGCGATGGCGCCCCAACATCTGCTCAAAACAACCCCAGCTGGGACAGCTGCTCAACCTGTGTCCAGCATTTCGCCAGCGTCTCCACGTCGTCGTACCGCTCTTCCCTGATGGCCCACAGCATCGTCGCCCGCAGCGACTGAAGGGTCTTCTCCCGGTCGCGCGGGTCATAGACCACCGCCATCTCCGGCCGCGCCGCCTCCCGCGCCAGACGCGGCGGGGGCAGCCCCCGCGCCTGGGCCTGCGAACAGATCGTCGCGTGCTCCACCCCGAACACCTCGGCCAGCAGCGCGCCGCGCACACCCCCCGCCCGCAGCGCCAGCACCCTCAGCCAGTCCCTTTCGTTCAGCACGCTGTTCGGATGTTGGAAATCCCCGTCCCGTTCCTCGAACGCCGGCACCCGCCGCTGCGCCGGATCGTCCGCCGCCAGATCCCCGATCCGCATCCCCAGCCGCCGGGCATTGGCCTGCCAGGTGTCCCGCGACACCCCCGCCTCGGTTCTCAGCGTCGGCGCCGGTGCCCCCGCGTGCCAGCGCCGGAACAGCCCCCGCCAGGTGTCGTCGTCATGCCTGGAATTGAAATGTCGCTTCTCCATTCGCGGAGTCTGACACAGCCCCGGACTCTGCCGGGCTGATCCCCGCAAATCCCCGCCCCGCCTGAAAAACGACCTTCGCCTTTCCTCCCCCAACGGGGGAGGGTGACCATGCGAAGCATGGCGGAGGGGGCAACGCTGCCCCGTCAACCTTGTGGTCAAAAAGAACAAATCACGAACATTCTGATTGACTCCCCCCGCCCCGCGCGGCTGGATCACCCCGGGTCGGTCTTCGCATTCCTCCAGTCAGAAAGTCCCCCGCCATGACGCCCCCCATGATGACGCCCGAAGACCCGACAACCCGCCTGCTCGAGGCCCTGCATGGCCTCGACCTGACCAGCGCCGACGGCCGCGCCGGCATCGGCACCCTGCTGGCCGAGATCGAGCGCCTCTCCCCCGGCGCGGTGCTGCGTCAGGCGGCGGGAATTGATCTGCGAAGGCTGGGATGGGCGGGGGCCGGCGCCCAACAACACTCCACCCGGCGCTCAAGCAGCGAGCCCGTCATCCCCGCGAAGGCGGGGAAGCGCGGCGAGCGATAGCGCCCAAAAAGCATGACCCGGCGTAATCCCGACCGTTACACCGCCGACGACTGGCGCCAGGCGGGCGGCACGGTCGGCGCGATCATCGCCCTGGCTGGTCTATACCGAGTGCGACCTTCGGGCCTTGTCATCCCCGCGAAAGCGGGGACGCATCGCCCGAGAGCGCGGCCGGGGCTTCGTCCTGTGGGGGCGCGCTGCGACCTGCCGGCGGAGCCCGGGGCGGGTGCCCAGTTCGCTTGGGCATCAGTCCGTCCCGCCTTGAGAAAGCCCGCTCGCTTCAAGGCATGTTCAAATTTGGCGTAGAGGGCCGAAAATTCGATGGCGACAGCGGACATCAATGCGCCTCGTCCCAATTCCCCGCCGCCCTCGCGTCCACCACCAGCGGCACAGTCAGCGCCACGGCAGGTTCCGCGGCCCCCTCCATCACGCGCTTGATCAGGGCGATGGCGGCCGGGGCCTCGGCTTCGGGGGCCTCGAAGACCAGTTCGTCGTGGACCTGCAGCAGCATGCGGGTGTGCAGCCCACCGTCTCTTAATGCCCCGGGCATTCTTATCATGGCTCTACGGATGATGTCGGCGGCGGCCCCCTGGATGGGGGCGTTGATGGCGGCGCGTTCGCCGAACTGGCGCTCGGCCCCCGATTTCGAGTGGATGGCGGGAATGTGGATGCGGCGGCCGAACACGGTCGAGACCGTGCCGGTCTCGCGCACCTGGGCCTTTGTGGCGTCCATATAGGTGCGGATGCCGGGGAAGCGCTCGAAATAGGTCTTGATATAGGCCCCGGCCTCGCCCTGGTCGATGTTCAGCTGGGCGGCCAGGCCGAAGGCCGAGATGCCGTAGACGATGCCGAAATTGATCGCCTTGGCGCGGCGGCGGGTCTCGGGGTCCATCTGGTCGACGGGGACGCCGAACATCTCGGAGGCCGTGGCGGTGTGGATGTCGATGCCGGCGGCGAAGGCGCGTTTGAGCTCGGGGATGTCGCCGATATGGGCCAGCAGGCGCAGCTCGATCTGGGAATAGTCGGCGCTGATCAGGACATGGCCGGGGGCGGCGATGAAGGCCTGACGGATCTGGCGGCCGGTCTCGGTGCGGATCGGGATGTTCTGCAGATTGGGGTCGGACGAGGCCAGGCGGCCGGTGGTGGCGGCGGCCAGTTGATAGCTGGTGTGGACGCGGTCGGTGGCGGGGTCGGCGGCCTCGATCAGGGCGTCGGTATAGGTGCCCTTGAGCTTGGCCAGCTGGCGCCAGTCGAGCAGGACGCGGGGCAGGTCGTGGGCCCCCTCGCCCGACATCTGGGCCAGGGTTTCGAGCGTGGCGGCGCCGGTCTCCCACTGGCCGGATGCGGTCCTCTTGCCGCCGGGCAGGTTGAGCTCATCGAACAATATCTCGCCGATCTGGCGCGGGGAGGCGATGTTGAACGGGCGGCCGGCGATCTGGTGGGCCTGGGCCTCCAGCTCGGCCATGCGCAGGCCGAACTCGGACGACAGGCGTTTGAGGCGGTCGGGGTCGACGCGGATGCCGGCCCGCTCCATGTCGGCCAGGACGGCGGGCATGCCGCGCTCCAGCGTCTCATAGACGGTGACCAGATGGTCCTCGGCCAGCCGGGGCTTGAGGATACGCCACAGCCGCAGGGTCACGTCGGCGTCCTCGGCGGCATAGGCGGTGGCGGGCTTCAGGGCGACGTGTTTGAACGATTTCTGCGCCTTGCCGACGCCGGCCACGGCCTTGAACGTGATCGGCTCATGGCCGAGATGCCGCTTTGACAGCTCATCCATCCCATGCCCGTGCAGCCCGCCCTCAAGCACGTAGGAGATCAGCATGGTGTCGTCGATCGGGGCCACGCGGATGCCGCGTCGGGCCATGACGGCGAGGTCGTATTTGCCGTTCTGGGTGACCTTGAGGACGGCGGGGTTCTCCAGCAGGGTCTTGAGCCGGGCCAGGGCGGTGGGTTTGTCGATCTGGATCAGGGGCTCGCGCTGTTCGGTCTCCCCGCCGAAATCGAGCCCGCCCGCGCTGGCCGCCGGCTCATGCTCATGGGTCAAGGGGATGTAGCAGGCGTCGTTCGGCCCGATGGCCAGCGACACGCCGCACAGGCCCGCATGAGTGGCGCTGAGGGCATCCGTCTCGGTGTCGAAGCCAATGACCCCGGCCTCGGCGGCGCGGGCGATCCATTGGTCGAGGGCGTCGAGCGTCTGGACGCAGGCATAGGATTCGACGTCGACGGTCTGGGCCTCGGCCGGGCCGGTGGCGACCTGGCCGTAGCGGGGGGTGGCCACGGGGGCGGTCAGTGGTTTGGGCCGGGCGACGAAGGCGGTGCCGTCGCGGGCCGCCGCCTTGCCGTCGCCGACGCGGCTGCGCAGGGAGCGGAACTCCATCTTGTCGAGGAAGGCGGCGAGGGTCTCGGGGTCGGGGTCGCGGACCACGAAGTCGTCGATCGGCTCGGGCGCCGGGGCGTCGCAGTCCAGCTGGCACAGCCGGCGCGACAGGCGGATCTGGTCGGCGAATTCGATCAGGGTCTCGCGGCGTTTGGGTTGTTTGATCTCGCCGGCGCGAGCCAGAAGCGTGTCGAGGTCGCCGTATTCGAGGATCAGCTGGGCCGCGGTCTTGGGGCCGATGCCGGGGGCCCCGGGGACGTTGTCGACGCTGTCGCCGATCAGGGCCTGGACCTCGACCACCTTGTCGGGGGTGACGCCGAATTTCTCGAACACGGCGTCCTCGGCGAGGCGGCGCTCCTTCATCGGGTCCCACATGACCACCGAGGGGCCGATCAGCTGCATCAGGTCCTTGTCGGACGAGACGATCACGGCCTCGCCGCCCGCGTCGCGCGCCCGGCAGGCATAGGTGGCGATCAGGTCGTCGGCCTCCCAGCCGGGCAGTTCGATGCCATGCACCCCGAAGGCGGCGGTGGCCTCACGCACCAGCGGGAATTGTGGGATCAGATCCTCGGGCGGGGCCGAGCGATTGGCCTTGTAGAGGTCGTACATTTCGTTGCGAAAGGTCTTCTCCGAATGGTCGAAGACGGCGACCAGATGGGTCGGGCCGTCGTCGCCCTTCATGTCGCGGATCAGCTTCCACAGCATGTTGCAGTAGCCCTGGACGGCGCCGACGGGCAGGCCGTCGGTCTTGCGGGTCAGGGGCGGCAGGGCGTGATAGGCGCGGAAGATGTAGGCCGAGGCGTCGATCATCCACAGCCGCACGGCGGGGCCGTCCTGCGATGCGGGGCGGTCGGCGGAATCGGCAGGGGCGTCGGTCATGCGGGGAACATAGGCGGGCGGGCCGTTGCCGTCACGGCCTGCCTAGCCCCTGAGGCCGGTGATGGTGCGGGTCGGTGCGATGTCTTCGGACGAGGTGATCAGGTGGACCAGGGCGGGGCGGCCCCCATCGCCTTGCGCCGCTTTCCGGGCGGCGGCGAAGGCGGCGGGGAAGTCGGCCGTGGTTTCGCAGCGGACGCCGAACGCCCCGAAGGCCTCGGCGTATTTGACGAAATCGGGGTTCTTCAGGTCGGTGGCGATGACGCGTTCCGCGCCCGAGTAGTGCATCTCCTGGTGCATGCGGATAGTGCCGTAGGTGCCGTTGTCGACCACCACGACCACAACATTGATGCCGTACTGGACCGCGGTGGCGATCTCCTGACCGGTCATGAGGTAGTCGCCGTCGCCAGCGATACAGATCACCTCGCGGTCGTGATGCACGCTCTTGGCGGCGATGGCGGCGGGATAGCCATAGCCCATGGCCCCCGAGGTCGGGGCCAGCTGGGTGCGGCAGGCGCGGTGGCGATAGAAGCGGTGCAGCCAGGCGGCGAAATTGCCGGCACCGTTGGTGACGATGGCGGTCGGCGGCAGAATCTCGCCGAGATGGGCCATGCACTCGCTCATGTTCACCGCGCCGGTCACGGGCACGGGCGTCGAGAAGGCCTGATAGTCGGCGTGGGCGGCGGCGGCTTCGTCGTGCCAGGCACGGCCCGGGTCAAGGGTCGCCAGAGCCATGGCGGCCAGCGAATTGTCGGCCGTCGCGCTCATCAACGGCGGCCACACCCGGCCCAGCTCTTCCGCGCCCGGATGGATGTGGATCAGGACGTCCGCCGTGTGGGCACGGTCGAACAGTGTGTAGCCCTGCGTCGGATTCTCGCCCAGCCGCGCACCGATGGCGATGATCAGGTCGGCGGACCTGGCCCGCTCTGTCAGCTTCGGATTGCAGCCGAGACCGAGGTCGCCCGCATAGTTGGGGCGCTCGTTCGACAAGATGTCCTTGCGCCGGAACGACAGGGTGACCGGCAGGCCCAGCCGCTCGGCCCAGTCGCCGATGGCGGCGGCGGCGGCCTCGGTCCAGCCCGAGCCGCCCAGCACCAGTAGCGGGCGCTCCGCCTTGGACAAGCGCGCGCGCACCTGTTCGAGGAAGGCCGGGTCCAGCGCGGCCCTGGCCGGGATCACCGGCCGGATCGGGGCGGGCCCGCCGTCGGCGTGCAGGATGTCCTCGGGCAGGGCGATGACCACCGGCCCCATCCGGCCCTGCAGGGCGGTGGCGAAGGCACGCTCAACCACCTCGACCGCACGGGTAGGGCTCTCAAGCTCAGTGGCCCATTTGGCGAGGCCGCCGAACACCTCGCGATAGTCGACCTCCTGGAAGGCCCCGCGGCCCCGGTCGGTCAGGGCGATCTGACCGACGAACAGGATCATCGGGGTGGAGTCCTGATGCGCCGTATGCACGCCGATCGAGGCGTGGGTCGCGCCCGGCCCACGCGTGACCATACAGACGCCGGGCTTGCCGGTCAGCTTGCCGTAAGCCTCGGCCATGTTGGCGGCTCCGGCTTCGTGGCGGCAGGCAATGACCTGGATACGGTCGCGCACATCGGCAAGGGCATCGAGCACGGCCAGATAGCTCTCGCCCGGCACGCAGAAGACGCGGTCGATGCCGTTCATCACCAGGGTTTCGACGATGCGGCGGGCGGCGGTATTGGCGGGCTGGCTCATGGCTGAGCGGTTAGCAGATCAGACCCCGGCTTGGCCATGCAGCCGCGCGACGGCGGTTGCGGGCGCGGACAGGGTTCAACACTGTCCTGGACCGGTCCTGTCGCCGCGCTATGCAGGGTTCGCGTCTGCTGTGGCGCGGCTCGCGGGAGGCCGAACATGGGAATACTGGATACTGTTCCGGGCGGCCTCGGCGAGGACGCAGGCGGCGGGATCGCCGACCTGCTCAGAGGCCAGGGCGGCGTCGGCGGCCTGGTCGAGCAATTTGCCCGGCACGGGCTCGGCGACGCGGTCGGCTCTTGGGTCGGCACGGGGGCCAATCTGAACATCACCCCGGACCAGATCCGGACCGTTCTGAGCTCTGGCCCGATCGCCGATTTCGCCGCCAAACTGGGCATTTCGCCCGAACAGGCCAGCGAGACCCTGGCCGGGCTGCTTCCCGAAGCGGTCGACCGGCTGACGCCCGGCGGTGATGCCAACGCAGCCCAGGACCTGCTGAACAGCTTGCCGGGCGGACTGGGCGGCATGATCGGCGGCTTTCTCAAGCGCTGAAGACGCGCCCCTGTCCGGCGGTGACGCGGATCGGGTCCGCAGCCGGTGGGTCATAGGCCACCCCGGTCAGATAGAGCCCCGTGGCCGGTGCCACGGGGCCGCAGGCCGCCCGATCGCGCGCGGCCAGCACCACCGCCACAGCCTCGACCGGCCACCGGCCCAGCCCGACCTCGACCAGGGTTCCGGTCATTGAGCGCACCTGACGATGCAGGAAGCTGCGCGCCTCGAACACCAGATGCACCGCGTCGCCGACGCGCCGGACCTGCGCCACGTCGAGGGTCTTTTCGGGGGATTTCGACTGGCAGTTCACATCGCGGAAGGTGGTGAAGTCGTGCAGGCCGACCAGAGTCTGCGCCGCAGTCTTCATGGCCTCGGCGTCCAGAGGCTTGCGCATATGCCAGACCCGGCCCGCGTCGAGCGCCGGGGGGCCGGGACGAGTCAGGATGCGATAGAGATAGCGTCGACCGGTCGCGGAGAAACGGGCGTGCCATTCGGGATCTACCTCGGCGCAGTCCAGCACCGTCACGGCTTCGCCAACCAGATGGGCGTTCAGCGCATTCATCACCGTCCGCGCGGGCCAGTTTTTTTCCAGATCGAAACTGATCACCTGACCGGTGGCGTGGACACCGGTGTCGGTGCGGCCGGCGGCCGCGAGGCGCACGGTCTGGCCACAGAAGGCGGTGATCGCCATCTCGACCGCGCCCTGTACCGTCGGCTGGTCGGTCTGGGCCTGAAAGCCACTATAGCCCGAGCCGTCGTATTCGAGGATCAGCCGGTAGCGGGGCATAACGGATTCCCTATCGCTCGCCGCGCGTCACCGCCTTGGC
>Ga0105053_10007748_pt1 | contig 14252 bp, 14 predicted proteins | sample BON01_FD_78093 | JGI IMG/M metagenome (GOLD analysis project Ga0105053, IMG submission 78093) | Freshwater microbial communities from Lake Bonney liftoff mats and glacier meltwater in Antarctica - BON-01 | ecosystem: Environmental > Aquatic > Freshwater > Ice > Glacier meltwater | place: Lake...
AGCAGCGTCCTGCAGAAGGCCAACAAGCGTGGTTGCACATTGTAGGATGGTGTCGTCCGTGTCTTGCAGAAGTTGTATCACCACCGTCCATGCGTTAAACAAGTCAGCGTCTGTGACGCATGCGAGTGCTCGAAGCAGAATTGAGCTCCCAGAGTTTAGCAGCGACTGACACACGGCTGTTCTGGAATGTGATGATTGGGAGGGTCCGCTAAACTCTCGTAGTTGCTCTATCCACATTTGGGTGATGCGGTAGTCCTCGATGAACCGCAAGACGGTCCCCAGGAGCGGCAAAGCACCGACACGGGCATGGCTGTGTTTCAAGGAGAGTATTGCTTCAGCAACATCAAGAGCCGAGGCGGTGACTCCGAAAATGTCCACGGCCGCGGCAGAGAAGCGAAGAATTTCGCTCAGCGATGTGCAACATGCCAGAATGCAATCAGCGTCTGCTTCGGTCAGTAGAGCGGTGACAAGGCAAGGGCCAATCGCCTTGAGGGCTTCTGTGGTGGATCTGCCGGCATCAGCGGTGCATCAGACTAAAATCTCAAACAAACAGAAAAAACAGAGCCAACATTGCACGACATAGCAAACATTGCACGACATAGCAAACATTGCACGACATAGCAAACATCGCACTTAATAGCAAACATCGCACGACATAGCCAACATTGCACGACATAGCCAACATCGCGAAACTGCAGACAGTGAGATGCACTTACTGCCTACATAGCGATACCGACTGCTGCAATACCTCCTTGCGGGCCTCATAGCAGGGTTGCTGCAGTAGCCTTGCAAAGTCCTGGGCAGCGTCACGGCTGCTGAAATCGAGCATTCGGAGTCGGACGCGAGTCCATGAGAGCCTATTTTTGATAACAATGAGCCGGTTGGGTGGGTAGGTGAGCATGCACAAAATTTGTGCTGGGGGCGGGCTGGGCTGCTTATTTATGTATGAGATGGTTCTGGTGGTGCCGTCAGTGAAACGATGACAAACAGACCGCGGTACCAGCACACCGACCTGACGGCGTGCAAGTTGACACCCCATGTATCGGCCGCAACAAAGTGCTCTTGCATGTCGGCGTGTTGCAGAAGCTGTCTTCCCGCGGCCGCGGGCATGCTCTCGACTGCACAAAGGAGCAGCCCCATCATCGCGCTGGCTGTTGCGGCGCATGAATTTCCAGGGCCCATCAGCCAGCTCGCTGCCAACACATGCTCTGCTATTGCCACATCAAGGCCCGGGGCGGGCAGGCCGGCTTGCAGGATGGCGGTGGCCTGCAGGACAATCCCGTCGATCTGGTTCTGCGAGACGCCAGCGTTGCGCTCCGTTGGCAGCTGCGCAAGCAGCGTTATAACGTAACTTCGCGCCCGAGATGCGGTGAGGATCGCCGCTGCCGACTCAGCCGCGGCACGCCTCAGCGTCCTGGCAGCACTACGGCCAAGCAAAAACGCACGCGGTAGTGGTTGAGAGGGCACCGGGGCAAATAGACAAAATATTAACTCAAAGATGACCCCCGCGGATGCTAGAAGTGATGCAGGAGCTGCAGAAGATAAAACACTTTTGACAAGCTTACCAGTTGCACAGCCGCTGCAACGCAGGCTCAAACAACGACATGCAGTATGGACTGTCAACAGCGTCCAGCGGAGACGTAGAAAGATGAGACAGCAGTAACAGCATCGGCAGGAGCGACTCTGACGTACGCCCGCCACGTTGCGTCGCTGTCTCAGCGGCATCGCCAAGGCTGCGGAGGAGGAAAGGGTATAACGCAGGGAATCTTGTAAAAAATTCCCGCCCCGTCAGCGACTGTCTTGCCTCCGCAGCATCGCGGGCACGTTTGACCCCAAAGCTGCGATCCAACAGGATCGCAAACAGCATCATGGATGAGTTCTTCACCGGGAATATTCTGCTCGAAAACCCCTCGAAGGCAGACAAAAAGGCGGTCCCAACAAGAGCACTCATGGCTCCGCCGATGGTCGTCGACCGGAACAGGGACCGCAAAGTGTTAAGGGCGTGGATGCAGGACACATGTTTCTGACTAAGGAACGACACCTGTGCTCCATCGTTGCCAACGGAATCCGCTGACTCGCTGCCTTTGCTGCTATTCTCTCTGGCCTGCTCCATCATCCCGGCCTCAACCTTTGCAAATAAGCTTCTGAGGGTTGTGGAAAGGAGCTCGCGACTGCCCGAGGAATCCCCACCAAGGATGGCGACAATTGCAGCTGCGAATCCGGCGCTCCGTCGCGTGACGGAGTTTGGGTTGGCCTCATCCATCTGCTGCAGCAATCGGGCCATCCACACTGCCGGCAAGCGGCGCAGCAGCGGATGGTCGTTGTGCCAGCAGCGGTTGCAGATGGCCCCAAAGGCTACCTGCAAAAGGTCAACAGCGCCACGATGCCGAGAGCTGATAAGGAGCTTTAGCATCCTCTCTGCGGCATCTAGAAATAACGGCTCGGTAAGGCCGGCGGTACCATCGGAAGCTTGGAATGGCACGGTGCTGTACACTTGGGCCAGAAGCAGACCAGCCTGGGCCATTGACCTCCAGCATGTCACCAGGATCATCTGCGAGGAGTCGCCTCCGTCCACCTCCTCTAGCGTGATGCCTTCAGGTGCATCCGATCCAACGACTCCCACGACGAGATCGCAAACTTCCGATGCCACGGAGATAAGTCGATAGAACATCGTGTGCCAAGCACCCGCCTCCGGTCCTTTGAAGAGCTGCGAGAGCGGGAGCGCTTCGGTTGCCAGCCGCAGGAATTGCAGCACTTCGTGCAGCGGAGCCTTGGTGGAGGCCTCCACCAACGAAGCCTGCGCTACGCCCAGCTGGGCCTCCAGCTCGAGCAGCATTGCGCTCACGACGATCAGCCTTGCGTCGGCAGCTAAAGGAACAGTGGGTACTACAGTATCATGCTTGGGAAAGAGGTCATCACCAGCACCAACGCCACGCGACTTCTCCAGCCAGGAAACCCAGGAGGTGGTGTCCACGAGCTCGTGGCTGAAGCGCTTCAACCATAGCTGGCCCAATAGAGCGCCTGCGCTCCCGTCTTTGGCTCGCACGCTTCGTGCCAGCCGCACAAAGTGTGTGGCAACGGTATACAAGGGCCGCTGATCTGTTCCGGCGTGTGCGGGAGAGACAACATTCGAGAAGCCAACAGCAGCAGCAATAGCCAGGGATGCATCATCAACCGCCAGGGATTCGTCAGTAACAGCAACCCCCAGTACCACTCCAGCCAGCTCCGGGAGAGAGTCCAAAATCTCAACTGCCAGCAAACGGTTGGTCTACAACCAAAGCGAGAACCAGGGCAGAGTGACTAAATGATTTGCCACAACGAGCCGTAATCTCTATGCCTGCAGAGTGGTGAGGCCCAGCAGAACTAGACGAGTAAAACATGCGCTATAACCAGTCAACAGGCAGGTAGGCATACAATCAGGCGAACACTCTAACAGCCAATCACAATCGACGCCAACCTCATAGTTGTCCTCGACACAGCGGAGTAGGACCGATAGTTCCTCCCGCGAGACGGGGCACCGCCATGTGGACGCAGCAGCGGTCCTACTCTGCTGATCTGTTGCTGCGGTCTTTGCCTGTTTGGTGTGAGGCCTCTGAAGGAGAGTTTTGATCAACAATAACCCGAGCATCCTTCGCTGGTAGCTATTGATCTGCGCCAATAGTCTGGTGGTGAGAAACGGAGAAAAATCGACTTGAATACTTCAGAGCGAATAAACCACATCAAAGGCCGGAAAGCACAGGAACCGGCGACCCGGCACCGAGCAAATGTCACAGAAAATAAACGCTAGCCACAGCGATGCACGTACAGGTCGCACAGCCGCGAGAGCAAACTGCCACAACCACCTCAAGCTGCGGGGACAGGAACGAAGGAGGTAAGCCTGAGCTAAAACATCCCACAAGCTGTGGCAACAGTTCGTATCAAGGACGGTCACAATACACCATCAGCATGGCCCAGCACGAATTTCCAAAGTGCATGGTTTCTCACAAGGGAACAACGTAGTCGACGGCTTCGTGCCGAGGCCACAAGCGAGCAACCAACTTAACCAATAGCGCCACAACCTCCTTGATCAAGCCTGCACACCATACGAAGTACAATAAACATACGCACAGCGATGGAAACCGGCCGGGGGTAGGGGGGGGTAGGAAGGAAGGCACGCGGAGTTGTGGTGAGACAATACAGATAGTTGCAAAGCGGGATGACGCTGGGGGCATTTGCAGGCGTTACCAAGGCACAACGGATTGTTACATAGCGACAGAACACTGGGACACAATGGGGTGCTTGTATTGAGTGATTTCAGGCACGACAGCTCGCCATACCTGATCCTTGCTCCTCGGCGTTCATTTTGAGAAAGAACCGCACCGCATCAAGCTCCGAGGCGGCGGGAAGCTGGCTCTCCTTTCGAGCACTGCAAATAGTGGCAAACGCCGCTATGCGGACCTCTGAATCTTTGTGGGCACATGCAGCCTGCGCGAATCACATGGCATGCCATGTTGGTCAGTGTGACTGCATCGATGGCAAGGAGTAGATAGCACAGCCTCCACAACTGGAAATGCTACAAAAACGACCACACGCCAGTCGAGGACTGAAAAAACCAACAGCTGAGATGTCAACAACAAGCCAAGTAACCTTACATGCCTCCAATCGAGACACGGAAAACCCGCTAGAGTCAACTAGGCATACAGGCAACCAATCAGCAACCAATCAGCCAATTAGCCAACCTGCAGTGTTCCCACGGTCATTGAGTCTTTCGGCACCTCAGGGCAGTTCCGCAGCGCAGCAGCCGTGCGAGATAGTTGCAGCAAGCCGACGAAGACCCGAATGTGGGCAGCCTTGCTGCAATCCAGACTAGCCAGGCAGTATGCGATCGAGCCGGCATGCAGGGCCAGCAGACGTGGGACGCAAGCCTCCATCAGGTTGCGGAATTGGAAGACTGCCGCGTTGCACAATGCACATATTAGCGGCCGAAGCCATGCCTCTTGCCATTGCTGCAGTGCGGGTGAGGTTGTGGTGGCGGGAGCCTCGCTCTCTGCTGCTAGCGGTTTCAAGACGCTTCCCTGCAGTTCTTCCAAGTGCAGCCGAGCTGCTCCAACAACCAAGTCGGCGGCCGGCTTTCGCACGGCAAGGTCCTGCACAGCGGCCAGCATGGAGGGGACAAATGGCGTGCCGCCCTCCAGCTGGCCGTGCCGGGACCCTGCGGCCAGGAGTTGGCCCACGCCACACTGACGTGTCAGGACTAGCAGTAGGGCGTAACGCCCGCGAATGTGTGGCGGTGTGGCCAGCAGCCGCTCGCACAGCGCTATGCTGTGCACGGCGGCCTTCTCGGAAACAGCCGGGGAGAGGAAGCCAGTCGCTCGCGCCTGCTCATGCAGCTTGAGGCTAGCCTCGAACAAGGCCCACAACTGCAGCCGCCGACAGCAGGTGAGTACACGAACACATTGGGGGGAGGGGGGGTCAGTGCAATTGGGCATGTGCGCTATCGAGGGCTGGGTCGCACTCGCGGTGAAGCGGCATGTACAGGCTCGCGGCGTATGTCCTCAGTAATTAGGTGCCCACCTGGTGCCGAATTCGACCAACCGGGTCCTCCCAGGTGCCAAATACAGTCAGCAGCACTTGCGACTGCACATCGCCATCCGCTGCCAGCCGGTTCGCCCACAAGCGTCCGAAGTTTTCGTCGATACTGCGGGTACACAGCAAGCACAAGTGGCCAGCCCACGAATATCATCATCGAGGCAAAAAGGATCTGAGGGATTGTGCTATTCGAGTGTCCGATCCTACGATGACTGAATAAGCAACGGGCGGAATTGTGCCTGAATTACAACATTGCTCGATGCACACCCACTTCCGGCGCAAGACAGGCAGCAGGCCGCAAGACAAGCAGGCAGGCAAGCAGGCAAGCTTACCACAGATGCGCTGTGATGCACTGCACAAGCAAAGTCATGGAATGCAGAGCTGTGGACCGGAGGCTTGGGGTGCTGCACCTGTGGAAATCGCACATGCAGTACATTAGATACTTCCCTTACACTATAGGCTACAAGGCCCAGTGACATTACAAATTAGCCGAGTGGTACAACTGCGGGTGAGTAAACTAACATCGCGAAAGGCCCGGACCACAAAAGGAGACTGCCGCGACAGCAATGGAGACTGCACACTGTAACATCAGAACTGATATTGGGACCAACCTTGCACAGCACTCGCATACAAATCCATAAAGGCAGCCGGTGATTATGGCTGGCATGTGCTTGTCCTCAGCCCAGAGAATGTTGGACGTGCTTCTTGAGCTGAACATGAGCAGACCACGGCACAAGCACAGCCATGCACGTGACGACTGCGTGTCCTCCAGAGGTAACATCGTTTGGGTAATTGGGGAAGGAAGCAGGGTCTGGTACAGATCTGCATCCACATCGCGCTCCGTCGTCATTTTCGGCGCCACCGCACGTGCCTGCAGATCATCTGTGGGTCTGCCGCAGCCGCGAAGGACGGCAAGGCGCAAAGAAAATCGGCAGCTGCGCGTCTCGGCGTGCGCTACAACCATGCCGGCAAGTACCATGCCGGCTGCTTGTGCGCAGACGTCATGCGTGGCCGAGCTGGACAAGGTCGCCACAAGCAGGCGGCAACACGTCTGAAGAAGCGCAAGACTACCGCTGTACGGTGGAGGGGCTGCCGTCAGCACGTGCTGAAGCAAGTACTGCAGATGCTGCACGAGGGTATAAACACAGTCGATCGCGCTGTCAGATGCCGTCGCGAAAGGCAGGGTGGCAGTTGCCGTCGGGTCGGAACCGCCGGTGAGTATCGGCAGCCACGCCTCCAGCTGGCGCACCAGATGGCCGAAAAACAGGTCGGCAACGGGCCCCCAAAGGCGAACGGCAGACCCCCCGGGCGGGCTGAGGAGCAAATCCTTGAAGACAGCACATTGCCTGTGCAAGGACACGGCGTCAGCAGCACATGCCTAGTAGACACGGGATGGATCACGGTTGCGTCACTGTCGTGAGCCCTTGATAACTGCAATGCAAGCGGCACTGCCCGGCCTTGATGACATTTGGGGATGTGTGGGGAGGGAGGCAGTGCTGACAATTACCTGGGACAAGTCAAAAAGGGGTGTCAAGATTTTCCGGGCTGCATTCTGTAACTGTGTCTCCACCATCTCAGGCTGTAACTTGTGGCAGGAGCGCAACAAGCTACGCGCACCACAGGCGTATGAGCTGATGCACATTGCACGCATGTGGGAAAAACACATGCACATCACATGCACGTCGGAAATACACATGCGCGTCACACGCTCACGGGTACCACACACGCGTACGCGTAAATACATCCACACGGGCGGATGCACAAACAAGCAATATGCTCCTGAATCACAGGCACGAACACGCATGCACACGACGGTTTGCCCTAGCGTAACAAGAAGATGGCATCGGGGATTGAGCAATTTTGCGTTTCAAGGAGGAGCGGGGAGCTTGCCAGTTGAAGGGAGATATTGCCACAAATCGCGTCAAAACGATCTATTATATATCACAACTCACCTCGAAACTGCCTTACGGACATTTGGCTGCAATTCGGCGGCCCAGTAAAGCGCAACCATGGCCGACAGCGTAGTGCCCTGCAATGGCTGACTCATTGACTCGAACTCGCGTGCGAGCTAAGGCGGAGGGAGAAAGGATGGCCAATCACAGACCACAGGAAGGGTATGAATGGAAGACGATGTAATGCTTCGACTGCGGTATGCGGGACAAAATACAAAACCGGCTATTCGTGGCACCATGCGACCGAGCCGTGGCGGGAGACAAATGGATGGGCAGGCACATTTCGAACGGTTGTTACTGCAGGGGTATAACCGGGGCATACGAAGCCGGTGACAGTCACCGGCCGCTTTTACGTTCTAGGCCCCAAGAGATGCGTAACCCGCTGTCAAATGCCGCACCTGCTGAAAAGGAGGAACCACCGTCTTGCAGATCGTGGGCATCAGCAGCGCCGAGGCCAGGGCAGCACCACATGTCAGAGCCTGGCTGTTGTCGTTGAAGAACTGGGCCACCTCCAATCGCAACGAATCTGAGTCGTTGGACGGAGAGCCCCCCTCCGCCCTCTCAGATATGACACTCATCTCCCCACGCCACTGCCACCGGCCGATGTTGACGACTGAAACAGTCGCTGCGCTGCCGCGTACCAGTACTCGCTAGCCGTACGGCCATAGTTCTGGCCGGGTGTTCCGCGAGACATGGTGTGGGGATCGTGTCGGCACCTTAACATCAGGGGCATCTCTCAAGCACAGGAACAAGCCTTGTTGTGGCGGCGGAGACCATATGAAGTGCACATGCGGCACTCAGACGACGTGATCATGTGCACTGGTTGTGGTGGAAGTCGATTGGAGCGAGCATTTACATCCGTTTGCCAGACCTGGTCGACTGAACGGATGCAAGGACTACAGCCGCCGAAGACATCCTTCTATCACCACCCCGGAAATGCTGTATCATTGAGGTAGAGTGAGTTTGGGGGAGTGGTTACTGGTGTTTGCTTCGCTGCAATTACCGTTGCAGCCCGGCGATGCACATAAATTAATATAAAATTGGCAACCAAACTCGGACAATGTACTTGTAAATATGTAATCCAATTGGATGCTCGGAAAGGTACCGTACCAGGTACCTGGTAGAGTCTACCCTTGGAGTACTCTCCCAGGTACAATCATGACTTGCAGGACTGGTCTACCCATCCTTCTGGTGCGTGGACGGACGGAGTGCGATACTAGCTACGAGCTAGTGACGAATATACCATATCTGAGCTCCATATCTGTACTTGCCTTGTTCTCCAAAGCCACTCCACGACCGTGTAACTCCGATCATCTCCCACAGCTGCTGATGATCAACATAGTGTATCCTCTTCTGCAAGGTTAGCAATCCGAAACACAACCACTGGTGGCTTGTGTGGGTTGATGTGCACTGATCACCACCTGGTAGGAGATGCCGTGGCTCTCGGACCTGCTTACCTCTAGCTAGGTCGCCGCCTGCCTTCGAGTGAAACAACCACGACCACCGCGCCCGTTCCGTAGGCTCGCAACGGGCTAGTGACTTTGGAAGGTCGGGGTGGGCCATCGAATGTATCTTGTTCATAGGGTAGGAATGGCTGTCCCAACCGTGAGAGAATTAGGTTGGCTACCAGCTGAAGAGTACTGGTGCCTGGGACACACTGTCTTGTTGTTTGCTGTATGTCAATCAGTGCGCGGGACTTGTGGAGACGATTAATAGCTTGTCCTTGGTCCCGAGACATCACATTGGCGAATGGTGACTGGTGTGGCAATGATATTAGCTGCCACTGCCTTGCGGGCACGTCCCCTTGGCTCATCCATGTAACGCTTGGTCAGTTGGCCTGCCAAATTCCACTTGATGTGAGTAATAGAAGTACTAATGTGGAATTCATAATTTCCCCATTCGACAGCTTCAATATTACCTGCGTCATATGAGACAGCGCCCTTCACGTAAGTGAATACTCGATATCGATTGTCGGACAACATATTTGTGCCGCTGCGATTGCGGAATTTTGTGGCCATGTGATTTACAGTCGCATCAGATGTCAGTTTGATCATTGCCTTTTATTTACTTGCTACTGTAGCCGTAATAGCAGCCTGGCTCTGGCATTGCTGCTCTATCGCAGACGGTTAGGGTTGTGCATGACGTTATACCCGCACTGGGTATGCGCACCTTTACAAGGCAAACGTCTACGCCCCCATAATAACCTTGGAATTTGGGGAATTCCCCCACCCTCATGCCATTTACCAACTGATAACATATCTGTTTTACGCTCTGCGCACATGCCACGGGACGGTGAAAGTTGGACTGGGCAATCCATCCCGCCATTGTCTGTGGGCCGCAACATCATACTATCCGGGTAGACTATTGCTTGATGAGCTAATCATCAATATGACATGTCCTGGCGTCATCTACCATGGTGATTTCTCCATCATCTTGATCCGAGCAAATAATAAGAAACCGAAAGTCAACTTCGCCGTTATGACCAGGACTCCTTCTTTCACGTCACCCACGACACTGCAAATATTTTGTCGAAGGATACTTGGCGGCATCGTTGTGCAACTGCAAGAATCCGCGCATTAGGTCAAATTGACACCGTCTCGGATTTGTCCTCGCCGAGGGGTGGGGTAGGCTGCAGCACTTTCTTTGTGCAACAAAACCTGCTGTGTCATATTATATGGCCCGGTTTGGACGTTGCAGCCATCACACTGTGATATGCGCACTATGACAACTAGTAAAGGAGATGAAGAGGGGTGGGCGCCGGGGAAGGAAGGGAGGTAGGTGAAGGGGACGAGGGCGATGGAGAATGGAAGCAAGGTGAGGAATCGAAGGGAGGAGTGAGGAAAGGCGTGAGGGGGGGGGGGGAGGGAGCGGAGGAAGGGAAGGAGGAGAAGGGGGCAGGGGAGGGCAGGGGGGACAGATGAAATGGAGGTTGGAAGTTGGCATCTCGCCAGCTGAAGTTATATGCATGCATGCAACATGCATATATCATGCATGCAACATGCAACATACATGTATGCTCTTCCCATGCTTATGGCTTGCTGTGACCGCGAATGCGCGGGTTGTGGGTACTGCCGAATAGCATTGCATGGACACACCGGTCCGCGGCGAAAAGACGTTTGGAACGTCCTCTCACGCTACATTTAATCAAGGTACGCTCTCTCGCTGGTGCTTTTTGTGATTTCTGCCCATATTAGGATGTAAATAATCCGCTCCATGCCACCAGACGCGAATCGTGAAGTAGCGGGTCAGGGCAAACGAAAAGAATACCAAGTGTACGGGTAGCGCTGCAGCCTGGCTGCGGTTCCGCGCCGTGCGTCTATCTAGGGCCGCCATTTCACATCCGTCCCGCGGTGGCCACATTGCTTCAATGACTGCCAGTCTTGTTCGATTGCAGCACCAATCCCAAAACAACTGATTGCGTTTGCTGAGGCATAATGGATCGGAACCCTGCAACTAAAGGGAGAAGCAGCGTGTTCGGGCTATTCCTCAGGAGACAGGTTCAGCACCATCATGCCCCTTGCATGAGCGAGTGTGCACCACAATCGATGTCGAAAGCCACTGAGACTTGTTCTCATAGAGAATAAATGCTACTTGCGATACCGCTACCGCTGAGCTGGGCGTACGCCCCCCAGCCCTGGATGCGGTGGTCGACATGCATGGCAATTGATGCGTCCGCTGTTGTAGATATTCCCGACGTGTCGTGCGGGCTGGCAAATTTAGTTTGAAAGCAGTCCAGACCACAAACTGAAGAAAACTAAAAAGTCAACATTATACGAAGAAGTGGTCCGCCAGCATCAGCGTTTTCATTAAATATCATGCCAAGAGCGGCCGACTGCCACTGTGCGAGCTATCGCCTACTCCGGGCAGCCACAGACCCATAAGTACAACATGCACTTGAAATGGCTACTTCTTGCTGCGGCTGCGCTCGTCTCCCAGTCCCATTCGCAGCCGTTCTCATGGGCGTACCGCAGGCAGTCCAGGTGGCCTCCACGGGCCGCCCATGTGCACGTCCTCCTGTCCCACTTGCAGCCGTTCTCGTGTGCGTACTGCAGGCAATCTAGGTGGCCGTTCAAGGCCGCCTCTGAGCAGGTAGTGCTGTCCCACTCGCAGCCGTTCTCGTGGGCATACCGCAGGCACTCAAGATACCCGCCACGTGCAAGCCACGCGCTCGTCTCCCGACCCCATTCGCAGCCATTCTCGTGCGCATATCGCAGGCACGCCAGATGACCTCCGCGTGCAGCCCTTGAACTCGTCTCCATGTCCCAATCGCATCCATTCTCGTGGGCGTATCGCAGGCAATCCAGGTGGTTACACCACGCGGCCCACGAGCATGTCTCCAGGTCCCACTCGCAACCCTTCTCGTGGGCGTACCGCAGGCAATCCAGGTGACCGCCAAACGCAGCCTCCGAGCAAGTCGCCCAATCCCACTGGCAGCCGTTCTCATGAGCGTATCGCAGGCACTCCAGGTGACCACCGCGCGCAGCCCACGTGCAGGTCTCCTTGTCCCACTCGCAGCCGTTCTCGTGGGCATATCGCAGACACTCCAGATGGCCACCGAATGCGGCCTCGGAGCATGTCTTGCTGTTCCACTCGTACTTATTCTCGTGCGCGTATCGCAGGCAGTCCAGGTGGCCTCCACGGGCTGCCCATGTGCACGTCCTCCTGTCCCACTCGCAGCCGTTCTCATGGGCGTACCGCAGGCACGCCAGATGACCACCGAAAGCGGCCTCGGAGCATGTCGTGCTGTCCCACTCGCAGCCGTTCTCATGGGCGTACTGCAAGCATTCCAAATAGCCATTGCGCGCAGCCCATGTGCAAGTCTCCTTGTCCCACTCGCAGCCGTTCTCATGGGCATATCGTAGGCACTCCAGCTGGCCTTGACAGGCTGCCCATGTGCACGTTTGCCTGTCCCACATGCAGCCGGCGGCGCGGGCGGACCGCAGCAGGTCGCCAAGCCCGTACCGCGCGGCCCGCATGCAGATGCCGGCCGCCCATGCTCCACTGGGGGCGGGCACACCGTAGACGTACTGGTGCAGCCCCTCCGACAGCGCAGCGTAGTCGTACTTCACGAGTGGGATGGTCGTCATGCCGTGGCTCTGCGCCAACGACAAGATGAGGGAGCGAAACCGCTTGCTGACCGGCGCGACCACGCCCCAGCCGTCAGGGGGCACGTAGCTGAGAATGAGCAGTGCAATCTCATCCGGCCAGCTCGTCACTGTCGTGACGCTGTTGCCTACTGCCGCCATCACTGCGGCGTCACTTGGTAGCTGGTTGGGCTATGTGCTGTAGTTTGATTTGCATCAGGTCGTGGGAGTGGGGATGCCATCGATAGCAGCTTGCCTATGCAATTATTGGGGTGGCGGCCGTAGGCTACCTCAGAGGTTGTGGTGGATGTGAGCGACAGGCTCTCACGTTTCCACCGGAGCTCAGAGCTTGGCAAGTATCATTCATTTTTCTTTCACAAACTCCACCATCGGACGGGTACGCTACCTGTCTACCGGGTCACGAACTGGTTTGTTCCAGCGGGTGGCAGTGCTGTGGCGAGACAGCTGCCGGAACGCCCAGCGGCTTGTCGCTGATATCTGAAGTACGTTTGCCCTGTGGAGGATCAGAGAGAGTCGCAATCTATCAGGCCGCTGATGTTGTTTGTGGTTATTCCCGAGTGGTTTGCCAGCTTCCCGCAGCACAGCGGTCAAGTTCCGGTATCACAGCGTCCCTTTGTTCATCTGATAGGCTGAGCTGAATTTGTCAGTGGTTGTAGGACCAGGCTTGGGTCGAGGTATGGTGTCTTTGCGTATAGGGTGTGTGTTGCAGATGGACACAATCATGAAGGTATCAGCGCAAAAAAACCCGCCTTTATCTAGATTTGCTACGCACTAGAGTAGTATTGTCGAACCTCCGGCCTGAACTTCGACGATGACTCGCGAATGGCTTCAAACGATACTATTGTCTAGATGTCTTGGTACATTTCCAGAAGTTGGTGCTTGGCCAACAGGTGCCAGATCGTTCACAATTCGGAATGCCCCTTGATCCCGCTTTCGTGTTTCCACATTTGGATACACTGGACAGAGGCGGCTATGGAAGGACACGACAATTATTATTAGCGCAGTGGACTCGTCAGTGGATTTGTCACAGCCGTGTTATAAAGTTGTACAATTATGGCATAATTATGCATTCGCAGCATTGTTGATTGCAATTGTAGCAAAACGGTTGCATAATTAATAAAGCAAAAATAAATAGTCAGTTACAGTGAGTGCCGAATCGAGACCATGTTGACCTGGGCCCACTATCGATTTCGGCATCGGCTTCTCCAGAAGGCCGAACTCCATCCCTGGTGCCAGATCATCGTGTGCGACGAGGCCTACACGTCCAAGACCTGTGGCGCGTGCGGCACGCTGAACCAGAAGCTAGGCTCGAACAAGACCTTCAAGTGCGCGGCGTGCGGCTGTGAGGCGGACCGGGACATTTCCGCTGCGCGGAACATCCTCCTGCGGTACCTGACCCGGGAAGGCATTGGGTCTCCCACTTGAGGTGGGGAGATCGGGTCTCCCTATGAAAGTGGAGACCCCTTGTTGGTGTTACCCCCCTCCGAGAGAGTGATAGGGGTGTAGAATTACCAGGGCTTAGTGGAATTTCATTTCTGCAAATCTTTTTCTTAGAGATCCGTACATGTTGTAGGGATGATGAGTCTCTGGCAGGTTTAAATACACCGGCGCTTTTCTCACGCGTGGC
>Ga0105053_10007758_pt1 | contig 14235 bp, 10 predicted proteins | sample BON01_FD_78093 | JGI IMG/M metagenome (GOLD analysis project Ga0105053, IMG submission 78093) | Freshwater microbial communities from Lake Bonney liftoff mats and glacier meltwater in Antarctica - BON-01 | ecosystem: Environmental > Aquatic > Freshwater > Ice > Glacier meltwater | place: Lake...
CAAAAGCACTTTGCATCGACCTTGGAATATTGTGTTCAATTTAAGCTCAAAGCCTTCTAACGAACCAATTAACTGTTGTTCTTGTGATATCGTTCCTTGTATTCCCACTAAATTTTAGATAGAATGACTGAATCTACTGCAAGATAGTACTTTTGTGATGGATGGATTTCGAAATATAAAATCAAGCAAGCAACTGTTGTCTTGCCGCGTTGGGCTTATGATTTTTCACTTCAGATGTTTATTGTACAAATGAGAAGGAATTTCGAGTTTCAAGCAGTAAAGTTTCAAAGCTTCAACACAGTTTGATCCAAAACGAAAAGTGGCTATTGTATTTAGATCAGTTTAATAGGATGTTACCTGTGCACCTGGCAGGGAAAGCAAACTCGCCGATATTCCCCACATAAACGACAAGATATGTTACGTACTTTTCATAATGATTGTTAACTTGTCTTAAGCAGATTCACTCTCAAGATCTATATGTATCTAATTCTAAATATGCTTTTATAATGTTAATACTAATAAAGTCGACGTCATTACCTTCCTTGAAATTACGCAATCCAGGAAGGCACAAATCCTGTACTTCTTCTTAACATATATATACCAGACTCGGTGTAGAAGGTATCTACCAGACTCGGTGTATAGAACCAACATGTTATTTACATCTCTGTGTGATATTTGAATCAGACTGGATTCAAAGGTTTGTTTCCTCACTTTCGTTTTGGGAGCCCCGGAGACTTAAAACATATTCGACCCTTGTTTCCTCATCTTCAATTATTCAAGAATCGTTTCCCACAAAAAACTTTTTCAGTAGTTTATTAAAAGTTTAAAGATTACTTTTCTCCAAGAAATTCGTCGAGCATTGATGACGATTGAGCCGGTGCGTCTAGGGGAACCATGTGACCTGCGTTATAAACTTGCCTGAAAGTGAAGCCCTAGAAATTTTACATTAAAGATGATACTGATACTTGAATTCTAACTTACCTTGAATGATCTCGTCTTCCCTGCAGGTTTACCGTTCACATCCCACTCAACGTCCGTAGCACTATTGAAACCTTCTTTTCCACTCCAGTTCAATTCCATTGTCCATGCTTTATTACCAATCCAATTACAAATAAAATCCTGGTCACCAACATAAATCAAAACCGGAATACCATCTTCTAAAAGTGCTGGCAGTTGATCTTGATAGTTTTTCATGTAATCGCCCAACATTCCCATAGTCACATCCTGTGCACAAGACTGCCATCGCTTGTTCACTCCAAGGACCTTTTGAACTCGGGGTAAGTTTAGAAACTTTTCAACATTAGAGAAATCGTAGCATAGTGGTGGCTTGTGGCACTTGATCCTCATATCGTAGTTGTTGTAGCCGCTGGCGACATACGGAGATATAAGTCCCAAAGAACACAATGTTTGCGATGCAGTACATGCAGTTGTATGGTTCTTTCCGTCATTCTGATTGCACATCTCGATGGACTTTATACAAGCAGGAGTTGCAACGTACTTCATGGCATTGTAGGTGAGCGCATTCACTCTGGAAGGAGCAGTGCCAGATTTGTACGCCATATCTGCATAGTACTTGTATTGAATTTCAGGATCAGTTAATCCGTTACCAACCGCAACACCAGCAAGGTTTATGTGAGGGGATTTACTATCAGGAGTTCTGTTTTTGTTCCCAAGCCAAATTCTGTGTGATGTTGCAGGCACGTAATGACCACCATAACTTTCCCCAAACACAAAAAACTTGTTGGACTGGTACTGAGGATATTTGTTAAAGAACTCCGAGAGAAACATGTACATGTCGTTGCTGACACCTGCTTCGTCATGGTCGTGAGTTCCTCTACTGAAGCCAGTGCCGGCTGGTTGATCTATGTAGATGATGTTTGCTTTATTATTCCACGAGAATTCATTTATGGTGGTGGAATTTCCATCAGCATTTACGTGACAAGGACCGTTCTCAACAAACAGCGCTATACCACTAATAATCGGATGAGATGAAAATATATGTTGCCCAAAAAACGTACCTAGAGCATCCAGGGCCACCAGTCATCCATAGAATAACAGGGTCATTCGCAGGATCTCGTCTACTTTCAAAAAACCAGAAGAAATAATCCTTGTTTTGATTTCCCAGATGGAAATATCCAGCAATCTGACCGACATCCGGATCGCAAAGTCCCTCTTCATCATTGGGTTCAAGAGTGCCCCCAACTTCAATAGAAAAAACCTCCTCTGATTCAACGGAATCTATTGAAACGAGCAACTGGGAATCGCATTGGAATACAGCGCTCGGAAGCCTCTTGGCATCTTCCTTGGAGTAGCATGCTGAAGGGACAGCACGTGCATCACACCAAGAGCATGAGGAATCTGCATCACAACTCGTTTTGTCAGCATGGGTTGAATGGCACTTCTCATCTTGTGCGAATACTGCAACTAATGAGCAAAGCAACAGCAGCAACTTCATCAGCTTGAATATCTTTTTCGTTCCATAGGAGTCAAACAATGTTAACACTAGAACCTGACGAAGCTCACAAATTGAAGAAAACGATTTGTGGTTTTCAAAACCAATATTCGAATTCTTTGATTCAAGCAACCTCCCAGGGAAACGCTTTGTCGAATAAGTCGATATTCAAAGTACTATTTCTCATCAACAAAAGGAAAATGTTTTCATCAAGTATTTTAACTATTTTTTGTGATGGTCAATTGACAAGATCATGTCAGAGAGTGATCCTCCTGCTGGTACCATAGGAAAAACATGTTCTTTCTTGCATACAAATGCTTCAAGAACCACAGGGCCTTGATCATACTCAATAAACTCCTTAATCACTCTGGGTAAATCTCCAACTTTGTTGCAGTACATTCCCTTTGCACCCATGGCTTCAGCCATCATATCAAATTTTGGATTGTGCATTTCAGTTCCTGAATATCGCTCATTGTAAAATAAATCTTGCCATTGTTTCACCATTCCTTGAAAGTTGTTGTTCAACAGCAATACTTTCACATTGATTTTGTATTGCACAGCAGTCAATAGCTCCATACCGGTCATACAATAAGACGCATCTCCATCGATATCAATCACAATAGCCGATGGCTGTGCTAGCTTGGCACCAATGGCACTTGGTAAGCCATAACCCATGGTTCCTGCGCCTCCAGATGTGATTAGTTCACGAGGCTGGGTCCAAGTGATGAACTGAGCTGCCCACATTTGGTGCGCTCCAACACCTTGAGTGATATGAAAGGTCTGATTCTTATCTGCCTTCTTGATTTCCAAAAGTTGCCTGTTGAGTTCAAAAATCACTTGTTGTGGTTTAAGAACCTCATCTCCAGTCGATGGCACAAAAGTAAAAGGATGTTTCGCTTTCCACTCGGCGATACGATCGAACCATGGCTTACGTTCCTTGTATTCAAGTAGAGGAATTACTTGAGTCAAGTTGGAGGTTACATCACCTACAACAGCGATAGTCGGCTGGACCACTTTGTGCATGTTCTTTGGGGAAATTTCAAAATGAATGATTCCTCCATGACCATCCGCAGCAGCCTTCTTAGCATTAGGTGCGAACGCATCTAAACGACCAGTTACACGATCGTCAAATCTGGCCCCGAGAGCAAGAATGAGATCAGCATCCTGAATGGCGTAATTGGCTGTTGCAGAACCATGCATACCTAACATTTTCAATGATAAAGGGTTCCTTTCGTCGAAACCACCCATTCCTTGAAGAGTCGTGGTTACAGGGATGTTGGCAATCTCGGCCAGCTTCTTCAGAGCAGCAGCACCACCTGGAGATTGAACGATACCTTGACCGGCGTAAATGATAGGCTTCTTTGAATAGTTAATCCGCTTAGCAATTTCTTGAAAATCGCCAACAGTAGGCGTCTTAACTCTATCTTGGCCAAAAATGTCAAACTTTTGCTTCATGCGATTTGCAACGTGAGGTGTGGAATCAGCCAACCCCTTGAGAACTACCGCAGTTACATCTTTAGGCAAGTCAACTAATACAGGACCTGGTCGCCCAGAAGTTGCGATGGCGAATGCCTCATTAATCCTCCTTGGAAGTTCGCTAACATCCTTGACGAGAACATTCCACTTCGTACAAGCGCGGGTAATTCCAACAACATCGGCTTCCTGGAACGCATCAGTTCCAATAGCACTGGTAGGTACTTGACCCGTGAATACAATCAATGGGGTCCCGTCCATAAGAGCGTCCATCAACGGAGTGACCGTGTTGGTAGCCCCTGGGCCACTTGTCACCAACACGATGCCAGGTTTTCCAGTGGCACGAGCGTATCCTTCAGCCATGTGGCCGGCTCCTTGTTCATGTCTGCTCAATATGAATTGAAACTGGTCACTTTCATAGATCGCATCAAACACTGGCAATATAGCACCACCAGGATATCCGAAAATAGTGTCGACATTGTGCTGGATCATCATCTCGTGGAATATTCGCGCTCCAGTCATTCCTGTGAAGCGAGCATCATCGTGAACACACCGTCGAGCTGTTCGCGAGAGAAAAGAGCGACCTCTTAGAGCAAACATAGATACAGAACGAGTTGAACTTCACACACGAAAATCGAATAGAATAAATCGAAGACCAGTTTCTACGAACAAAACCCAAATGAGTGACTCTCACAACTTTTATGGGGGGCTATCCTTTAAGCGTTTCAAAATACAAATCAACGGCTATTTTTAAGAAAGTATTCACTTTCAAGTAACTGTTCTTGTTAAAACTGGAATGTCCTTCTACAATCCAGTAGCAAGTAATGTAGGGTCTTCTTTCTCACGCCCTATGTCTTATGATCCCGAGTTAGCCAAACGAGTTCAAGAAGAAAACGGCGGCATGGTTAAAAACCATGATCAGAATAGAAGAGTTGCCATGAAGCAGGATTTGGGTTTCAGTGACTCCGAGGAGGAAAGCTATTGCAGTGATGAGAACGAAAGCAAAGAACGATGCGTTTTGAAAGAGGAATTTGAACAGTTGCAGCAGAGATACATGGCAGCTCTCAAAGACACTCAAGCCATTGGTGACAAGGAGCGAAAAGCACACGAACAGCTAGCCAAACTCCGACACATGTCAAAATCACAAGTCACTATTTTGAATCGCAATTTCAAAGACAAGCTAGTCAAGCAACACGACATGCTCGAGGAGATTATTGGTCAGCTGGTGAAGCACGAAACCGAGCTAAACAAAGGAAGCGCTGTATCCGAAAGGTATTATGGGATCTTGAAAGAACATCGCAAGGAAGTAAACAGCATTGAATCTTCTTCAGCGGCCACGAACCTTCCTGTACCAGAAGATATTGGAGTTTATAAGAAGCAGATGGAATCTTTTGAGGAGGAGAATAACATATTGCGTCGTTCGTTGGATGATCTCGCTGGTGGGCATTTGGTATTGAAGAACCCTCAAAGTGAAGAAACATCTGACAAGACATCGATCAGCAGTAAATTGAACGGAATGAATGTGGAGACTTTGAAATCCAAGCTGATGAAGTCATTAAAAGCTACTAAAGTCGCAAGTGCGCGTCTTGAAGAATCTGAAAGGGAAAAGGCAGAGATAATGTCTCTCTTAAATGAATCCAATCAGAGAAATCGAATTGAAATAGTAAATACAGTGCCACCCATTCCTCCATCAACAACGGAATCAAAATCGGAGTCGAAAGCAGATAAAATGGAGAAGGTCAAGGAGAAGTTTGAAAAATTAAAATTGAAATTGTCCAAGAGAGATGCTGAATGCGAGCAGTTCAAGTTGCTAGTTCAAGATATGGCTGAACAAATTAAGGCACTGAATGAAAATAAAAATGTTGAAGCAAAACACGATACATGTGACAGAGTTCAAACACTCGAGAAGATGCTACAGGAAGAAAAACTAAAATCTGTGTCTATGAAAAGAAATTCAAATTCAAAATCTGAAGCGATTTGGATGTCCTTATCAAAAGTTCGAACGGGTCTTGTGGAGGAACGTCGAAGTATTTCAGGTATGAAAGCATCGATTCAAACTCAACTCGCGGCAACCCAGAAAGAAATTTCACAAATGGGTCAATCGCTTTCTTTGAGATTGTCAAAGAATCAGAATGCATTGTCGGGCATTGTTTTAAAGTATGAAAAGGAATTCAAAGAAAGAAAACGATTGTTTAACCTTGTTCAAGAACTTCGTGGGAATATTAGGGTATTATGCCGATCGCGTCCATCACTTGATTTTGAAAAATCCGAGATTACAGTCAAATTTCCTTCCGATGATACTATTGAACTTGCGAATTCAAAAGGCAGAGAAAAGAAATGGGAATTCGACACCGTTTTTAATCCATCGAAAACCAATAGCCAAGTTTTCGCTCAAATATCTGACTTGTGCACGAGCATCATTGATGGTTACAATGTATGCATTTTTGCCTATGGTCAAACAGGCAGTGGAAAAACATACACCATGGAGGGATCGCCGCAGGATCGAGGTGTTAATTTCAGAGCACTAGAAAGATTGTTTTCTGAAATGAAGCAAAAGAATGCCGACGGGGAATGGGAGTTCCAAGTCAAGGTGTCTCTCCTCGAAATATACAACGAACAAATTCTAGACCTTTTAACTGACAAGAAGAGCAGTAAAAAGCTTGAAGTAAAAAAAGGAGAGCATGGAATGCACGTACCGGGGTTGACAATGGTAGCTGTATCTGGCCATGAGCAGGTGGAGAAGTTAATGTCTTTAGGACAGAAGAATAGATCCGTTGCTTGTACTGATATGAACTCGCGTTCATCCCGATCCCATTGCATGTTGTCCACTTACCTCGAGGCCAAAAACTTAATTACCGGCGAAGTGACTCGAGGAAAAATGCATCTTATAGATCTTGCAGGTTCAGAACGAGTGAGCAAATCAGGTGTGAAGGGTGCACAGTTGACAGAAGCGACTAGTATTAACAAGTCCCTCAGCGCTCTTGGAGATGTTATTCAAGCAAGAGCAAACAAGCAGAATCATGTTCCATACAGAAATTCAATTTTAACGTACCTGCTGCAAGACTCCTTACAAGGTGACTCAAAGACGGTGATGTTCGTGCAAGTGAGCCCGGTGATGACAAATGCTGAGGAATCATTCTGTTCTCTTAACTTTGCATCGAGAGTGAGGACCGTGGAGCTTGGAAAGGCTTCCAAACATGTTGAGAAATAGTCATCCACCTCATATGTAAAAATCCTTGATTCGAAATTCGTCTTCATTATACCAGAACTAAAACAGCTGGTCAAATGTTGTTAACGCAATTATTTTAACTTTTAATTAAAATGCCGGTATTTGATTTTGGTGTTGTACATTGGTACTGGTAAATAAAGGTCGGAAAGAGAATCAATTATTATTGAATCGTGTTATGTTAGTTTTGTACGGATTAGCAGCGTCACAGCCATGCAGAGCAGTTATGTGGTTGCTTGAATGGAAGGGAATTTCTCACAAGTTTGTTGATGTATTTCCTGGGAGAAAACAAGAAGGAGGATCCCGTCACCCGTAAGTAAATTGTATCGAATACTTTTTACAATTGTTTTCTAATGTGAGCATTGAAAAGCTCTTTTCTGGAAATCGCTCCAACTGGCACAGTACCTGCACTTCATGATCCAGAACGCAATTTGACATTGTGGGAGTCCAATGCGATATTATGTTATCTCGCAGAAAAGTATGACCTGGTGGATTTATACCCAACAGACATTGGCCAGCGGGCGCTCGTCAATCAATGGTTACACTGGCATCACGGCAATAGTCGTCAATTTACCTACGCACTTTTTGCTCCAGTTGTCCGAAAAGACTTGAAGATTTCGCAGGAGCAAGTTGACCGCGACACAAAACGACTGACTGGAATTGCACGCACCATGGACAATCACTTGAAGGTTCATCGATATTTGACTGGTGACGACGTTTCACTAGCTGACATTGCTTGTTATGAAGATGTGGGACAATGCAACGAACAGAATATTCAGCTCTTTGATTTCTCCCCTTATCCTAGTGTTGTCGATTGGATGCATCGCATGGAACAACTCCCTGGTTTCAAAGAAAGTCATGGTGTTGTGCTAAAGCTCAAGAAGTTTTTCAAAAAAAGTAATATCTAATTGTTTGAAAATTCCATAATGCATTTTACTATGCCTTCCAAAGGCGGTTCAAAGAAATGATCTTCGGAAGGCATCTCAATGTATCTTCCTTTTGGTTTTAAGTGTTCCGCTACCCGTCTTTGGACCTCGATTGGAACCAATGTATCCTTTTCACCTGAAAATTGAACTATATGTTGGCAATTGGATTGAATTGCATCCCAATCAAACGGCGCATCGAAGTATCCACTTGCCATCTCATCAGGGCAACCAAGAGCATCATCGTATGCAGCAACCAAAATCAAAACTTTCAGTTTATTCTGTCAAAATCAAAACTTTCAGTTTATTCTGTCAAAATCAAAACTTTCAGTTTATTCTGTCAAAATCAAAACTTTCAGTTTATTCTGTCAAAATAAACTCGAGTCTAACAAAACTCAATCGTGTCACTCACCGTTTCTGCGAACTTTAATCCCGCTGCAGCCCCTGAACTATGACCAACATAAATTGAATCCTGGTCACATTTCAAATCATTCTTTATATAAGGAAGCCAAATAGTGCTTCGAGCGCCAACAGGATCAGGCATACCGGGATCTGGGGCCATACTCACGACTATTCCTTCGGAAGTCAGTTCCTTCTCCAGCCAACCGTAGAAATTGCAAGCTATTCAATTAGAAATTGCAACCACTGACCTACGTCAGATAACTTACCTCGCAATGGCACCTATTATTCAAATGTTATATGTTCAAAAACAAAATTCGAAAAAAACTTACGCAGCCATTGCCAGGAACAACAACCACCTTCATCGAAGCGATCAAAATATAAAAAGACCCCCGCATCATCTAGCTCTCACCTATCCGTTGAAAAACGCGTTCTATTGAGTATTTAAGATGGGAGGAAGTGTCTCTTGTGTGAGAAGAGTCCCTTTGGCTGCTGTGGAAAAGTGTAATCCAGCAACATCTAATACAGATATGGTTGCTTCGACTTGGTGGTTCAACTCCCTGAAGCTACCATCACGAGCAAACAGGACAATTGTTTCGATGCTTAATTTGCGAGAATTGCGACAATTGATGTTTACAAATATCGCATGGGCGAATCAAGTAGGCAAATATATCGACTATTATGACACCTCGTTGATATCTAGCAGTGAATTGAAATGGATTCAGAAACAGGTGAACAAGAGCATTGAGTACTTTCAACAAACACTGCTGCTTGAGTTGGCTGGTTACTTTGTCACTGCTAGAGTTCATCGGTTCCAATCAGGTTACGAAGCACAGGTGGCTGGCACTCAAGATAAGCTAGTGAGATTCTACGGCCATTATTCCCCTCACCCTGATCTCGCAATGGCACTCTTAACAAGTTTCGGAGCCTCGGTAGACGACACCATAGGACAAGAGCACAGTTTGTATTTTTGCCTATCCTATAGAACGCACCAGAAGCGCATGTCTCAGTACTCCTTCATCGATCATTGCTTCAGAATCTTAACAGAAAGTATGAAAACCTGTTTACCGGTATTTGAAATGGCCGAGCAGAATATAAAGTGCTTTAGCGATGCGGAGATCAATAAATTTGTAACGGAATTCCTTTCTGACGAAGAAGCAGTTGATGGAAGAACCATGACAACAAAAGGAATTTTCCAAGAAGACATTCTCTACCACAATGCTGAAAGTCTTCAAGCTATTGCAAAAGAAAACGAAACATTGGAGATTGAAACAAGAGAGAGACTCATTAAGATAATCAGCGATGCTCTATTAAATTACGAACGAACTTCGCGTTCTGTTGTGGAGGCTTGTGATTTCGCTCTCGAAAATATTGACATGTTGTGCAAGAATATTTGCAAAAACCACTTCGGCAGACTCTTCAAATCAGTCGCATCGCCAGATAGATTTTGTAGGACAGCTAGAGATATGATAGCCGTAAAATTAAAGGAATCACCTAGATACTTTAACGAATCGTATGAAGATATTGTAGCTGTGGTTCAAGAACACAACGGCCTGCCTGAGAAGGAAGCCATAGCTTGCAGCGTCCCATATAAATTTCAAGATCTTTATCCGGATTTGGATTTCTCAGTTGAAAGGTTTCCATTGATCGAATCCGAAGTAATATGTTATCTCGATATTTTTATAGATATTCAGAAACCCCGAGATATTCCCCGAGAATTTCCTTCTCGCCCTGAAAATTTCACTGAGGAACATTCCAATGGATGGTTTCTGAAATATCTTTTTAAACTATTTAACGATTCAGGTACTATGGAAACAATGATACGAGACTATGCCATCAGATGTTATTGTAACCATTCACTCATGAAACTCAACGTTCTTTTCTATTATAGGTAAGTTCAATACAAGAAAGGAAAAATATTTGCTAATCCATTCAAGCTATATCACTGCTACTAAATTTCAAGAGATCTTTCAAAGGTCTGTCTATGCGGAAGTTCAGATTAAAAAAAACAATCACATTCGAATGCTGATACAGGCTTTAAGAACTGGCTTACGAAGGGATTTCGGATTCAACTCAGCGAGTTCCTTATTATTTGAGAAACAAGTTCACGAGGATGATGAGTATGCTCACGCATTGGCTTCGATGTCATTAAAACGAATAGACGAGTAAGTATATTATTACAAACCGGCGGCAATATATTAACCCGTTTCAACTAGCTGGCACGAGAAAAAACGACTGAATATCGAAGATTTTGAGTCGAAGCACAACACCGAGAATTAAAATACATTTCTTTCATGCCGTTGCTATTATTATTATGAATAAAAAACAAAATCTATATATCTGAAGGAAAGAGGAATTTCGAGAAACCTTTTACTTGTATTACACTCAATGCACTCAACTGTCCAGTGGCTGCCATATCTTTGAATATATGAAGCGATATATATTGCTCAAGTACAGCACTCATTTGAATGATCGGCAATACCATGGAAGCATTCTTATCGATGTCAGTCAAAGGTTTTAATACATCGGTTTTGAATGATTGGAGCACCTGCCTCAACGCGAGGATTTCATTTGTATCGCACGCATGCGTAGAATGAACTTTGGTGGCTAAGAAATTGACCGCACTTTCAAGCAGAGCTTTAGCGATGTTAGTAGCCGCAGCATTGAAGCACTCTGACGACAGTATTGGCCTCCATTCATCACAGACACGAGAGTACATCTTGCATCCCTCCTGAAAGCATTCCGAGACACGCGCCAGCACTCCAGTATCATCTGGATAGAGCTCCTTCTCGAAACATTTGTCAGCAATGTCGTTAATTCGCAACTGGATTTGAAGATTCAATGCACTAGCTCCTGCAGCCCTGAATCCGGGTACCAAATCCACCGTCAGAACCAGGTCCTTCAAATCATCTGGCATTACTTGCCTGAATTCAAGGCCGAGCGTCAAAGCACGATGCGCAATGTAATTACAATCGTTATGAAAAAGTAACCCTAATCTGGACTGGGACGCCAGCTGCGATTTGAAAAACACCGGAACCAGCGTGGGAAACATCTGCAAAACGTCTCTGGCAGTATGATATAGAGATGAACTCGCATGGTGCTTGACTCTAGATGCTTCTAGGAGCGATGCCTCTGCCAAGGCGACAATCTCGTGAACGCAAATTGAGGTTACAGATGGCTGGCATTGAAATATCAAATCTGTCTGGGCCCCCTTATCTGTCGTTGCACATGTCCGGTATCCGCTAACAATGATGTCGCGCGCATTGGCTAGAACTGAAGCGCGTCTTTTCCTTGCACTGTGGGCTTGGGCATCTGCGAGAAAAGCAGCCAACGAATTGTTGTCGGAAGAAATGAACCCAGTTTGCTTCAGTTCAACTTCAAAGTCCGACACAAAGCCAGAAAGTTCATTGAAACCTGACATGCCCGTTGAATCAGTTGGAAGAGACTCGTACAATAGTGACAACAACGAGTTGGATAAGCCATTGTATTTCGCCAACCCTTGCAGCGCGGTATTTTGGACGACATTGGCGGACGAGGTCCCCCATAGGGTCCTCGCTATTGGAGCAACGTACTTGTGATTGGAACAAAGCAAATGTTTCGCAATGAACTTGAGAGCTTGTAGAATGTTATTAAGTATGTTCGATACAGAAGAAGTTACCATAGCGTTTTCGTCGTTGATATCTATCTGGAAGATGGCCACCTGGTTCACTTGCTTTGAAACAACTTTGGCTGATGGGTTATGCATGATAGGTGTCAGCAAGCATTTTAACAGTTCATTCGCTAATGAAGTTCCAAGAACAGACTTTAGCCCCCCACTTTGCTCCAACACCAGTAAGCTAGGCCCGACATCATCGCGGACTAGTATTTGAAAATCGCTCAATTCAAATGCATTTTCAAATTTACGGACTGCAAGAGCTTGAAGTTTCGATCTCTTTCTTCTCAAAAGTGTTCGTAAGCCGCGAGCAACTGCCCCTTGTGAAACGTTTGAAATGTTCATCGTCACTGTTTCAATCGAATGGGCTATCGCGATGGAAACTTCCCCGGTATCGAGCATGGAATCAATCCGTTCAAATGAAGAATGAATATCACGGATACTTTCAAGGGCACACAAGGTTTCCTCTATGCGTTGCATCTGAGTTTTTAAATGAGTTTGAGTGGCTTTGTTACGCTCGTCAATCGCAGCCTGAAAAACGTTATGTTGTGGTTGAAAGTAACAGTTTACTTACCAGCGAACTATCTTGGGACATTTCTTCCATGACCTCGATCACTTCGTTGCGCAGCTGCTTCACTTGATGCTGCACATCTTGAGGTGCGATAAAACGGAGGTTATCGTTGGTGGGATCTTGTCCATTAACTAATTCTTGCACGGCGTTTTCTACTGATGATGCTCTAGTTTGAAGAGCTTCTAAGCAGTGTTCCCAGTCGCCTTCGAAGCTGTCAGGGATTGTCTCCCGCCATTCCTCCATGGTTCGCAGTTAAAAAAAAAATTCAAATTTGAAATACCGGTACTGGAAGTGTTCAATTTCAAATCAGTGTCGAAAACTCACTCTAATTACAAATATAAGCATGAAGAGCGCCTAATACTCGTTCAAATACGAATCAATTTTCGATGGGAACCTAGCGCATCGAAAGAATTCACGAGTATGCTTGGGGCAGACCCATGCTTTGAAAGCCAAGCCAAAAGTTCGCTCAGAAACTCTGATAGAGCTCCAAATTGTGACAAATCAATGTATCTCTAGTTGAATTTCTTTTCCAGGGAAGTGGAAGATTCAATTTGTATTTCGATTACCACGGTAGCAGGTAATTAATAAACAAAATACTTTGAGGCTTGTTTGTCGAATTACAGTGAAAGTAAGGCATCCAGTAAAACAGTAATTAAAATACTTATTAGTAAGAGTAATTAGAATCTTGATAAATTAAAACAACTTGCATGAAAAAGGGGTAAGTTATCCTGTAAATAAATACAAAACCAACCAAAAAGTGTTACGTACTTTGATGGGTGTAGCCGTACAGTTTACCTTTGTCATAAGAAATTGCTGTTTTCAAGCCATAGGTTTTCAACTATGTATCTGTTTGAAGAACGATTCGTTCTCGATAGCAACGTGATGGCAACATTAGAATAGGCTTTCGATTTGTAGACCCCGCAATCCAGGCAAAAAATGTATAGCCCCGCAGGGAAAAGGGGGAAAAAATAGAAGAGGAGTAAAAAGTAAATACCTCAATTGGCGTCGACGAGAGCTTTCTTTTGATTGTATTTTCGAGGAAAACTGTTGGTTGGTTGTGGCGAAAGTTCAAGCTGTACAATTTTTTCAAATTCTTGCGGCTGCATACGCAGTTCTATGCCGAAAAAAATGTATAGAGTTTTACTACTATAAACCATACTAATACAGCCGCTAGATCCATCCAAAAAACGAGAAACTACTGAAGTCTTCGCCTACCCTGGTCTCTACAACCCAAAATAATGAAATTAAAATTTACGTATCATGATTATTTAAATTCACTTGATTATTTAATATGTTCGTTACTCAACGACTCTTTTTCGAATTGTTCAACAAAAGTACCGTACACATTTAACTAACTTTTCCCAACAAATGTTTCAAAAATGGTCGATTTGCTCGATTTTTTTTTTCAGGAGTTTCCATTTTTAAACAACAACAAAAATCGATTTTTTTAAAACTACTAGTAGTGGATAAAAGCCATCAAATGCTAATTTCTTAATAAACAAGAGTATCTTGTTGAAAGAAAAGAGCCTGATGGCAATC